>Ga0209636_10003178_pt1 | contig 16748 bp, 15 predicted proteins | sample DeeMarSWOR152_54_FD_187464 | JGI IMG/M metagenome (GOLD analysis project Ga0209636, IMG submission 187464) | Marine sediment microbial communities from White Oak River estuary, North Carolina - WOR-1-52-54 (SPAdes) (version 2) | ecosystem: Environmental > Aquatic > Marine > Intertidal zone >...
CCTTAGCCACTCGCCTGAACATCCGACAAGCGACCCTAAAGGATTGCACAGCTACATTGTGTAGCAATGACTGCAAACTGATTCAGGCTTAAACACGGAACAAATACCCATTGACAATTCACGTATTCAATGGTTAAATAGTAACATACAGAGCGCGTGGGTTTATTTTTAAAATAAGGGGGTATAAGATGGCTAAATTGGGTCTGTGGAAAAGTTTCTCGGTTCTTATGGTGTTCGTGCTGATGGCAGCGCTGGGGGCGGCGCTGGTGCCGGCTAGTCCGGTGGAGGCGGCTACAATCAATGTGCCTGGTGACTACGCCACAATCCAGGCTGCTGTCACTGCGGCAAGTCCCGGCGACACCATCAATGTGGCAGCGGGAAATTATAATGAGAATGTCAATATAGGTACAAGCCTTACCTTAATCGGAGCTGGCGCGGGCTCAACAACAGTCACGGCACCCAATCCGAGTGCCCATGTCTTTCATGTTACCGCCAGTAATGTTACCATTCAGGGCTTCACCATTCAGGGGGCAACAGACCTAGACATGGCCGGAATACGCAATGGTTGCACGGCAGGCTGCAATTTCCGAAACAATACAATTACTGGCAACTTCTTTGGGATAGATGTCTCCATGTCTAATGATATCACCATAGCTGCAAATGCGGTGTATATTAACTCTTCGGAGGGTATCCGTCTCGAAGATTGTAACAATTGCACTGTTGACAGCAACGTGGTCCATGACAATGATCTGATTCACGCTGGCATTTGGCTCCACCATTCTTCGGGTGTGCAGATCTCGAATAACGAGGTCTATAATGAAGCATGCGGTATATGGCTTGGTGGTTCAAGCGATAACAACATACTTAATAACAGCATCCATGATAACGGTGATGGTATCTGGATTACTCATGGTGCTGGACCCACCAGCCTGAACAACAAGATATTAGGAAACAGTATCGTTAACAACAAGACGTTTACCTCAGGCATTCACCTGACCGAGGGCGCCTCGGGTACTGTCATCAACTTCAACATAATTGTCAGCAATTGCTCAGCGCCGGTGCTGTATGGCGTCTTCAATGGCAACCCTGCCGAGACAGTCAACGCCGAAAACAACTGGTGGGGAGCTAATGATGGTCCCAGCGCCAGCCCGGGCAGTGGGGATAAGGTCTCAGCTAATGTTGACTATAACCCGTGGCTGGTTATTGGCATCAGCGCCAATCCCACGGTAATTGTCACCGGCGGAGCCACCTCAACCATCACCGCTGATATGACTAAAAACTCAGCTGGTCAAAACACTTCAGCCCAAGGTCATATCCCTGATGGTACCCAGATTATCTTCACCACAAATGCAGGCTCCATTGGGAGTACTACTGTGACTAAGACGACCACCAATGGTATGGCTACAGCCACGCTCACCCCGGGCACCCCCTCCGAGGCTACGGTATGCGCCGCAGCACCTCACGGTGCAGAGGTGCCAAGTGCGCAATATAAGGTATGCACCACTGTCGATTTCGTGGCACAATCAAGAAAAGGAGTATCGCCAACAACATCAACACAACCACGCCCGCTTAATCCACCTCAAATGTCAGCACAATATGTGAGCGTCAATCCGCAACAGACATATGCCAATCAGCCAGTGACCATCACCACCAACGTGGTCAACACAGGTGACGAAGCCGGCAACCTCAATGTCGTCCTCAAGATAAACGGGCAGCTGGAGCAAAGCCGTATGGTCAGCGTTGGCCCGCAGGGCACACAGCCGATTAAGTTCACCATCACCAAGGCTCAGCCAGGCACCTACACCGTGGATATTCTCGGTGAACAGGGCAGCTTCACCGTGCTTGGCTCTGGTGGCACCACCGGTGCACCTGTAAACAGCGGCCTCATTGTCCTGCTAATCATAGGCGTGCTGGTTTTAGCCACCGTGGTGGTATTGATACTTTCCCGCCGGACGGCGTGACAATAGGCCTTAAATGAACCCAAGGGGACACCGGTGGTGTCCCCTTTAGTTTTTCTGGACACCCCCACAGGATAAGAAATCCGCCCAAACCCCACCGAACAACCCCATTAACCAGCATAAACATTTTCTGCTCCATTTCGTTTATTAATTAGCTACAGGACAGATTCTTACACTACACAAAGAGGAGGTTCAAGACATGAAAAGGTGGAGCATACTGGCACTAATAGCCATTTTCGCGCTGCTGATGCCTGTGTCCACGGCAAGCGTCAGCGCCCAAGACGAGCTCAGCTTAAGCAAATCAGCCGACACAACATCGGCTGCCGTAGGCGATACCATCAACTACACCTACACTATCACCAACACCGACAATGTCACCATCGAGAACATCTACTTAGAAGATGATCCGCTCGGCATAATAGACCTCGGCGGGCAAACAAGCCTCGGTGCCGGTGAAAATATCACGGCTACGGCAACCTACACCGTAGTCGAAGCTGACCTCCCAGGCCCGCTGGTGAACACAGCCACCATCTCAGGTACCGACCCGAACGGCAACCTCTTCGCTTATAACAACACAGCTACGGTTGAATTGTCATACAACTCCGAACTTCAGGTAAACAAAGAGGCCGACAGGGAAACGGCATCACCACATGAAGTTATCACCTATACTTACACTATTACGAACACGGGCAACATGGCTATTGAGAACATAACCCTGGAAGACGACAGGCTAGGGCCAATTCCTCTGGGTAGTAACGGCAACATGATGCTTGCCCCCGGCCAGAGTGTCTCAGCCAATGCTACCTACACCGTATCAATCTGGGACTTCCTGCGAGGCAGGACCATCTTAAATACGGCTAATGTTACCGCCAATGACAGCCTGGGCAACTCCCTCACTGGTAGCGACACAGCCACAGTTTCCCTCACTATTATCAGCAAGGCACTTTTGACCAAATTTGAGATACTCAAGCTAAGTGGCGTTCCAGGTAAAGGGATAGAAAAAGCACCCGGGTTACAGAAGCCGTTCAATCCCAACTCTCAAGCTGCTGAACACGCCGGCAAAAAGGGCAAGTCTGAGACGCCGGAACAGCTTCAGGAAAGAGAGAGGGTAGAGAATCAGGGTACAGAGCAGCAGCTCCAAATAACGTCAGAGGTGCAAAACCAGGCTGGTAGCGCACAAGCGACTCAAGGTAACGACGCAGCCAGGCCCGGGAAGGGGCAGCTAAAGAAAAACTGGAGCTCGGACAATCAAACACAGCTACAGGAAACTACTCAGGGCAATGGTCAAAACAAGCCCGACAAGGACAAGCCGAACAAGAAGTCCAAGCAGGGAAAATAAACTCAGCCAAGAGTAGTTTTTGCCAAGTCTGACCAGGGCGACCTTTCAAGGTCGCCCTACTTTATTCTACCAACCGGCAGCACATACAGCGGAGACTCATCCTGAGACATGCCGACAATTTTGGCTACTTCAGCATCGTCGAAGGCGCCGATTGTCACCAACCCTAACCCTAAAGCGGTCGCCTGAAGGCAGATATTCTGGGCAGCATGGCCAACCTCAATGTGTACATATCTTTCGCCCCTGGCGCCATATTTAACCTTCGTCCGCTCATATACAGCAGCCATGACTATATCTATAGCTCCATCCGCCACGCTTCCCTGACCCAGAGATGCCGCTGCCAGACTAGCCCGGACATCTCCTTGCTTGACAAGGGTGAGCTCGTCCTTCGCAGGATTATATTTGTAGACACCGGGTGCCAGGTTATCCACATTGCCAGCCACCACATATAGCTCTAGAGGATAAAGCGCGCCAGCCGAAGGTGCCGTCCTAAAGCCCCGGTCACTGGTTATCCCCTGCCCAGCCCAGAGAAGCTTCATCACCTCGTCTCGTGTTAAAGGTGCATCACCATATTCTCTGATTGACCTCCGCTGTTGCAGCAGTTCCTCCAGAGAAGCAGTAGCAATCTCAGCATCAACCTTGTCCAGTTCAGACCTGAGTTCAGCCAGCTCTGCATTGGCTCTTTCCAGCTCGTCCTCCAGCATCTTGCATCCGCCGTCTGAAACAGTCGCCGTGCAGCCAGCCGTGCCAATCAATAGCACAACTACAAACATAAACATCATTACAGGAATATATTTGCTTCTCAACATACCTATCCCTCCTTTCAACCACTAAATGGAACCAGGCATCATCCCCTATACGTGCCTACAGCTTCCAGGTACTCCTTATATTCCACCATCTTAATCAGAACCCTGGCGGCATGCCTGCCGGAAGGGTAAGCGTAATGAGTTCCCTGGAGCCGGGGCTGGTCCTCGGCAAAGAAGGTTGTGGTAAGCACCGGCTTCTTGTAGCTTTCCACCCACTGCTCAGCCATTGCCACCAGAAAATGAGCCACCGCTTCATTAATCGTAGGCGGGTTTCGCACCCCCATCTCGGCTAGAGCCTCAGAGCCGGGAGGCAGGAAGGCACTAACCAGAAACGGGACCTTCAGCCTGCCGGAGGCGATAGCAGCGGCGACTATTTCCGTCAGCTCGTCGATTTCCTCCCCTTGGTAAATGCCCATCCTTGAAGCTAAACCAGAGACGATAGGCTGTATAAATTTGCCGATTTTCGCAGCATCCTTCGAAATAAGCACTTTAGTGAATGCGCTGGCGATCTCGCGGAATGCTTCACGTGAGGAAACCCACGGAGCCGCTGCGCCGGAATCCGTAGACACGAACAGCGGAGCAAAAATCGAGAAACCACTAAATCCCATAAAAATCAGCGAATCAACCTCGTCAACTCTCAGCAGCTTCACAGGAGCGGTGAGAAAGGTGACGAAGTTCCTATCCCCAGCGGGGTCCACGGGGTTGCCTCGGCTCCATCGTGGAGGAAAGACCTTATCAAGCGCCGCAATAACTTTGTCCGGGAGCTTGACCACGTTAAGGCTTTCTGAAGCACAGGCATCAGCGCAAATAACGCCGTAGCTTCCGCCAGGAGTTATAATAGCCACATTTCTGCCATTGGGGAGCGGCTGGGTTATAAATCCAATAGCAACGTCTAGCAGCTCCTCCGGGCTTTCAACCCTGGTTATGCCAATGCTTTTGAAAGCAGCCTCATAGGTCTCATCAGAGCCTGCCAGCGCCCCGGAGTGAGAAGATATTGCCCTGGCAGCAGCCATCGTTTTGCCCGGCTTAAGGACGATGACCGGCTTCTTTGGCGTCACCTTTTTCACCTTCTCCAAGAAACGTCCGCCATCAACCAAACCTTCTATATACGCCAGAATGACCTTTACCTGCGGGTCTTCACCGAAATACTCGATATAGTCCTCAATCTGTATATCTGCGGCACAGCCACAGCTTACGTACCGATGAAAACCTACTCCGCGCACGTGCCCGGATGTTACAACAGCACCACCAACATTTCCGCCTTGCGATACAAAAGCCAGCGGCCCGTCCTTAACCGGAAGAGGAAACATGAAAGCCCTGAGTTCCGACGAGGCGCTCCAGAACCCCATGCAGTTAGGACCGATAAAACGAATCCCGCCCTTCCTGGCAATCCCTAAGACCTCGTCCTGCAGCTTCCTGCCTTCTTCTCCAGTCTCGGCAAAGCCGGCTGAAATAATCACTCCCGCCTTTACCCCCTTAGTCACACAGTCCGCCATGACGGAGGCGACGGCGGGAGCCGGGATAACAAAGACGACAAGGTCAACCGGGTCCGGTATATCAGCCAGCCGGGCAAAGGCCTTATGGCCCAGGACTTCGCTTTCTTTATTGTTCACCGGGTATACCGGACCGCGAAACCCATTTAGCGCGCTGGTGAAAGTTAAAAATCCCCACTTGTTCCAGTTGTTCGTCGCCCCGACTACGGCAACCGAGGTGGGATTGAACAGTGGCTCCAGCTCTTCAACTATAGACTGACTCATTAATGCCCCCTGTAAGCTTGCATAGCGTGATTGACACAAAGGATAGCAGAACACCGCAGGCCATTCAACAGAGTACGCTTGACTCTCCGCTCAGAGTGACAATGTGCTATTATAGATATACCTTTACGGGCTCAGCCATTAATACTGAACTTCAAAGGCACTAGTTGGCTAATCTGTAATACTTCTCCAGATGATACGTATATTACAGAGGAAAGAATAAAAGGAGGCAAAGAATTGAACAAGCCGCTCAAAATCCTAATACCGATATTGGTAATCCTGGGGCTGGTGCTGGCTGCAGGCTGTGGCGCTGCTCAAGAAAGCCCGATGCCACCACCAACATCATCAATAGTACCAGTAGCACCAGGAGCATCCGGTAAATACTACGATGAGGCCGAATCTCTCTATGCGCCCACCGAATCTGGCACTTCAGACATAGACCGCAGGCTGGTTAAGACCGGCTACATATCTCTGGAGGTGAACGATATAAGCGAGGCTATGGCTGGCGTCGCCAGAGTCGCCAATGACTTAAACGGCTACGTAGTCTCCTCCAATGAGTCCGGAGATAAAGACATAACCTATGGCAGAATCTCCATTCGAGTACCGTCTGACCGCTTCGATGAAGCTTTCGAGAGGCTCAGCAAACTGGCAGTCAAGGTAACCAACAAGAGCACCGACAGTCAAGACGTAACCGAAGAGTACACCGACCTGCAGGCTCAGCTCCGCAACTTAGAGGCAACCGAAGCTCAATATCTGGAACTGCTCAAGAAAGCCGAGACGGTAGAAGACACACTGAAGGTTTACCAGCAGCTCTCCAACGTTCGCAGCGAAATCGAACGGATTAAGGGGCGCATCCAGTATCTGGAGCGCACCTCGGACATGGCGCTTATCGAGGTAAGCTTACAGAAGACGAGGTCCATAGACGGAACCGGCTGGAGTGCTCTGGATACCCTCAAATCAGCGATTCGTGGCCTGACTGCCTTCGGCAAGGCATTGGCTAATATAGTTATCTGGCTGGCAATTTTCAGCCCTGTTTGGATTATAATCCTGGTTGTGGTACTCTATTTCACGCGATGGCGCAAGAAGAAGAAAGCCAGGACTTCACGCTAAACCGCCGAACGCCAAACAAAGGAGCAGGGGCAGACCTGAAGGTCTGCCCCTGCATCCATAAGGAGGGGAAAACATGGACAAGATGATTGCCTATTGTGGCATAGTATGCACTGAATGCCCGGGATTTGAGGCCACTCAGAAAAACGATGACGCCAAAAGGAAAGAGACCGCCGAGGCTTGGACCAAGCAGTTTAATATGCCCATTAAACCGGAGGACATCAACTGCGATGGCTGCAAGTCCGAGGGCAAAAGGCTTATCGGCTATTGCCATATCTGCTATATAAGAAAGTGCGCCCAGGGAAAGCAGATTGAGAACTGCGCCTACTGCGATGAATACGCCTGCGAAAAGCTAACCAGCTTCATCGCCATGGTGCCTCACGCCAAGGCAACGCTTGAAGAAATCAGGAAAAGCCGCTAGCCGGAGTTGAGCCTTTAGCTGTCATTGCCAGCCAAGGGTGGCAATACCAAGAAAAGTTAAAACCAACATGACACACAAAAATGCCAGGCCAAAAGCGGGTGTCTGGGATAGATATGCCGACTTTGTTTACAGAGTAGCCACCGGAAACAAGAAGCTTAAAATACTGACCGCGCCAGCAGCGTTCATTATCTTCTTCGGACTGGTAGTGCTCTTTATCTTCGCCTCCTTTTGGCTGGATAGATGGCTTCCCTTCCTCCACTTCGGCACCACCTGGTGGAGCCTGGTGCTATCCTGGCTCTTTATTGTTCTCGGCTTCCTTATAATGTTCTGGCCGGTAATAGCCTTTTTTAGTACCAGAGGCACACCCGTTCCCTTCAGCCCACCACCCAAGCTGATTACCACCGGACTCTATGCCTATGTCAGAAACCCCATGATACTCGGGCTGTTTATATTTATGCTCGGGCTCGGAATACTGTTCGGCTCGCTGTCCCTCATCTTCATCTTCACGCCGCTGTTTATAGCGATTAATGTCTTTTACCTTAAGGCTATTGAGGAGAGGGAGATGGAGAAGAAGTTCGGCAAGGCATACCTTGAATACAAGAAAAAGGTGCCCATGTTCATGCCCGGGCTTAATAAATGGTAATGAGACAAGCCGGGCGACGGCTCAGCGGTATGTCCAATCCCTAGGTTATTTTTTGTCTTTCGAGTGCCGTCTCAGAAAATCAAGTATCGCTCTGTTACACTCTGCCGCTGCTTCAACGAAAAAGTCGTGGCCTGCGTTTTCCAGTATAACCAGCTCGGCATTCGGTATCCTGGAAGCCAGAATCCTCGAGTTCTCGGCTGGAATTATCCTGTCAGCATCGCCGACTATAACCAGGGTTGGAGCCTTAATTTGGGACAGCCGCTCATAGGTGTCATGGAACGCTATCGCCTGTGCCTGACATGCAAAGCCATGAGGCGGCGTGGGATATTTCGAATTGATGGCTACATACAGTTCAACCGCCTCGGGGTTCTTATCGATGAATTCCTGAGTCCACAACCAGGGCACCGCAACCCTGGCTCGTTCCTCCACTGATAATTTTGCCATTTCCGGGCTGGTAAGGAACGCCAGTGCCTCCGGGGTGGGCGGTATCGCCCTTGCTCCACCGCAGAAGGTGCAGCCCAGTATCAGGCTTCTTACCTTGTCGGGATAATTAAGGGCGAATTCCTGAGCAATCATGCCGCCCATGGAAACGCCGAAGACATGTGCCGAGCTAACGCCGACGGCGTCAAGCACCCCCTTGGCATCATCGGCCATCATCTTCATGGTGTAGGGCATGCGCGGCTTGTCGCTCCGCCCCGTACCCCGGTTGTCAAAGGAAATCACGCGGTACTCCTGAGAAAAGCTAGGAATCTGGGACGCCCAGTGTCCGGAGTACGCACCATAGCCCTGTATTAATAGTACGGGTTCGCCCTCGCCCTGGCTTTCATAGTAGATATTGACGTCGCCGACCTTTGCCGTAGGCATTTTCACAGCCTCCTCATTTTGAATGACACGTCGCCCATTTTACATCAAATAGATAATTAAAATCGACAGCCCATGTAGCGCTAAGAGGTATTTTCAGCTAATATGTATATCGTGGACTCTCTAGTTTACCAAGACACCCCGCGCTATGACGTATACATCAAAGCCATTATGCTGCTACCGGTATTCTTCGTCCTCATGGGGACATATTCTCTAATCACCGCCCAAACCGAGGCGGCTATCAGCGTGTTTGCCGCAGCCCTGCTTATGGCTGCTATATACTGGGCGATACTCCCCCGAAAGTACCTCATACTTGACAGCAGGATTAGAATAGCCCTTGGGGGACCGTTCTCCTTTAGCATCCCCTTCAGCAACCTGGAAACCGCCGTAGAACCCCGGGGGGCAACCTTCGGCATAAACTTCCCCACCTGTTTCTCAAGCCAGCGCGCCGTGTCAATCGTCCGAAAAAAGGGCTGGAATGTAAACATAACCCCAACCGACCGCAACCTTTTCCTCGAGAACCTTAATAAAGCCCTTAACGACTGGAGGCGAAGCGCTTCAAAAGCAGGCGGTTAACTTTTAACTTTTGACTTATAAGGACACCGAATTGGAAAATCTAGTGTACGAAGATGACCCCTGGGCTTTGCGCTTACCATATTGGATAAGACTCCGAGCATATTGGTCTAGAGGGCCAGCGCTGGGTATGCACATTCTCCCCGTTACGTTTACTATATTGATTGCAGGAGTGTTACTGGCTTTATATCAGGAAGCACTATTCTTAAGCATCCTTGGAGTAACCGTGTTCCTTGCGGCTGCAGTTGGGCTTGCATTGTGTCCGACAAAGTATCAGGTATTTAATGAAAAGATAAGAATAGTCCTCGGATATATACTTCATTTTGACATTCCTTTTAGCAATATAGAAAATGTCACGGCAGCTACATTCGGAGATTTATGGGGGCTGAACCTTAACTTCATCAACAGCTATTCCAGCGATGACATTTTGCAGATTTCCAGGAAACGTGGAGTCAAAATACATATAACTCCTTGGAAACGTAAGCTGTTCCTGGAAAACCTGGATAAAGCGCTGAATGACTGGAGGAGGTACAACATAAGCTAATGTTCGATGTCATTCTGAACAAAATTTGTCATTCTGAGCGCAGCGAAGAATCCAGACCCTTCGCACAGTTTATCCGGAGGCGGATTCTTCGGTCACTTCACTCCCTCAGAATGACATAACACAGGAGCCTGATGAAGCCGATTGAATGGCTGGGAAACAAAATTAAAATCGTCGACCAGACGCAGCTGCCCGGCAAGCTGGCCTTTGTCGAGCTGCGCAGCTATACCGAGGTCGTCGCCGCCATCAAGGGGATGAAGGTGCGCGGTGCGCCGGCAGTCGGAGTAGCCGCCGCCTACGGCATCGCACTCGGCGCACAGGACATAAAGACGCAGAATAAGGCAGGGTTTCTCAGCCAGCTCGACAAAATCATTCAGACCTTCGCCGCCACCCGACCCACGGCGGTTAACCTTTTTGCCGCCATCGACCGCATGAAAACGGCGGCATCGGCGGCTGATTTCGCCTCCATAAAGCAGGCGCTCATCGATGAGGCGAAGGCGATTCACGCCGATGAGGAAACCGCCACCGAGCGTCTCAGCCGCATCGGCGCTGAGCTGATTAAGGATGGCTTCGTCATACTGACCCACTGCAACGCCGGCCCCCTGGCAACCGCCGGCTACGGCACGGCTCTGGGGGTCATCAAAGCCGCCGCAGATCAGGGCAAGAAAATCGATGTCATCGCCACCGAGACCCGCCCGCTGCTTCAGGGCGCCCGCCTCACCGCCTGGGAGCTGATGCAGGACAACATACCGGTTACTTTAATCACCGACTCCATGGCTGGCTATTTCATAAACAAGGGCAAGGTAAGCTGCGTCCTGCTCGGTGCCGACAGAATTGCCGCCAACGGCGACACCGCCAACAAAATCGGCTCCTACGCCTTAGCCGTGCTGGCTAAAGAAAACGGCATCCCCTTTTACGTGGCAGCACCCACCAGCACCATCGACCTCTCGTTGAAGTCCGGCGCTAAAATCCCCATCGAGGAGCGCAATCCCGAAGAGGTAACCAGCATCGGCGGCATCCCCCTGGCGCCTAAAGGTGTTACCGCCGCCAACCCCGCCTTCGACGTCACCCCCCACCAGTACATAACCGCCATCATCACCGAAAAGGGTGTAGTCAGAAAACCGTACCTGCGCAGGCTAAAGAAGTTGCTCTATGCGTAAGCCCCTTAGAGGATAAGGCTAGCAAGCAGTTGTTCATATCTAAAATGTTAAGCAACTAGTTCAAACAAAGGGGGGTAACGATTCTATAACAAAGTCGCAAGTGGAACAGGGGGGTATCTCCCTATACTTCTGCTGAATACTAAATCTACACTGATTGTTTGCTCTTACATGAATTGCTCATAAGTTTAAAATGTGTGCTATCTATATTGCATCATGACAGTATGAGGCGTAGAATCGACATACGTAATACAAAGACACCGGGGAGAGACGGGTGGCTTGGAACGATGGCCTAGATAATGATTTTTCCGCAATAGCTGGTTATGAGGGCAAGTACACCTGTGTCATTGCAGGAGCTGGAACAGGGAAATCCTTTGCGCTTAAGAGAAAAGTCCAACGGTTGCTAGAACAGGGAGAATCACCTGCCTCTATACTAGTTATAACGTTCACTCGCACTGCAGCAAGAGACCTGAAGAATGATTTACATTCATTGGGTGTTGAGGGTTGTGACCTTGTGCGAGCTTGCACACTGCATTCGCTATGTTATTCAATACTCAGCAAACACGAAGTATTCAGGGTGATGGAGCGTGAAACGCGAACGTTACTTGAACATGAAGAGGCCTACTTACTAGCCGATTTATCGCTTCGCCTTAAACGGGGAAAGAGAGAACTCGATGAGCAACTTCACGCATTTACCTCCGCATGGGCAAGGTTACTAAATGAAGAGCCTGGTTGGCCTCGTACCCAAGAAGATAGAGAATTCGATTCGGAAATGATCTCATGGCTACGTTTTCATAAATCTATGCTAGTTGGTGAGCTAGTGCCTTTGGCAATAACATATCTACGAAATAACCCGATGAGTCCTGAAAGAAGCCAATATAAACATATAATAGTTGACGAGTACCAAGACCTAAATAAAGCAGAGCAACGGCTGGTAAAGTTACTATCCGAATATGAATTACCAGAAAACAGGACGTTAACCGTTGCTGGTGATGATAACCAGTCAATTTTCGTTACACTGAAATATGCACACCCTGAAGGTATTACAAGCTTCAAGGAGGAATACCCTGGGACTTACGAAAAGCCTTTGGTCACATGCCAGAGATGTCCCAGGCGAGTCATAGACTTGGCAAATTCCTTTATGATCGCAACTGCTCGCAAAGAGCACCCAAGGTTGCTTCAACCAAAAGAAGCTGCCATTGATGGAGAAGTCGACATACTTCAATGGCGTACGCCTAATAATGAGGCTGGAGGAATAGCTAGAATTATCTCACGTAGAATTTCTACTGGCGAAGTCAATCCAGAGGATGTCCTCGTGTTGACACCAAGAAAGGAAATAGGGTACGAAATTGTCAATGACCTTATTGCCCTTGGAGTCAAAGCACAAACATGTTTCAGTGATGCCATCTTACAAAAAAAGAACAAAGCGCAGGAAGGTTACGCCTATCTGAGTTTATTGCATAACGATGGAGACGTAGTGTCATATCGCGTCTTATTGGGGATTGACGCAGGTGACAAAAGAAGTAAACCATACAAAAGAATTCGTCAACATTGCTTCCAATCTGGAGACACAGTTGTAGAAACATTGTCAAAAATAGAATCTGGGAACTTGAGTATTCCTTTTACGGATGGATTAGTACAACGACACCGCGTTATTAATGAAAGATTGCAGACTTTATCAACTCAAGCACTCCCAGATGTGATTGACCAACTGTTTCCAGATAATATTGAGGAGGTTAATGAATTAAGGCAGTTGTGCTTGAGAGCATTGGAAAAGGCTGATGACATTCACGAGATATATAGAATAATTAACACAGAAATCATACAGCCTGAACTCCCTACAACCGATGACAGCGTTCTCATTTTGACACTTCACAAAGCGAAGGGGCTGACAGCCAAGATGGTTATTATTGTTAACTGTTTAGAAGGCTGCATACCATACGTTGGTGACTATGATAGCAATGAGGAAAAAGAGAGGCACTTGGCTGAGCAGGAGAGGCTATTTTTTGTATCGCTTACCAGAACGACAAAAATACTGATTATCTCCAGTACAGGTATTATGAGGAGAGGCGACAGGGCCAGAATGAAGGCCATAGCTGGCAAAGAATGGTACTGGTCAGAAACACAGCCTAGTCACTTTATTAATATGTTAGGGCAAAACGCCCCACTTCCTCAGGTTGGAGACGACTATTTGCGACATACATGCGGCAACTAGCCTTAGGCTCGCTATCCACCCAGCCAAACGTTTCTCGGAGCTAACTCATATATAACTATCGGTAGGAAATTGAAAAACCAAATAAATGCATACGTTCGGATAAGTCCGCAATAATCTCAGGAATGCACCCCACCGTCGGAGCCTAATAGTAACCATCAATCAACCCCTCTTAATGCCTGCGGAAATCAACCGTGGCAGGCGGTGACTGTCACCAACAGGATTTCAGAGGTCTAAATTCACATCAGAACATGGGGCAAATGAACCTGGTAAGCACCCACCATATGAGTACGATAAGAGCCAGGGCTATAAGTATGTTGATGAGTATTCTAATCATTTATCTGACCCCCTATCTGCATTAAGAGCAACTGCTTTGCCTGAATACCACCTCTTGATTTGGCCTTTATATGGCACGCCTGCGCTTTTCTCGCTTCCGCCGCAAACGAAGCATCCCTTGCTTTTCAGAATTTCCCATTCGTGTTTGCTGACCATCTTGCACTTACTTCGGTGTAGACCTTCGATGTTCCCTGACTTCCCTTACCCTCCTGATGCCACCCTTCTTGGCCCTCTTATAGGGCTTTACAGAAACTATCTTCTTGCCTTTCTGTGTCTTAGCCATACAAGCCTCCTATTATGGCCGAAGCAGCCTATTTTAGATAAGCTTGCTAAGTTACCATAATACAAAGTAGCTTATCGGCACCATCAATTTCGGCTTGAAAAAGGGCTAGGGCTAAATTACCGTCAGCAAACGAACGTTGTAAGCGCCCACCATACCAGTAGGATAAGAACCAGGACTATAAATATGTAGAGTAGTGTTCTAAGCATTTGTCTGACCTCCCATCTGCGTTAAGCCAAACTGCATTGCCTGGATGATGCCTCATTATACACCCATCCAGAGAGAAATAGAATACCCCCTTCCCCATATCCCAGCGGGAATAAATCCTCGCTGGATGCCTGCCCACCCATCCCACTGGGAAGGAGAATTAAAGGCGGTGATTGTCACAGCGGAATTTACAAGGTATAATTCTGGCGTTTTCACGTGTCCTCAGTGTTCCACGAATTCAGAATAGGAGGGAGGTGAAATGCAACCTGAATTTATATTTATTGCGTCGACGGCATGGCTATTTATCCTGTGGTTCGGCTCCATTGCGCTGGAAGCCACCGGCATGGAGCGGCGAAAAGCCCGTTTTCAAGCCCTTTCGGCACTTACCGGCACCGGCTTCACCACCACCGAGGCCGAAGAAGTCGTCAATCACCCCAGGCGCCGCTTGATAGCCTCCTGGCTGATATTCCTAGGTAGCGTCGGAATTATCCTGTTCGCGCTCCTGATACTGGTAATTATAATCTTGGGGCTACGACCGTCTAAACCATCGTCGCCGGAGGTCTTAATATTTTCAGCCCTGCCAACAGTTGCCCTGCTGGTGCTCTACTGGATAGGTGTCCTGGACAAGCTGGGCACCGTAATCGCCAACTGGCTGAAACGTTCTTCATATTTCACCTCTGATCTGTCAATCAAAGAGACAGTTCACCGGGCAGGCGACTACAGCATAGCCCGCCTGACCATAGGCAGGAAAGCGCCGGAGGTCGGCCGTAAAATCGGCAGCACCAGCCTGGCAAAGCATAAAATCGCCATACTGGCTATCGAAAGAGGCGACAAGACAGTGGCTTTCCCTAAAGCTAAAGAGACCGTGCGGGCTGGAGACCACCTGCTATGCTACGGTGAAACGGATAAGATAAGCAAGGCGGTGAAATAAGGACGGGAATTATGAGGAGGCTTGAACATGGCTGAAGCTGAAGTCGGGGTTATCGGCGGCACCGGGCTGTACCAGCTGGAAGGCATGACCGGAGTCAAAGAAATAAAGGTGAAGACGCCTTTCGGCGACCCCAGCGACGCTATCATTCTGGGCGAGATAGACGGCGTGAAAGTTGCCTTCCTGCCCAGGCACGGCAGGGGGCATGTCATCAGCCCCACCGAGCTGCCGTCGAGAGCCAACATCTACGCCATGAAGTCACTGGGGGTGGAATGGATAATCTCGGTAGCCACGGTAGGCAGCCTCCAGGAGAAAATCAGACCTCTGGACATAGTCATCCCCGACCAGATTATCGACCGCACCTTCCTCAGGCAGGATACCTTCTTCGGCAGGGGCATAGCGGTACACATACCCTTTGCCGACCCCTTCTGCCCCGTACTCGGCGACATACTCTACGATTCAGCACGCAAACTCGAGATTCGAGCCCATGACGGCGGCATCTGCATCGTCATGGAGGGCCCCCAGTTCTCCACCAGGGCTGAGTCTGAGCTGTACCGCTCCTGGGGAGCCGACGTCATCTACATGACCGGCTTGCCTGAGGCTAAGCTGGCTCGGGAGGCGGAGATCTGCTATGCCGCTATCGCCGTTGTTACCGATTACGACTGCTGGAAAGAGACCTACGAGGTTGTGTCTGCGGAAATGGTCGTGGACAATCTAAGGCGAGGCACTGAGACCGTCAAGAGGCTGTTGAGGCATGCCATAACCCGTATGCCCAAGGCAAGGAATTGCATTTGCACCACCGCCCTCGAAAATGCCATAATCACCTCCCCGGAGCTTATACCGGAGCAGGTAAAGAAAGACCTGGCGCCGATAATCGGCAAGTATATAAAGTAGGGAACCTGATGACATCGAAGATTGAATTCAACTGTCTGCCCACGGCTATAGGCAGCATGCCTCAGACCGACCCCAAGGAGGCGTGTTCCCTGGTGGCTAAATATCTGCCTGACCTGCCTGCCTGGCCGCAACTGCCGAAGCGCTCGCACCTGGAGAACATGTATGCCCAGTTCAGCGAGGGCTTCCCAGGGCTGGTAATCGAGGAGGATAAAGTCTACGTGGAACGCACGGCGGATTTCGACAGCCAGTTGGAGCAGCTTCATAACGCCGCCTCAGATAACAATCCTGACAACTACGGCATAAGCGCCGAATACGCTGCCGGGCTACATGCTTTTCTGGCTCTAGAGGAACGGCGTCCCAGCATGGTTAAGGGGCAGGTAACCGGACCCATCACCTGGGGGCTCTGCGTCACCGACAGGGAGCAGCGAGGCATACTCTATGACGACCTCCTGGCTGAGGCTCTGGCGAAGTTCCTGCGGCTGAAAGCTATGTGGCAGGAGAGTTTCTTAAGCCAGGTCTCACCGCATACTATTATCTTCGTTGACGAGCCTTACCTGACCTCGCTGGGCACGGCTTTCGTCGCCGTTCCTAACGAGCAGGTAACGACCTTGCTCGAAGAAGTTTTGAGCGGCATAGACGGGCTTAAGGGAGTGCATTGCTGCGGCAGTACCGACTGGTCACTGCTTCTGAAAAGCTCCGCCGACATACTGAGCTTCGATGCCTACAACTATGCC
>Ga0209636_10003179_pt1 | contig 16748 bp, 14 predicted proteins | sample DeeMarSWOR152_54_FD_187464 | JGI IMG/M metagenome (GOLD analysis project Ga0209636, IMG submission 187464) | Marine sediment microbial communities from White Oak River estuary, North Carolina - WOR-1-52-54 (SPAdes) (version 2) | ecosystem: Environmental > Aquatic > Marine > Intertidal zone >...
TAGACCTTTAACTTTTTTTCATAGACCTTTTTCAATGGTTTCCCGGCTTTATCCTCAGGGAAGGAGAGCCCGATGGACAGTTTCAGAGTTTCTGTTCCTTTGAATTCAGGGTCGAGCGCATCGATGAAAAGCGGAATATATATCCTCCGTGTGTAGCTGTATTCTTGACCCGGCTCCCAGGTGGAAACTGGAATCTCGGGCCTGTGGTTGTCATGGAATATCAAGTTGCTTCCATGCCAGAAGTGGACAAACGCAACCAAATTCTGGTCAATTTTTTTAAAATTTCTCTTCATCCTCCAAGTGTACTGGATATCTGTATATAATCTATCTGTCAGGGGAGTATCAGAAAAGCTCACTTCCACTTCAATGCCTCTAACCGGCGAATCTTGCCTGCAGCAGACAATGACAACCGCAATGACCAACACAAAAATCAACAGGCTTCTCTTTTTTCTGATCACCTTTTTTCCTCCGCTTTTCTCTCGGAATGTTTGTTAAATAAGCGAGTGCGACCTCTATGCTTTCACGTCGTTCAACCCGGAAAACTCACCAGAGTCTGACAATCGATGACTCTCAATGCATGCTCACCCCGCTCTGAAGAGCCGCACTATCTCAACCTATCCTTTCGTTTTTCTTTTCGCTACGGTTTTGAGCTGGATAACTCCAGCAAAGCAAACCGCTGGGTTTCATTAATCCTTGATTTTAATTTTTTCCCCGACGAAAATCCGCGGGATGTTGCTCTCGTTCATCAGCCTGTTCAGAGCAGGAACCTCCACTTCAATGATTCTGTTTATCTTCTCGACGAGCGCCATCAATTCCTCAGTATCCCTTTTGACCTGCTGGACCTGGTCTTCAGAAGGAGCGCCCGTGTATCCTCCTATAGACCTTCCTGTCATGAAAATCCGGCCCCTGACCGAAGCGCGCATCCCCCGGAAGCCCAATTCCGGGTCTCCCAAGAGCTTTAACCGAATATCTTCGATCTCATCAGAGACAGCCTGGATCTTTTCCGACACAACCTGCGGGACATCTTTAATTTTCTTCAGGACATCAACCTGTTTATCAATCTCGTTCTTTATCCTATCTGCGGCACCGCTCGCGGCTGAGAGAACAGGATACAGGTTGAAAATGCTCATAAGGGCATCATGCTGCGCCTTCCTGTCCTCGAAGGAAATATCGATCCGGGGGTCTCCCTCAACCTCGATGCTTTTTATCATCTCCTGTCCATCCGCTTTGAGTGTCACCTCGTACTTTCCAGGAAGGACATAAGGACCCTGTGCTCTGAAACGACGATCAACCGGCGCTCCAGGAGTAAAAGGAACAGCATGCCTCAAATCCCACGTGATGCGGTTGATCCCAGCGTTTTTCGTGCCTCTCAATCCCGTAATTTCCTGACCCGCGCTGTCCTTGACGATTACCTCGACACTTCCATTGGCCTCTTCCTTGAGGTAATAACTGATCATGGCCCCTCGAGGCGGGTTGGGAGCGACATAATATTTTTGACCGAGGTTGCCCTTATGGTTATAGGGATTAAACATCGTCGCCGGGCGGATATCGAAAAGAAAAGCCGGGGTATCCAGGACCTCTTTGGTCATCTGTTCCAGAGGAGTGATGTCATCCAGTATCCAGATGCTCCGACCGTGGGTCCCGAAAATCAGGTCATTCTCTCTTGGATGAACCGCAATATCGTCCACAGGAACAATAGGGAAGTCATTCTTGAATTTCACCCAACTCTTCCCTCTATCAATCGAGAAATAAGCTCCTCTTTCTGTTCCGACGAAGAGGAGATTCGGATTTCTCGGGTGTTCCCTGATCACGTTCACGGTTCCTCCCTCTGGAAGGCTCCCGGAGATACTCTTCCAGCTTTCTCCGTAATCGTTTGTCATGAACACATAAGCCTTAAAGTCGTTATTGCGGTGGCCGTCCAGTGTGACATAAGCCGTCCCTTCCTCAGCATTGGACGCCACAACGCGGGTCACATAGGTGTATTCCGGCACGCCTGGAACCTTGCTTATGACATTCTTCCACGTCCTTCCACCGTCGCGCGAGACCTGAATATTACCCCCATCCGTCCCCACATACAGGAGGCCTTCCTTGATGGGAGATTCTGAAATCGTAGTGATGTCTCCATAATAAGAGATGCCGTCATGACGTGATAGGGTGCTTTCATCAGGCAGAACACCCATGAGCGGGAGTTCTTCTCTATCCCGCTGAGCCGTCAGGTCGATCGAAGCTTCCCATGTCTCTCCCCGGTCTTTCGATTTAAAAAGTTTGTTTCCTCCATAATATATTGTCTTATGATCATGCGGAGATATCAAAATCGGGGAATTCCAGTTGAACCTGTAGGTCTCCGTCTCATCCGCTGGCCTTGGTCTGATGGATTTACTCTCTCCAGACTTTAAGTCAAACCTAAAGAGGTTTCCATCCTGAGATTCGGCGTAGATGGTGTTATAGTCAGTCGGGTCAACCTGAGTGAAAAAACCGTCTCCACCTCCAATTCTGAACCAATCTTCATTGGTTACACCCAGCCTGGTCCAAGTCGCGCTCGGGCCTCCCCAGCTTCCGTTGTCCTGCAAGCCTCCGTAGACATAATAAGGTTTGCGCATATCAAAACCGATTTCATAGAACTGTCCGAGAGGCATGATATTGACAAAATCCCAGGTCTTGCCGCGGTCATAAGAAAAATATATTCCTCCGTCTGAACCGAGGACAATATGGTTGGAATCCAGAGGATTGATCCACATGGCATGATGGTCGCCATGGATTCCTCTGACAAAATCCGTCCGGAAGGTCTTTCCTCCGTCTTCGGAGACATACATCGAGGCCCCCAGAACCCAGATCCTCTGGTCATTGTTGGGATCGATGCGGATCTTGCTGTAGTACATGGGCCGTGGGTTGGTATTCGACATTTTTATCCAGGTTAATCCTTTATCTTCAGAGCGGAAAGTACCCCCCAGTTTATGCTCGACCAGGGCATAAACGATATTGGGATTGCTGCGAAAAACATCGATCCCGATGCGACCTGTGTTGCCCTGAGGTAACCCGTTCGTCAGTTGAGTCCATGTCTCTCCACCGTCTGTCGTCTTGTAGAGGCCGCTTCCCGGTCCTCCTCCGTTGAAGCCCCATCCACGCCGACGCCTCTGGTAAGCGGCCGCATACAGAGTGTTTGGACTCTCGGGATCTATGGCTACATCCACAAAGCCCGTGTTCTCATCGATAAACTTGGTGTTGGTCCAGGTCTTCCCCCCGTCTGATGTTTTAAAAAGGCCTCTTTCCTTGTTTGGTCCCCAGAGATGGCCCAGAGCCGCCACATAAACGATGTCAGGATTCCGCGGATGTATGGCAATCCGCCCGATATGATGCGTATCCTGAAGCCCCATGTTCTTCCACGTCTTTCCGCCATCCATGGACTTATACACACCGTTGCCCCAGGATGAGCTCTGACGGTTGTTTGGCTCTCCTGTTCCTGCCCAGACGATATCCGGGTTCGAAGGAGAAACGGTCACGTCTCCTATAGTGCTTGTGACCTGGTCGTCAAATAAGGGCTCCCAAGTCACACCATTGTTCGTCGTTTTCCAAACGCCTCCCGACGCCGTCCCCACATAAATAATCTTGGGATTGCTTTCCACGACAGCGAAATCATCAATCCGGCCGCCCATATTACAGGGGCCGACGTTTCTCCATTCGAGCCCGTCCAGTATGGACTCCGGAATCACGGGCTCAGGCTTCTTCTTCACTTTCTTTGCGCCAAGAAAAAGGCTGAGGATTAAACACACACAGACAATTAAAACAATACGTGAAAATGGCGATTCCCTTTTCATGGTTAGTCCTCCTTTATTTTTATTCTTTTTTGGACAAAGGTTCGGTAAATGTGATCACTGGGATTTTGAAGTCTGCCGCTATAATTACCATAAGATAAAAGTTAATGTCAAAGAAATTCTGTATTTATGCACAATTCACGCAACTTGTGGGAAGGCATCATTTTAGTAGTCTCAAAAACTCAGGAAACGATCTCATCTCCTCTGACCACTCGTCTCTATCACCTCATTCTGGAAAGGAAGTATCTCCAAATCCATGGTAAAAGGAGGTGCAATCGGTCAGATTGAGTGTATGGAAAACATGCAGGCTTTGCTCCAGCAAAATCAGTCCCTCTATTCTGCGAAGGCTTATGGGTGAAAAAACCGTTTGAAGACTGAGCTGGGGTCAGGCCTTATCTTGATTTCAAGATTAAAACCTGATTTAAACCTTACCGGCATCAACTCTAACAAGGCCTGACCCCGAGCGAAGCCTGAAACCGAGCCTCTTTAGCCTCGCTGGGGCAAAAGAGGCGTATTTTTTGAATCCAAAAGCCGGAGCATCTTGAAAGTGAAAATCGAATAGTGTATATTCCTCAGAAGATGAAACCTTTTCTTCTCGCCTTTTCCCTCCTTCACCGCGCAGGGTGCAGGATTAAAAACTGGCTGTACAAACGGAAGATATTCAAGCCGAAAAGAGCTCCTTTGCCGGTTATAAGTGTGGGCAACATTACATTCGGCGGTTCGGGAAAAACTCCCCTCGTCCTCCATTTGTTGACTTTCCTCATCAAGAAAGGATACAAACCTGCTTTGATCACCCGAGGGTATCGAGGAAAATGGGAAAAGAGAGGAGGGATTCTCTCTGACGGAAAAAACGTTCTTGGCACCTGGCAGGACTCTGGGGATGAAGCGTTCATGATTGCCTCGAACATCACCCAGGCCGGGGTATTCATCGGGAAAAACCGCTTGCTTTCCTGCCAGAACGCAAAAGATTCCGGATTCGAACTTGCCGTAGTGGATGACGGCTTTCAGCACAGCCGCCTTCACAGGGACGTGGACATTGTCCTGCATGACTCGAGAGAAAAAGTCTCGCTTCGCGAACCCGTATCTTCCCTGGGAAGAGCCGAAATTATCCTCCTGGAAAGAGGGCTCCTCCCCCAAGAAAAGGAGAGATTGAAGAAATCATTCCCTCAATCAGCCATTTTTGAATATTCGGTCGAAAGTAAGGGCTTTTTCAAGGCAGGGAAAAAAGAAGGGGAGTCCTGTGAGGAATTTCAGGGGAAAAGAATTATCGCTTTCTGTGCGATAGCCCGTCCGGGAAGGTTTTTAGCGCTTCTTCAAAAAGAAGCCATAAGACCGGTGGAATTCCTGACATTCTCCGATCACTATTCCTACCCTCTCCACTCCTTGGAAAAAATCTCTAAAAAATTCAAAAAACTCAGAGCTGACGCGCTCATCACCACGGAAAAGGACACGGTCAAAATAGCTCAATCGGATGCACTTCAAGGCATCCCGGTATATTATCTAAAGATCGACCTCAGACTGGATGATGAATTCTATTCCATGTTATCATCTTCTCTTCAAAAGATGGTTTAATCATTGACAATGGTGAAATTCAAAGACTATCTGGAACTTTGTATTTTTCTGGTGTTCAAATCCTTCATTCTCATTCTTCCCAGGAGACTCTGCCTTGTCTGGGGGAAGACCACGGGCCTGTTCTTCTACTACTTGGATACAAAACATCGTCAGTTGGCTCTCTCAAACCTAAAAATGGCCTTCAGGAAAGAACTGACATCTTCTGGACTCAAACGTATGGCTCGCCAGACATTCATGCATTTCGGTTCATCCCTGGTGGATGTCATTAAATTCTCCAGCCTCGCAGAAAAGAGCAAGACCGCGCTCATCCAGGTCGAAGGCGAGAAAAATCTGCTCTCAGCACTCCAAGAGAAAAAGGGTGCGATACTCTTCACGGCTCATTATGGAAGCTGGGAAATCGCTCGTTTTTTCGTGTCCAAACTGGGAAAATTGAACGTGATAGCCAGAGCCCTTGACAATGAACTCCTGGAGAGAGAACTTCTCAAACTCAGGATAAACCAAGGAGCAAAGGTTATCTATAAACACCAAGCCACAAAGCCAATTCTGCAGTCACTCCGATCAAAAGAAATGGTTGCCTTCTTGATCGACCAGAATGTTCAAAAACATCAAGCTATCTTTGTCGATTTTTTTGGCCGCAAGGCCGCCACAACCCCAAGCCTTGCTGCATTCTTCCTCAAAACAAAATCGCCCATTGTTCCTGTCTTCTGCTCCATAACTCCATCCCATCGCTACCACCTCCAAATCCTTGAACCTCTGAAGATCGAGCTCGAAGGAGACTACAATCAACAAGTGTTGAAAATCACTCAGATATGCACTAATATTATAGAAGCTCAAATACGGAAAAATCCCGCACACTGGTTCTGGCTCCACAACAGGTGGAAAACAAGGCCGGATTAGGAGAGAGAGGACAGATCCGAAGCGGGTGAATTATTAAAGATCAAAGGAGGGAAGAATGAGAAGTGCAACGACAATCAGCTTGCTGACAGGATTTCTTCTCCTTTCATTTGCTTCTTTGTCAGGAACAGAAAAAGAAGATGTGGAAAAAATATTTAAAAATTTAAGGTGGTACGGCCATGCTTCCTTTGCCATCGAATCAGACAAAATCATCTATATCGATCCCTGGAAAATCCCTGATTCAGCTCCCAAGGCTGATCTGATCCTCGTGACTCATTCCCATTCTGACCATTTTTCTCAAAAGGATGTCAACCTCCTCAAAAAGGAGGGGACAACACTAATCTGTTCCGCAGACTGTGTTTCCAAAGCTTCCGGCGATGTAAGGAGCCTCTCTCCAGGACAGGAGATTGTAGTTCAGGGAATAAAAATCAAAGCGGTTCCTTCGTATAATCTTTCCAAGCCTTTCCATCCAAGAAAGAACAAATGGTTAGGCTATATAATCACTGTGAATGGGGTTTCAGTCTATCATGCCGGGGATACAGATTTTATTCCGGAAATGAGAGATTTCGGATCAATACACATCGCCCTTCTTCCTGTGGGCGGACAGTACACAATGAATGCCGAGGAGGCGGCTAAAGCGGCCAACACACTAAAAGCGGACATCTCCATTCCGATGCACTACGGAGCAGGAGTGATCGGCAGCGCAGAAGATGCCCAAAAATTTAAAAATCTCTGTCAAGGAGAAGTCAGAATTCTCAAAGAGACGAGATGATGAGAGCCAATAAACGCCCTATCGACGCCTTGAGGCCCGTCAAGATCAAACCGGATTATCTGGACTTCGCTGATGGCTCAGCCCTCATAGAACTCGGAAAAACCAAAATCATCGCCGCCGCGTCCATCGATGAAAGGGTTCCTCCTTTTTTGAGAAACAGCGGAACTGGCTGGATCACTGCCGAGTATTCTCTGCTGCCGCGCTCAACTGAAAAAAGAACTATTAGAGAGAGAGTGCAGACGCGGATTTCCGGCCGAACCCAGGAAATCCAGCGCCTGATAGGCCGCTCCCTCCGGGCCGTGACAGAACTCAGCATCCTCGGGGAAAGGACGATTATCCTGGACTGTGATGTCATCCAGGCAGACGGAGGGACAAGGACAGCCTCGGTTACGGCCGCCTGTGTGGCCTTAGCTCTGGCCTTGAAAAAGATGGTGGATGAAGAGGTCATTGACGAAATGCCCCTAAAGCACCTTGTTAGCGGTGTGAGCGTAGGCTTAGTCGATGGAGAAGCTCTCCTTGACCTAGATTACGAAGAGGATGCAAAAGCTGAAATTGACATGAATGTTATCGAAACAGAAAAGGGTCAGCTCGTGGAAATCCAGGCCACTGCCGAAAGAAAGCCCTTCCCGAAAAAAGACCTGAGCACTCTAATGAGTCTGGCCAATAAAGGGATCAAAGAGCTCATCCAGGTGCAGAAAGATATTCTCAAGAAAAAAAGTCTTCTTTTCATGGCATACAGATAGAAGAAGGAAAAGAATGAACCGCATCCTGATCACAGGAGGAGCCGGATTTCTCGGGAGCCATCTCTGCGATTCTCTTCTGGAGCAAAACGCGGATGTGGTCTGTGTCGATAATTTTTTCTCCGGTTCCAAAGACAACATCCGCCATCTCTTTTCCCATCCTTACTTTGAATTGGTCCGGCACGATATCATCCATCCGCTTTTCCTGGAAGTGGATAAAATCTATCACCTTGCCTGTCCCGCCTCTCCGATCCATTACCAGATTAATGCCATAAAAACAGTGAAAACCAACGTCATGGGCACCATCAACATGCTGGGCCTGGCAAAGAGAGTCAAAGCCCGCATTCTTCTCGCCTCTTCCTCTGAAATATACGGCGATGCCAAGGTACATCCCCAACCGGAAAGCTATTGGGGAAATGTCAATCCCATCGGCTACCGAAGCTGCTATGACGAAGGCAAAAGGGTCGCTGAAACGCTCATGATGGATTATCACCGTCAGAACAAAGTCGATATCCAAATTGCCAGGATTTTCAACACCTACGGTCCCCGGATGGCAGTGAATGACGGGAGGGCGATCAGCAACTTCATCGTCCAGGCGCTCAAAGGAGAGTCACTGACGGTTTATGGAGACGGGAGCCAAACCCGCTCTTTTTGTTATGTGTCAGACCTTATTCAAGCTCTGAGTGCCCTGATGGAAATGGATGACTTCCGAGGGCCTGTGAATCTGGGAAATCCTGAAGAGGTTCCAGTCCTCGAAGTTGCAGAAAAAATAATCAAACTCACACAAAGCCCTTCAAAAATCATTCATAAACCACTCCCCGCGGATGATCCTCTTCGGAGGTGCCCGGATATATCTCTGGCCAAAGAAAAACTCGGATGGGAGCCTCGAGTTGAGCTCGGAGAGGGCCTTGAGAAAACCATCGCGCACTTTAAAGAAAAACTCAATCTTTAAAAAGATAAAGGAAGCAGCCCATCCCCCCTTCTTATTTTCCAAGGACACATAAGCAAGCGTTACCCTAATTTATCCTCTATTTCCTGGGCCAGAAGATGGAGAAGAAGAATGTGGACTTCTTGAATCCTGGGTGTTTCCTCAGAGGGGACATCAATAAGATAATCAACGAGAGAATGCAGCTTGCCTCCTTCTTTGCCTGTCAGGGCAATCGTGACCAGCCCTTTCGCTTTAGCCGCCTTCATGGCCTCTATAACATTGGGAGAATTCCCACTCGTAGAAAGCCCGAGGGCAATGTCTCCTTTCTCTCCGAAAGCATCTATCTGGCGGCTGAACACGTTATCGAAAGATGTGTCATTGGCGATGGAGGTCAGGACAGACGTGTCTGTGGTTAAGGATATGGCGTGAATCGGAGGCCTTACTTTTAAGAATTTATTCACGAGTTCAGCCGCAAAATGCTGTGCCTGGGCTGCGCTCCCGCCGTTTCCAAACACCAGTATCTTATTACCCTCTTTAAGACTGTCGATTGTAAGGTTTATGGCTTTTTTATAGATACTCTCTCGAGTGTCAAAAAAATTCTCTGCAATCCGCTTCCATTCCTTGATGGCATCTCGGTAATTCATATTCCCTCCTTTTTAAGGGATGGTTAGCTCTTCAATCATCCAGTCCAGACTTTACAGCGTCTCTCACTCTGTCTATCAAACTCGGCAAGGTGTCACGGTCATACTCATGAACCGGGACAACCGGATGAAAAACGATTCTCACATTTCCTTTTTTGATGAAGAAGGATTTTTTTGGCATGAGTTCAAAAGTCCCTTGAATGCTCACCGGAGCCACAGGAACCTGGCTGTTCAATGCAAGAAAAAACCCTCCTCGCTTGAAAAGCTGCAGTTTTCCGTCCCGGCTCCTGGTTCCTTCGGGAAATATCAGAAAAGGATAGCCCTTCTCCTTGATCGTGCGGGTGGCTCGGTCAATACTTTTCTTTCCTCCCTTCAATCCTTTCCTGTCAACGGGGATAAAACCCACAAGCCTCATTGCCTGGCCGATTACCGGAATCCGAAAGGCCTCTTTTTTCAGGATGACTCTTATCGATTGAGGAATGAGCATAAAAAGTAGAGGGCCGTCAAGCGCGCTTAGGTGGTTACACATGAAAACATAAGAAGTTTTTTTATCTATCCTTTCGAGCCCGGAAACTTCAAGACGAATCCCCAGGATTATCTGTCCGAGGCGTATCGCTCCCTTCGCAACCAAAATGATGGGTTGAGGCCACCTTAAGAGGAAGGAGAGAATGATGGCAAGGATGAGGAGAATCGCGATTATTCCTAAAACGATGCAAAGGACAATGGTGCGCATGATTCGATGCAGAGATTATACCACATATTTTTTTGGAAAAGGAATGAATGGGTTCCGGCCCGGTAAAAGGAATAATCTCTTGATAGATTTTCTGTTAGAGGAGCGATCGAATGATTGTACAGTGGGCAGAAAAAATCGGGACACTCTCTCCTGTCCCACTCTTTAAACTGGATGAGCCGGATGAATCAAGATGGCTATGACCCTGCATAAGAGATGCGCGGAGCATGAAGCCAGGAACCATTCATGTTGACTAAATCATTCGTGAAATCGTCCATGGAATCCACGTTATACAGACCCGCTTCAGGATTCGCAGCCTGATAAGTATAAGTCACACTTCCTCCAACTGCACCGTCCCGACCCAGGGAAAAAATCAAAAAGTCATCATCTCCAAGGCCAGCGGCCGGGATACCGTAGGCATTGGATACCGCTGTCCCTGTATAAACCTGAAAAGGATATCCCCACTGGTCGGTAATGGGACAGACCTTTATAAATAACGGGGAAATGGCCGATAAGAAACTAGAACCAGACTGGAGAGGCCCAGATTGATTTCCATAATCGGGAGCGTATCCGGCTTCTGTAACAAAACTCGCACAAGAGGTGGCTATGCTCACAATGTCTTTCATAGTCTGTTTCTGATTCGTCTTTTGTATGGCGGTTAAGGCATTAGGAATGATTATCGCTGCAAGAATCCCGATGATGGCGACGACGATGAGCAATTCAATCAGCGTGAATCCTTTTTTTCCCTTCATCATTCCATGTCTCCTCTCCAGACTTTGGCTGGGATTATACACCACAAACGAACAAAAAGAAAGAGCGATGCAGTTTTTTCTGCATCGCCCTTTCTCAGATTGAATACGGCTATTCAGCAGAATCTAAAACAAAATTATGTGCCAGTTGCAGCCGTCCTGGGCGCTCGAATCCAGGAGCCATTCCACATGACCAAGTCTCTGTTGAAATGGGCCATTTGATTGACCACGTACATCCCCGCTTCAGGATTAGCCGCATCGAAAGTAAAGCCTTCAGCCGCCTTATCACGTCCAAAGGAAGCAACGAGAAAGTCATCGCCACCGGCACCGGAAACTCCATAAGTGCTAATGCTAGCAGCTGTCCAGACGTTATAATTAGTACCCCACTGGTCGTTAATCGGGAGAACCTTGACATAGAACGGGGAAAGACCGGTATAGAAAGCAGAAGAGGCATCATAGGTGCCGTTTTGAGTCATGGTTTGACCGTTGTCAGTCACATAATCCGCAAGGGCTGTTGAAATCGTGCCGATATCCTTCATGGTTGTTTTCTGCTTTGCTTTCTGGATAGCGGTAATCGCATTGGGAATAAGAAGTGCGGCGAGAATTCCGATAATGGCAACAACGATGAGCAGCTCAATCAGTGTAAAACCTCTTAATCTTTTAAACATTAAAAACCTCCTTTTATTTTTTTTCGACTCTAAGGCGATTCGCAAGGTCTCGCCTTGAAATCGCGGTCGACATTTATATATTAGCAATATTCATGCCAAGTTAATAAATATTAAGTTACTGATATTAAACAAAATATAAACTACTCAGTGGATTTTTTAGCTGGATTAGTGACAATAATTGGCATTTTTTAACAATATTTGGCATTTTCTCAAAAAAGACCCATTTCCCCTTATTCTTCCCCTGGCTTTTCAGATGTTAGACTTTAAGCCGTATTTATCGATAAGGTACCTCAACGTGCGGTAGCTGATCCCAAGGAGAGAAGCCGTCTCTCTGAGTTTCCCTCCAGCAGCCTGACGAGCCTGCTTGATGTAATTTTTTGCGATATCATCCAGGTGTGAGTTAAGGCTAAAGCCTGGCTCGAAGAGATAGCTGGTATCAGGCTTTTTATGAGGAGCCAGCAGCTCTTCAGGAAGGCTTTCCTTTGTGATGATCCCCCGCTCCTCGATGGCCACAACTCTCTCGATCACATTCTCGAGCTCTCTGACATTCCCCGGCCAGGGGTAAGATTCGAAGACGTTCATCACCTCTGGAGCGATCCTTTTTATCTTTCGTCCCATTTCCTGACAGTATTTTTTAATGAAATGAGAAACGAGCAGAGGAAGGTCCTCTTTTCTTTTCCTGAGCGGCGGCATCACTAGAGAAAGAACGTTCAGCCTGTAGAAAAGGTCTTTCCTGAATTTTCCTTCCTCGATTTTTCTCTTTAAATCCTGGTTTGTTGCGGAAATGATACGGACATTCACTGGGATTTCTTCTGTTCCTCCAACTCTTCTGACTTTCTTATCCTGGAGAGCTCTGAGAAGCTTCACCTGAGTCATGGCAGACATTTCTCCGACTTCATCCAAAAAAAGCACCCCATGTTCAGCCACTTCAAACATCCCCTTTTTATCCGCCACAGCACCCGTGAACGATCCCCTCATGTGTCCGAAAAGTTCGCTCTCCAGGAGGCTCTCCGGCACAGCTCCACAGTTTATGGAAACAAACGGCTTCTCCTGTCGATGGCTGAGAAGATGAACAGCCCTGGCCGCCAGTTCTTTTCCAGTGCCACTTTCTCCCCTGATAAGAACTGTCGAATCGGTGACAGCAATCTTTTCAATCAGGAGATAGACCTCCTTCATTCTCTTGCATTTTCCCACAATATTCTCGAAACTGTATTTCTCTCTGAGCTGCTTTTTCAGGAGGATATTCTCCTGTTTCAACCTTCCCCTTTCCAGCCCTTGAGAAACGATAATTTTTAACTCTTCCACATCGAAAGGTTTGACCACGTAGTCTATCGCCCCCTCTTTCAGTGCCTCAACTGCCTGTTTGATAGTCCCGTACGCCGTTATCATAATCACAGGAATGAATGGCTTTGTTTCCCTGACTCGCTTAAGGATATCCATTCCGCTCTGTTGGGGAAGCTTGATGTCAGAGATGATAAGGCTGAAATCATTTTTCTCTATTAGCTCAAGCGCCCTGGGAGCAGAGTGGGAGGTTTCAACCTTGTACCCCTCCTTCTTGAACACAACTGTGAGAAGATCAAGGAGGCTCTTCTCATCGTCGACAATGAGTATTTTATCCGTTTTTCTCTCCTCTTTCTTTAAAGCAAAGCCAGTTTTCTCAGGCTTGTCTTAAAGGTAGGGTTATGATTATCTCTGTCCCTTTGTCAGGTTCAGAGGCAACTCTAATTTTCCCCTTATAATCCTCCACAATCTTGTGCACGACTGCCATCCCGAGCCCTTGACCATTCTCGAAGCCCGAATAAAAAGGCTCAAATATTCTTTCTCTTTTATCCTCTGCCATACCAATTCCAGTATCAACAAATCTTAATTCAATTCTGTCTTTTTTTATTTTTTCAAAATCAACAGTCAAGGCCCCTCCTCTAGGCATGGCTTTAAGAGCGTTTCTCAAGATATTCCAGAAAAGCTGCTTAAACTGATTGTTGTTTCCAAAATATTGAATACTTCTTGAGCTGTAATTTCCTTTGATCTGTACATTCCCGTCCATTTTACCGCTGTTCTGAAGGAGTGTTAGCGTTTCTTTTAAGATCTCCGTCAGGTTGATTGAGGAAAACGTTCTCTGGCCAGGGGAAGCCAGATTCAGGAACTGTTCGATTGAATGGGAGACTCTCCTCGATTCTGATACAATAATATCCATCAGTTCCCTTTGCTCTCCCTTCAATCCCAATTCATCCTTCAAGACCTGAACCGAACCGGATATGGCAGCAAGTGGATTCCTGACTTCATGGGCAAGCTGGGCTGAGACTTCTCCTGCTGTCGCGAGTCTGTTCTTAATCTCGAGCTCTTTTTGCGCCATCATCAGCTGGTCCCTTGTCTTGCGCAGGCTATCAGTCAGGAAATTCATAAAAAATGCCACCAGGAAGAAAGCCCCCCAAGCCATAAAAATATTATAATTCACAAGACCCAGGGATATCTCTATGGTCTCTTCTTGGGCATAATAGGGGATAAGCCCAAAATACATCCCGTCTACTAGAAATCCGTAGAAAATGGCGGCGAGAGCGGCGGTCAAAAAGGCCGCACGTTTGGAGATAACGTAGCTTGCCGCGATGATAACAAAAATGTAAAGGAAGAAAAAAGAACCCTGAACGCCACCAGAGATGTAGACGAGAGCTGTAATCAGAAGAAGGTCAAAGAAAATCTGAAAAGAAACCTGAAGGGGCAGGTATTTTCCCCAGATGTACAGAACAAGATAGACAAAAGAAAGAAGATAAAAGGAGATCACCACATAATAAAAAGGGTTGAGTGGGAGGAAAACCGCAGTGCTGTACTGAATGATAACAGCGGATACAACTAGAGAAGTGACAATGACCAGACGCAGAAGTATGAGCCGGAGAATATCTTTTTTTTCTGTGCTCATCCAAACTGTGCGATCAAGCTGAAGACGGGAAGATACATGGAAATGACGATGGTTCCGATCAAGCTTCCGACGAAGATGAGAAGAATCGGCTCCAATATCGAAAGAAGTCCTCCGACCGTGGCTTCGACTTCGTCATCATAAAAATCGGCTAACTTCGATAACATTGCATCAAGAGTTCCTGTGGCCTCCCCCACACCCACCATTTGAGTGAGCATCAAAGGAAACTGGCCTGCATCCCTGAAAGCATCCGTAAGGTTTGTTCCTTCAGCGACCTGGGAGCGAGATGCCATAATGCGGCCTTCCAGGAGAACATTTCCGGCAGTGGAGGAGGTAATTTTAAGGCTCTCCATCATGGGAACGCCTCCAGAAAGAAGAGTGCTTAAAGTCCGTGTCACCCGAGATAGGGATACCTTCTCGATCAACTTTCCAAAAAGAGGCATCTTCAGCGATACGGTGTCGACAGCCCGTCTTCCCGCAGGCGTTTTCTTAAAATACCTGAACAAAAAAACGAAGCCTATGAATCCGATAATCATGTAAAATATATAACTCTGGATAAAGTTGCTCGCCGCCAGCATGATCTTGGACAGGAGCGGCATATCTGCTCCGAGTTCATCAAAAATCCCAGAAAAAATCGGAACAACTTTCCACAACATGAAAATCGTTACGATTATAGAAAAAATAAAAATAGCAATGGGATAGGTCATAGCCTGTTTGACCTGAGCCTTCAACTTGACAATTCTCTCCTGGTATTCAGCCAGACGACGCAGCATGACGTCAAGCGAACCGCTCTGCTCTCCTGAAGCGACAAGGTTGCAGTACAGGTCGTCAAAGACCTTGGGGAATTTCTTTTTAGCCTGATTCAGAGTGGCTCCGGCTTCAACATCCCTCCTCACCTGAGTGATAACAGTCTTGAAATATTTATTTTTTGTTTGCTGGGCCAGCATGCCCAAGCCTTGAATCAAGGGAAGGTCTGCATCTATTAAAACCGAAAGCTGCCGGCTATAGACAGTCAATTCTTTGAGTGGAACTTTCTCTTTTTTTAAAAAAGGTATTTTTAATTCTGTCGGTTTCTTTTTGACATTAACGACAGTGATTTGTTCTCTCTGAAGAATTCTTGTCAGGTCCGCCGCGGATTTAGCCACACGTTCTCCCTCAACGATATCTCCTAAACGATTTCTTCCTTTCCAGACAAAGATAGCCATATCTCCCCCTTATTATTTTCTCACTGAATCCGGAGAGTAATCAGGAGAGGCAACTTTGACCCCTTCTTTTCTTTGAATAAGCTCAGTCAATTCATCCGGCTTATAAGAAATTTTCATTGCAGTCTCAAGGGTGATTAATCCTCTGAAATAGAGGGAAACCAAAGACTGGTTAAAGGTCTGCATCCCATACTTTTCCTGACCCATCTGCATGGCGGAGTATATCTGATGGAGCTTATTTTCTCTGATAAGGTTCCGGATCGCCGCGTTCGGAATAAGCAACTCCAGGGCCAAAACTCGCCCCTTACCGTCGGCTCGAGGCAAAAGGGCCTGAGTGACCACAGCCTCCAGACTCATAGAGAGCGTGATTCTCACCTGGTCTTGATACTGTGGGGGAAAAATGTCGACGATCCTCGACACCGTTTCTGCGGCTGAATTCGTATGAAGGGTGGAGAATGTGAGATGCCCCGTCTCAGCCACATGTAGAGTGGCTTCCACTGTTTGCAGGTCTCTCATTTCCCCGACAAGGACAACGTCAGGGTCTTCTCTGAGAACGGAACGAAGAGCGTTGGGGTATGACAGTGTATCCACGTGGAGCTCCCTCTGGTTGATAATGGCTTTTTTGGGATTGAAATAATATTCGATCGGGTCTTCAATAGTGACGATATGAACGTCTCTCTGCTCATTAATGTAGTTAATCATACAAGCCAGGGTGGTCGATTTCCCGCATCCTGTCGGTCCAGTCACCAAGACTAATCCACGCGGCACCGAACAGAGTTGGGCGATTTTCTGAGGAAGTCCCAGTTGAGCAAAACTCCAATTCTGGCTGAGGAATCTTCGGAAGGCCGCGGCAACAGCTCCTCTCTGCATATAAACGTTTCCCCGAAAACGGCCAATATCCTTAAGGCCAAAAGAGAAATCAAGCTCGAGCTTCTCCTCAAACATCTTTTTCTGCTTATCCGACAATAAACTATAAATCAATTCCTTGCTTTCGACCGGAGTCAGAGGCGGGTGATCGAGCGAAATCAGACGGCCGTGAACCCTGATTCGAGGAGGAATTCGCGTCGTTATATGTAAATCGCTGGCATTCCTTTCAACGGTTGTTTTAAGAAGTTCATGAATCGTTATC
>Ga0209636_10003180_pt1 | contig 16739 bp, 14 predicted proteins | sample DeeMarSWOR152_54_FD_187464 | JGI IMG/M metagenome (GOLD analysis project Ga0209636, IMG submission 187464) | Marine sediment microbial communities from White Oak River estuary, North Carolina - WOR-1-52-54 (SPAdes) (version 2) | ecosystem: Environmental > Aquatic > Marine > Intertidal zone >...
ACAGAACCGATGCTGTGTTCACACTCTGTAATCTCAGGGCCAGTAAGTGATTGTGAAATCAGGTCAAACCTGCCGTCAGCAAGGATATGTCTTGCCACATTCGATGCCATATTCCCGGGGATACCGTTTACCATGACTCTTATGCGGTTCATCTTACACCTCCAGTTATTTCAGCCTCTGCGGTTAACGAGTAACCAGGTGAACTATTCCTTCACCTCATCCCATTTATAATCGATCAGCTCAAGGAGGACGCCATTGACTGCCTTGGGATGAATAAAGGCGAATTCACAATCTCGGAAGGGTCTTGCATCCCCAATAAAAGGGTACCCCTTGCCTTTTAACTCATCCATGGCCTCCCTGGTGTTATCCACATTGAAACTGATCAGCATAATGCCCTCGCCATGCCTTTCAATGAATCTGGCTACCTCTCCATCAGGGGAGGTTGACTCCATCAACTCGAAGCCCACTTCACCCAGCCAGTATCGTGCCACCCTGATCTTTTCCAGTTCATCAACGTAGGGATCATCTGGCTCTGGCTTCCCCAGAATCGGTTCCCAGATCTTCCTGGCCTCCTCCAGATCTCTTACTGCAATACATATGTGATCTACCTTATTTACCTTCATGTCTCCCTCTCCATATTCGTTAAAAGGTTACCGATTCAACGGGAACCGAGATGGCACGATCTGGGCATACACAGCCACACTCATTGCAGTCCTCGCATAAGAATTCCGTGACCACAATCCTATTATCCTGCACCCTTATGGCTGAATCTGGACACGCCTCCACGCAGAGAGGCTGCATCGTTCCTCCACACATGGTACATTTCTCTGTATCTACTTGTGCAGCCATATCATACACTCCTGTCTCTTAGTCTTTATATAATCTCCTTAGACACACTCCCTCTCCTCTCGGGATGGCCTTTAACGTTTCTATCCTGTAGTTCACATCAAAGAATACGTTCACATCCTTAAGTATTGACTGAAGAATCCTGTCACAACACAACACATCTTCTTCCATCTCGGCACCATACTCTTTGGCAAAGGTCGGCCACGGGCACCTTTCCCATTTGATGAGGACCTCAAAAGGATTTTCTCCCTTCTCCAGTTTTACAATAGCCCCATGATTTATCCAGTTACCCGCATAGCTCTTGGCCAAATTCATTAACCAGGTCTCTTCACCTTTCAACCAATTCAGGCGGGGAAGAAAAGCCTTGCCTATCTCGGTACCCATGATTTCAGCGGCCCTTAAGCTGACATCCAAAGGCTTTGCATCAGACCCAGCAGCTTCCAGGGCTGCCTGCCGCCATCTGTAGTAAGTCCGGCCAATTTCATCCTGGGCACCGTGCAAACCCCTCCACAGTCTATTTATTTCTTTTTCCGCATTAAATGACATTTTTGACCTCCTCATTAGACCCGAATACCGATTCGGTAGCCGTCATGTACTGCGCTGGATAAGTTGCGGGGTACCAGTGCATCTCCAATGACAAAGAGCTCGATACCCTCTGCTTGAACAGCATCTTTCAGACTGTCGTTTGCCTCTCTCTCGGTTGCAACAACAGTATCACATTCTACAGGAAACCGATATCCATCGTAAGTTCTTACCATGACCTCATCGCCCTTGATCTCCTCGATATCGCAGTCATTATAGGCCATGACCCCATGTTGCCTGAGATAGATCATGTATCGCCATTTGAAGGATGGGTTAACGTCAAATCCGGCGCTTCTATCCTTGCCAACAATGGTTACCTTTTTCCCCTGTTTGGCCAGGAACAGGGCCACTCCAATGCCCGGCTTTCTGTTTCCCCACACTACCACCTTATCACCAACGGTGGCCTTACCACTCAGAACATCCAATACATTCACCACGTTTTCCCCGTCAAAGCCAGCGCCCCTGCCCTTTGAGTAAACAGGTCCTGTCGCCAAAACTACCGTATCCGGAAGCTCATCTTGGATCAACTCTTCCGTCACCTCAGTGCCCAAATGAAAGGTCACGCCTGCCTTCTCACATTGTGCCCTTTGATATTCGATACAGTTAAAGAGCTCCTCATCTCCATACGGAGCCTGCGAGGCCTCAATAAGGGTGCCTCCCAGCTCTTCCCTCTTCTCATACACATGCACCTCATGACCCCTTCGCGCAGCCACATAAGCACACTCCAGACCTGCTGGACCGCCACCTACGATCATAATGTTCTTTTCCTCTTCTGCAGGTCTTGGGTCGATAAACTGGGGATCCGTTTCATGCGCACACACGGGGTTGATGTAGCATGTCATGGGGGCATCCCTGAAGAGCCTGGCGAGGCAAAGATTACATGCCACGCAGTGCCTTATATCTTCCTCCCTGCCCTCTAATACCTTCTTGGGCATGAGGGGATCAGCGATCATTGACCGGCACATTTCCCAAAAATCCAGGTGACCCTCGCCAATTGCCTTGTTTGGCAGATCCGGTCTAAACAGTCTGTAGGCCATCTGCACTGGAACCTTCACATGCTCCTTTGCCCGCTTAGCGAGATGGATCCACGAACCCATAGGAACGTCTCTGCTGATTACCGGCACGATGGATTCCTGCCATCCTGCGGTAACGCTAAAGAAGTCCACTCCTGCCTCCTCAGCCATTTCATAGGTGATCATGGATTCTTCAGGTGTGTTTCCGCCTACATCATCCAGCAGTTCTTCGGCACAAAGTCGAATCCCTAGGGGCACATCGCCGCATACCTTCTTAACCTCTTGGATGAGCTCTACCACAAATCTCATCCTTCCCCGTATATCCCCACCATACTCATCTGTGCGCCTATTGGTATAGCTGGATACGAAATTGGAGAGGAGATAGCCCACAATCCCTGAAATCTCAACGATGTCGAATCCCGCCTTAAGCAATCTTTCGGTGGCCTCAACGTGTTCCTTGATGCACTGCTTGATGTCAGCTTTGATCATCTCCTGGACCGGCCTGAAAATCCTCAACCGCTGGGGTACATCGGATGGCCCCCGGCAGTAATCAACCTCAACCGCACCCACTCGACCGCAGTGCATCAGCTGGCAACAGGCTACCGCCCTTTGTTCATGAATGGCATCGGCAAGCCTTTTTAGGCCAGGTATGAATTTATCGTGCCAGGCTGCGGCCTGACCAACATATCCCTGACCTTGCCGTTTTTCATCCATGTAGACGCCCTGCATAGTACATATACCGCCTACAACACCTTTGGCCCTTTCCCGTAGGTACGCTACGCCTGCGTCGGTAACAAAACCATCTCTCCCGTTTAGATTGTCTTCAGTGGCAGCATATTTTATCCGGTTTGGAATAGTGAGATTGCCCAATTCAATCGGCTTGAACAGATGAGGATACTTTCTTGCCCCCGGGTATGACGAATAATCCCATTCAAACAATACCTTACCCATCTCTCTAGCCTCCTTTTTTTATGTCACAATCATTTATATGCACGGTATGCAAGACAGAAGGAATATATTTAAGGCATTTTTTGATGTCAAGATATATAAGAGTGGAGTTTCCTGAACTTCGAGGAAAACCCATCGTTTCTGGCCAAAATCTGGCTGGGAGCAATGGGGTACCCATCGAGGTGAGCAGGAAGGGAGTCCGCCTATTTCTTGACAATCTTTCCCAGCATGACACCGATCCAGTCTTTGATTCTATCTATCAATGAGGGTCCCGTTACATCCAGAGCGCATTCGGCCTTTCTATCTGAAAGCATACTGATTGCCCGGGTGGTATATGTGCCGGCAGGCAGGGGTGGCCCTGTTATGATTATGATGTTTTCCATCTTTTCGTTTGAGCCGATTTTAGCCCTCAGGAAATCAGAGACCTTGGTCAAGGTTCCTACCTCAGCATGAAACGTCCCGTCTTCTTCTACATCAGCAGAGGCTATCGCAATGTCAGCCTTTTTTCCATTAACTGGTACATTGAGGAGGTTTATGAATACGCTATCCCCCGGCTCAAAACCTGAACCGCTGAACACAAACTTTGTAGCCCTCAATTTGGCAACACCAAGACGAACTGTCCCAGGATTGACAATAATTTGTGGACCTTTGACTCCCTTGTCTAGTGTCTTTGCTGGCTCTGAACACCCGGAGATCAAAAGAATACCAGAAAGAACGAGAAGAGAACCCATTGTGAAAAATCCTGTAAGAGCTCTTTTTTTCATTGTAATCCTCCTTTCTCTGCAAAAATACTTCCTCTTATCTCTTCTTACCTGATATAGAACGGCGCCTCTTTTGGTACTTTACAACAGCCCTATTATGTTCTTTCAAGGAGGCAGAGAAATGGTGGCTCCCGTCATTTCTTGAGACAAAGTAAAGATAATCTGTTTTTGCCGGGCTTATTACTGCCATGAGGGACTCTCTCCCAGGATTGGCTATGGGTCCGGGGGGGAGTCCAAAATTGATATAGGTATTATAAGGGTTGCGGGCATGGAGATCCTTTCTTTTCAGGTTTCCATCAAAACCCTGAATGCCGTAGATAACAGTTGGATCACTTTCAAGTCTCATCCTCTTCTTAAGCCTGTTAAGAAAAACAGATGCAATAACAGGCCTTTCCTCGGCCAGACCGGTCTCCTTTTCCACTATGGAGGCCAGAGTCACTATCTCCAGTACGGGCATGGATATTTTCTGGCCCCTCATGAGGTCATTAAAGACATCCCAAAACCGATTAACCATAAGGTCAATTAACTCCCGTGCACCCATACCCTTGCTTATCAAATAGGTGTCAGGAAAGAGATAGCCCTCAAAGCTTGGTCCATCAATACGGTAAGAGACTGCAAGGGTTTTTTCCCTAACCAGAGAGATAAATTCCATTTTGTTAACCAGATTCTTCTTGGCCAGTATGTCGCCAATCTGTTCGGCGGTAAGACCTTCGGGGATGGTTAAAGGGTAGGTTCTAACCGCCCCGGAAGTAAGGATGTGAAATATTCTGACCGCGGGCATTGACTGATTAAGGCTATATTCACCTGCCTTTATATCTCCTGTGCTTCCTTTCAGGAAAACCCAGAGCATAAACAGATTCTTGCCTTTGATAAGCCTTCTTCTCTCAAGTTCGGCAGCAACTGTCCTGAGGCCACTTCCTTTCTCCACTATGAAGATCTCTTCTTTCTTGTCAAATCCTGCAGGGCTAATCAGAAAATACCCAAAGTAGAGGGCCACAAATGAGAGCAGGACAAAGATCAATAGAGCCGATATAAGAATCAATCCCCTTTTTGACATGTTACTCACCAATAATTCTGCTCACAAAGAGCGCCCCCGAGATGAGTAAGCCCACAGATACCAGTGTTTGAATAGTCAAGGCCTGGGCCGGGATGAGGTCTTGAAAAGTGCGATATCTCCTCCACAGTATTTGAATTGCCCTGCAAGCCAGGGGAAAGGCCCCCGCCGATATTATAACAAGGAAAGGAAGGCCAATCGAATAGATAAGGGCGATAATGACCAGAAACGGTAGAACCATTATCAGGCAGTACAAATAGCGAGCCCTGTTGAGGCCGAGCCTAACAACCAGGTTTTTTTTGTTGGCTTCCCGGTCTGCCTGAAAATCTGGAAACTCGTTTATCCAGATTACAGCCATTATAAGAAAGCCATTAGGAACGCCCAGCACGAAGGCAGACCAGGAAAGGCTGCCAGTAATAACATAATAGGTTCCCAGGGTTATGAAGGGGCCAAAGGCGAAAAATATCAATGGCTCGCCCAGACCGCGGGACATGAGTTTAAGCGGTGGGCTCGAGTAGGTCCAACCAGCCAGAAGCCCGAAAAGGCCAATCACTAAGACATAGGGCCTGCCCCAGAAGGTAAACCACAGTCCACATGCAATTCCGATGGAAAAGAATAAGGTGGACAGGGCGAGGACAGTGTTGGGGTGTATCTCATTTTCCTGAATTACCCTGCTTCCGCCGCTGAATGGTGTAAGCCTCCTGTTGATAGGGTCACTGCCTGAGGCATCATGGTAGTCGTTTAGCAGATTTGAACCCAGATGGAGTGCCCCGAGGCCTACCAGGGCCATGACAAAAGGAAGAACAGAAAATGATCCTCTTTGAAACACAAAGGCAGAGGCAGTAAGTAATGGTATTATTGAACCCGCCAGAAAGGGGAGCCTCAGGGCCTTGAGGTATGTCTTAACCATACTGTTCCCTGTTTAGGTTCTCAAGGGGACAGTTAGAACACAGAGGCCTTCGCCTGCAAAAATCCTTCCCTGTCTTGACGATCAAGGCGTGAAACTCTTTGAAAAGCTCCACATCATGAGGGAGATTATCCATAAGAAACAGCTGCACATCATTGTATCCTGCCTCTTCTTGGATGAGGCCGTGCCTTGCTAAAATCCTGTGGGTATATGTGTCAACAACAAAAAGCGGCCTTCCAGCTCCATAGAGTATGATGCTATCCGCTGTTTCCAATCCGATCCCCTTTACAGACAAAAGCCCTTTGCGAACGGTATCAGTATCAGGAGAAAAAAGTCTGTCTATATCCCCGTTGTATTCATTCTCAATAAATTTGATAAGGTTCTTCAGGCGCTTGGCCTTAAGATTATAGTATCCGGCAGGCCTGATGTATCCAGCCAGGATAGATGCAGGTACCTCTCCGAGCCCGCTTGCAGACAACAGATCTCTTTCCTTCAGATTCTGGATCGCCTTTTCCACATTATTCCAGCTGGTGTTCTGGGTTAATATAGCGCCCACCATCATTTCCAACTCTGTCTCTGCCGGCCACCAGTTCTGGGGGCCAAAGGCAGCAAAGAGGAGATTGTATATCTCCATTAAGGTCTGGCCGGTTGCTGTAGTCACTGTTTTATTGATCCGTTGAGTGTTGTCTGTTGTCCGTTCACCCATATTCGTCCAGTGTCGAAAAACGGTCAACAATGAACGGATAACGAGCCCTTCACCCTTGACACTATTTGAAAGATACCTTAGATTGATTCCCTATGTCAACGCAGCAACTTAAGAAAACGCGCAATATAGGTATCATAGCCCATATAGATGCCGGCAAGACTACCATAACAGAGCGGGTACTCTTCTACACCGGGAGGTCTCACAAAATGGGTGAGGTTCATGATGGAGAGGCCATCATGGACTGGATGCCCGAGGAACAGGAGAGGGGTATAACCATAACATCTGCTGTCACCACCTGCAAATGGCTTGACCACACAATCAACATCATAGATACGCCAGGGCATGTGGATTTTACTATTGAGGTTGAGAGATCCTTGAGGATTTTGGATGGGGCAATAGGAGTATTTTGCGCAGTGGGCGGTGTGGAACCTCAATCGGAAACGGTATGGCATCAGGCAGACAGGTACAGGGTTCCTAAAATAGCATTTATCAATAAGCTGGACCGGCCTGGCGCAGATTTCGACCGTACCGTGAGGATGATAAGAGAAAGGCTTGGTGCCACTCCTTTGATCCTTGAACTGCCGTGGGGACTGGAAGAGGATTTTCACGGTGTGATCGATCTGATGAAGATGCAGGCTATTGTCTGGAGTGAGGATGATCTCGGGGCCTCTTTTCAGGAGGTAGCTATCCCAAAGGATTATGTGGATGAGGCTATGAGACATAGGGAAAGAATACTGGAACTATTAGCCGATAATGACGATAGCATAATGGAGAGATATTTGTCTGAAGAAGACATAGATATTCAGTCAATCAAGAGGGCAATTAGGCAGGCCACGATAAAGCTCGCCCTTGTTCCCATCTTCTGTGGTGCAGCATTGAGAAACAAGGGGATACAGCCGCTCTTGGATGGAATAGTTGAGTTTCTTCCCTCGCCACTTGACATTCCACCGGTAAAGGGTATCAATCCGGAGACAGGGGAATCTGAGTCCAGGTCTGCAACCTTAAGAGAACCTCTCTCCTCACTCGCCTTTAAGATTGCAATGGATCAGGGAAGAAGAATGACGTATCTCAGGATCTACTCTGGAATAATGAGACAGGGCTCCTTAATCTATAACAGCACAAAAGATGTCACAGAAAGGGTGGCCCGGGTCATGAGGATGCACGCAAACAAGAGAGAGAGAATAGATCAGGCTATTGGTGGTGACATCGTTGCTGTCATGGGCCTAAAAGAGACCTCTACCGGCGATACCCTGTGTGATAAGGGTCATCCAATACTGCTGGAGTCGATGGAGTTTGATCAGCCGGTAATATCCATGGCCGTGGAGCCGAAGCACTTGAAGGATCAGGAGCGGCTTCTGGATGCCCTCACAAAAGTAGCTGATGAGGACCCTACTTTCAAGTTTGCGGTTGATGATGATACTGGCCAGATAATAATTTCCGGTATGGGAGAGCTTCATCTGGAGATTTTAGCCCAGAGGCTCGGAAGGGAATTCTCTCTTGATGTAAATACCGGAAAACCGCAGGTTGTCTACAGAGAAACCATAGCTAGAAAGGCTGAAGTTGAGAGAGTTTTCGACAGAGAATGGGGTGGTGTGATGCACTTCGCCGGCATTAGAATAGAGGCCTCACCTCTGGAGAGGGGAAAAGGAGACAGGTTTGTCAACAGATGCTCAAACCCCTTGATGACCGAAGAGCTTATCACCTCTGTACAGGAAGGGATAAAGCAGGCATCACAAAGTGGGGTTTTGATGGGTTATCCGGTAATTGATGTGGAAACCATTCTTTTGGATGCCAAGGTAAAGGAACTGCTCTCCACCCCACTTTCCTTTAAGATCGTAGCATCGATGGCCTTTAAAGAGGTTTGTGAGCTTGCCTTGCCTGTTCTCCTGGAGCCTATCATGAAGGTTGAAATAGTTGTCCCTGAAGAGTTTGTAGGCGACGTAATAGGTGATCTGAATACCAGAGGCGGTAGGATTGAGCGGATCACAACGAAGGGACCGGTTAAGATATTGGCGGCTACCGTGCCCCTCTCTAAGATGTTTGGCTATTCAACGGCCCTGCGCTCTTCCTCTCAGGGGAGGGCTACCTTTACCATGCAATTCTCTCATTACGATAAAATTTAGTTCACCGCAGAGCCGCAGAGAGCCCAGAGAAGAAAGATTTTTCCCTTGCCGTTGAGAGGTCGGCACAAGGGAAAAGCTTCGCATTCTTTTGTGAAATTTGATTGATAATGGATATTATAGCGAACGACAATAAAAAGTAGTCATTCCGAGGAACGATAGTAGCGAAGCAATCCCACGAGATTGCTTCGCTACACTCGCAATGACAGGCTACTGAATGTCAATTTACTTAAGTCATTCGCTATAATAGATTAAGCAGTAAAATCATAGGTGCAGCTATAGAAGAACATAAAGCCCTTGGGCCCGGCTTGCTCCTAAATTTTGATGTGCCAGTAATGCGGGATCGCATAGTCCGGGTTGTAGACGAATTAAAGCAGTAGCCCCGCAGGCCAGAGTATTTTTGCTTTCCGCTGTTTTCGCCTCTTTAAATACGAAGTCTATTTAACTGGGCTCAGCGGAAAGCAAAAAAATAACCCAATCTCAGCGTTCTTTGCGTCTCTGCGGTGAAAACTTTGACCAGAACAATCCTTCATATCGATATGGATGCATTTTTTGCAGCGATTGAGGTGCTGGATAATCCCCTTCTAAGAGGAAAACCTGTTATTGTAGGCGGCTCTACGACCAGGGGTGTGGTCTCTACAGCCAGTTATGAAGCCAGAAGATTCGGCGTCTATTCTGCCATGCCCATATTTAAGGCAAAGGAAAAATGCCCTGAGGGTATTTTTCTTCCGGTAAGAATGAAGCGGTACAAGGAGGTCTCCAAGAAAATTATGGACATAGTGAAGGATTTTACACCTCTCGTTGAACCGGTATCTGTTGATGAGGCCTATCTTGATATTACAGGCAGTGAGAATCTCTTAGGCAGCCCGGGGGAGATAGCCAGGCACATAAAGGACCGAATTGACAAAGAGACAGGCCTAACGTGTTCGATAGGTATCGCCCCCAATAAGTTTCTGGCCAAGGTTGCATCTGATATGAACAAGCCGGATGGTTTGACCATAATATCAGCAGATGAGGTGGATACATTTTTGTCGGGATTGCCTGTGGAGAAGATCCCCGGCGTTGGAAAAAGGACAGTTGAAAGGCTAAGGCATTATGGGGTCAAAACGGTTGGTGATTTAAAGAGATTCAGCAAAGAGCAATTGACCAGGTGGTTTGGAAGCTCAGGCTCAAGACTGCACGAACTTGCCAATGGCAGGGATTGCTCTGAGGTGATCCCTGAAAGAGAGATCAAATCTCTCAGTTCGGAGGAGACTCTTCCATCGGATACCAAGGACACCGCCTATTTAACGGAGTTGCTACGCTCCCACGCAGATGATGTGGCCTGGAGATTGAGGCGCGAGGGACTCAAGGGGAGGACTATCACCCTCAAGATAAAGTTTGATGATTTCTCCGAAATGAGCAAGAGCAGAACTATTGATTATCCCACAGATAGTACCAAGATCATATCGGATTCTGCCATAGAATCACTTTTGAATTACCCTCTCAGAAAAAAGGTCAGGCTCATAGGGGTTGCTGTCTCAAAGCTGAGAGAGAGTAGAGAAGGGTATCAGATGGATCTCTTTGGGGAATGGCTGGCACAAGAAAAGGAGCAAAGGGTAGATGAGACCATGGATGAGATAAAGAGGAGGTTTGGCAAAGGGATGATAAAAAAGGGAAGAGCATAGATGGAGCGACCTTGTGATGACTTACCGCATGTTTGCCAGACAATCCCCACAATTGGGCCTGTTTCTCACCTTTTTTGTCTGGATGTTTGGCTACAATACCTCGGTGACAGCCGGCATCCTTAGGATCGAGACCCAGACAGGGGTGACAGTAGCAGGCGATCTGCTCAAGGTGCGGGTTACAGCCACTAACAAAGGAACCGGACCTGCCCACAATGTCCAGGCTCACCTAATCCTCCTGTCTGAGCGACACCGCGGCCCAGTTAGAGGACGGCTCGATCCCGGACAGACAGATACAGTACTCTTCGAACGAACCCTCTCCAGGATCACAAAAGGTCGCTATCCTTTGACTGTCCTTGTCGACTTCCACGACGCCAATCAATACCCCTTTTCGGCTGTTTCTTGCACAACGTTCCATTTTAGAGAAGAGGCAAACCCCGACTTGCTCTGCTTGGGTAGTGACATCACACTGGAAACAGACGGGGAACTGCGCTTCAGTGTAAAGAACTTAGGATTCGGGCCAAGGAAAGTTCAGGGGACCCTCGTCCTCCCCAAAGAACTTTCAACACGAAGACCCCGGATCGATCTTCAGATAGATCCCAGGTCTGAAGAAGCGGTGGTCTTTGAGATTGCCAATTTCTCTGCCCTTTCAGGTGCCAGCTACCCGGTCTTCTGCTACTTTGAATACGATTCCGAAGCCACCCACTATACCGCTGTTGCCAGGGCCCTTGTAAAGGTGGTAAAAGATGAGAACTGGTTCAGGCGAACAAAACTTTTCTGGCTTGGCGTTGCAATCGTACTGGGGGTAATCCTTGTCGCACTTCAGTTTAAGAGAAAAGGGTCTTGATTTAGCCGTTCATCTTGTTGTCTTTGCCACCATCTATGGTTTTCTCCTGAGCTACTTTACACCTGCCTGTCTCTTTTCAAAAACCATCACCACGGGCGGAGACACCCCCTCCCATTATGCAGCAGCAGATTACCTAATCCACACGCTCCTTCCCGGGGGCAAGATCATAGGCTGGATGCCAGGCAATTACGCAGGCTTCCCCCTGTTCCAGTTTTACTTCCCTCTTCCATTCCTTATCATGGCACTGCTAAAGGTTTTTGTGCCACTTCAAATCGCCTTTAAAGTGGTAACCGTGCTCGGTATCTTTCTTCTGCCTCTGTGTGCCTATGGATGTCTAAGGTTTCTGCGACAGCCATCCCCAATTCCGACAATAGGCGCTATCTTCACCCTTCCCTTTCTATTCATGGAAGCCAACTCCATGTGGGGAGGTAACATCCCAAGTACCCTCTCAGGAGAATTTGCCTATAGTCTGGGTTTCGCCTTGCTCGTGCTCTACACAGGGACTTTTTACCGGGGTATTGGGGAAAACAGGTACGCACGTATCAATGCCCTGATTTTGACAATAATCGGTCTCTCCCACGGATATACCCTTCTTTTTGCCGTGTTTTCCACCACTTTCTTTCTCTTTACGACCGATGGTTTCTTGAGAAAACTCTCGTACTATTTCAGAGTAAACACCCTGGCCTTTCTCCTGCTCGGCTTCTGGCTTATCCAGCTCCTCTGGTTTACTCCACACACCACAGCCTTTCATTTCGTGGGGGTTCTGGATGGCGTATCCCAGGTATTTCCCGCAATACTCATCCCCCTTATCGTCCTTGCTTTAGCCGGTACTCTCCTGATCGTGATACGCCCCCACTCTAGCCCTCCCCCATCGAGGGGGAGGGAATCCAGGAATGTCATCACTAAGTATTCCCCCTCCCCTGGTGGGAGGGGGTCAGGGGGAGGGGGTGCTGAACTATTACCGAAAAAGGTACTTCAAATACATGGAAACGTTCTCTGCTATTTCTGGTTCATTATCTTCGTGGCAGGGGCATTTTATCTTATCGCCTATAACATTAATGTAGTCGACATTCGATTCCTGCCCTATGTTCAATTTTTTCTCCTCCTTCTTGCGGCAATGGGAATAGGTTTTATGACGGGGTCGGTTAAAGCTCGTTTACTTATAGCCCCATTGCTTGCATTCTTGACCGTTCTCTGGGTCAACGAATACGTTAGCTATATCCCCAAGTGGATCGAATGGGACTACTCCGGATTTGAGGCCAAGAAACCCTGGCCCCAATTCCGGGCCGTTAACGAGTACCTGAAGGGATCCTGCCAGGATCCAAGGGTGGTATATGAGCATGATTTGCAGAATCGGGCGGTGGGTTCTGTACGCGCCTTTGAAAGCCTGCCCCTCTTTTCAGGACGATCTACCCTGGAGGGGCTCTACATTCAATCGAGCATTTCATCTCCTTTTGTCTTTTACCTTCAATCCGAAATCTCTCAAAGGCCCTCATGCCCGCTTTCCAACTATAACTATTCCAGGTTGAACCTTGCAAGAGGGCTGGAACATCTAAAAATGTTCAACGTCAGTCATTTTATCGTAGTGACGGATGATGTCAGGAAGGCACTCGAAAGATCCCCGGATGCAATCCGCGAGAAGGATTATCCACCCTATACCATTTATCGGCTGAGGAAGAATCCAGACAGGTACGTCTCGCTACTTCATTATGAGCCGACCCTCATGATTACAAAGAACTGGCGACGTAGGGCCTTTGAGTGGTTTAGAAGGGGCGATCTTGACACCCGCATCGTCTTTAAAGATAACCTTGAGCCATCAGATGCCATACACTTCAAGACTATCATTAAGGATCAACTCCCTGAAAGCCCAATCTCAAACCCAACAAACTCGACAAACTCAACGAGCCCGATGAACCCAACAGGAGGTTCCATCAAGGAGACCATTCGGCCCGAAGAAATCATTATTGAAACTACCAATATAGACCGCCCTCATCTTATCAGGGTATCGTATCATCCCAACTGGCATGTTGAGGGCGCAGACCGGATCTACCTGGTTTCACCTTCTTTTATGCTCATCTACCCGACCCAACAAAGAGTTCGTCTCTATTTTGGACGGTCCTTTCCCAATTATCTGGGAGTTGGGCTGACTCTCCTTGGATTGATAATTATCCTGGCTTCATTAGAACCTGTAAGGACTCTAGTCTTTTCTCGTTATCCGTTATCCGTTATCCGAGACTTGATCTCTCTTTTTGGCCAAACCTCGCTTCGTGTCCACCTCCCTCATTTTCCCTACAAGAAGCAGCTCCTCGTGGTGGTAAGCGGCGGGATCCTGTCTATCCTTGCGGTAACCGTACTCCTCGATTATCACAACGACGCCACGACCGTCTACAACAAGGGAATGTATTATTTCAGGAAGAAAGATTACGAAAAGGCACGCGCGTTTTTTGAGAAAGGAATGAGTAAGTTTCCTTTGTCGCCCATCATAGACCAGACCGCATTTCATTTTGCCATCACCTACTTTAAGGAAAAAGACTGGCAAAAGGCCCTGGATGCCTTCAAAGAGATGGCTGCACGTTATCCGGAGACTCGAAAGCTCCCTGAGGTCTTATATCACATAGGGATCTGCCACTTGAGGCTGCATAAGCCCAAGGAAGCCATCCATGTCTTTAGGAAGGTTATTGAGGACTTCCCCGAAGACCGGTGGGCGAGGTATGCGAGGGAAAGGAATTGTGAATTAGGGAATTGTGAATTTAGGAATTGAGGGATTACGGACATGGACACGGGTAACTGATATTAATTAGGACGCAGATTCTCGCAGATATCCGCAGATATTTTCTCAAGATATTTAGGATCTTGATAATCTGCGTCTATCTGCGGCCAAAAATGGGATTTCCTATACTACCGAGTTACGGGTTGTATTCACTTTAAACCCTGGCACAGACCTGGCTTTTATAGCTTGCGAAACTTGCCGATCAAATAGAGCTACGTTGTTACGTTACTGTATATGCCAAACAATTCGCGCCAGGGCGGGCTTTAGGCACTTATAACTTTAAGTACTTTAGGCACTTTCAATGATTCTACTCATCAATCCTGGCTGGGGGAAGAGGATCAGCCGGAAGGGGAGGCGTTTTAACCGGCCGTGGCCGCCCCTCAGTCTCATGATCAGCGCATCCTTTCTGGAAAAGGCTGGATTTGGAGTACGCATCATCGATGGCCGCGTTGACCGCGGCTGGCATGAAAAGCTCAGGCGTTCGGCCCCAGAATCTGACTGGATCGCACTGACCTCATCTCCCCTGGACAGATGGCAATGCCCTAATCTGGAGATTGGGTATTTTGTCGATCTTGCCCGTTCACTCCCTTCTGACAAGCTCCTGATTATAGGTGTCCATGGTTCCATCTTTCCCCAGGCAATGCTCAACCAAACCAGGGCCAGGGCAGTTATTGTGGGGGAGCCGGAGCAAAGACTCCTTGCCCTCGTAACACAAGAAGAGTGGAGCACTATACCCGGTATTGTTTTCCGCAAAGAAGGTAAAGTCTGTCAAACAGGCAGGGCCCTTCCCACCAGCCTCAGCAACCTCCCTGCCCCCGCCTTTCACCTGATTGACCCTCCCCGATACGCATACGAACTCCTGGGAAGGCCCTTTGCCCTCTTTGAGACCTCCAGGGGCTGTCCCTACGGGTGTACCTTCTGTCTGAAGACCATGTATGGCCCCGGAGTACGCTATAAACCGATTGAGGGACTTATGGAAGAAATTGAACAGGCAGTTACAATCTGTGGTTTCCGGTACGGATACTTCATAGATCTGGAATTTACTACAAACAGGGAGCGGGCTCTAGAGATATGCAACCAGCTTATCGCCCGGAGCTATCCCTTTATCTGGTGCTGCCAGACTCGGGCAGACGCTGTGGATGCTGTGCTTCTCAAGCGCATGAAGCGGGCCGGTTGCCGTCTTATTCATTATGGCGTCGAATCCGGCTCATCCCGTATCCTCAAGGATACAAAAAAAAGGATAGATGGTGACACCATTCAAGAAGGAATCCGCCTCACCCATGAAGCAGGAATTGAGACCGCCTGTTTTTTCATGCTCGGTTTTCCCGGGGAGACACGTTCCGAAATGGAAGAAACAATAGAATTTGCCAGGAACCTGAATCCTACCTATGCATCCTTTCATGCAGTCACACCCTATCCAGACACTCCCATTGGGGCCTTGACTTGCTCGTCACCGGATGCACCTGATTCGGATATAAGCTTTCCCACCTGTTGTGAAGGCCACAGCCCCATCTTCCTGAACAAGATGATCAGGAAGGCCTATATATCCTATTACATGAGGCCTGCCTATATATTAGCCCGGCTCAAACAGGGGGATCCTTTGTCATTGCTCCGCCAGGTCAGACTATTTGCCGGTTTTGTCCGTTGAACAGAAAGCTCTTGACAACAAATCGTAATCTGTACTATGTAACAACTTCAATCTCAACGGAGTAGGGCCAATATGCGTGAATACCTGAAGAGATTCTTTTTCCCCGTCACCGTGTTGGTGATCTTCCTGTCTTTTCCCTCCCTTGCATCTGCCCAGCAAAGTGCCATGAATTACTTTGTAGACGGTGTTGAGGCCTTTGAGGCTGCCTCTTACCAGGAGGCGATCCGCTCCCTTGAAAAGGCCATCGAATTGGAGCCTGCCAACCTCGAATTCCAGTATTATCTTGGCCTCACCTACAGTGCGATGAAACAATATGGGGATGCCCTGAAGGTCTTTGAATCGATCGTGAAGAAGGAACCGGTCAAGTTTCGGAAGGTCTACTTTGAAATAGCAGCTCTCTATGCAAACCAAGGAAAATATCAAAAGGCGATAGATACCTTAACCATCGTGGAAGAGATAGATCCAAAAGAGGTCCGCGTCTACCTTGAAAAGGGCTATGCCTATCAAAAACTCAAAAATTATGATCAGGCCGTAGAGAATTTCAATAAGGCAAAGGACGTAGAGCCAAAGATGCTCCAGGTGCTCCATTATAATATCGCTGCGGTGTATTTTGAGGCCGAGGCGTTCGATAAGGCCGAGGAGATGTTCACCAGGGCCATTGAGGTAAATCCAACCACAGCCACGGCTGAAAATGCCCGGAAGGCGGTTGTCAACGTAAGGGGTGCAAAGAGGGCACGGAGACCATTGTATCTTTCTGCCTCTCTTACCTGGGCCTATGACGACAATGTACTTCTCAAGCCCCTAGAGCAAGCCGCAGTGGTTTCTGCCACAGGCGAGGCCCTGGATGAGGATGATCAATTTCAGAGCTTTCTC
>Ga0209636_10003182_pt1 | contig 16739 bp, 12 predicted proteins | sample DeeMarSWOR152_54_FD_187464 | JGI IMG/M metagenome (GOLD analysis project Ga0209636, IMG submission 187464) | Marine sediment microbial communities from White Oak River estuary, North Carolina - WOR-1-52-54 (SPAdes) (version 2) | ecosystem: Environmental > Aquatic > Marine > Intertidal zone >...
GATTCTTAACGCCATTCCCTCACCGCTCTTCTCAGCGGCTGCGGAACTTCTATGATGATGTGATGCAAGTTATTTCTTCATAAGCCTCCTGTCATTTTATCCATTTGGTTTTTTTGAACCATACTTCTATCCGTGCCCTCAACCTCAAAATTGAGTCCGCACACACCATAATATCGGTTCTCGGCTCCTTAATCTGCGCAAGAATGCGACCTTTCCCCGGTCCATTAGTTCCGCAAGAAGGCAGCCGAGTCGTTTACCTTATTAAATTCATAGCTTCTCTTTTCCTTGAGCATACGATAGATGATGGTCAGCAATCTTCGGGCTGTGGCTATCTTTGCTGAGTTTGCTCCCTTCCTCCTGGCTATTCTTTGATACATCATACTGATTCCACAGTCTGCTCTCACGGCCGGCCACACGGCCTCAACCACTGCCCATCTCAGATGCTTGTTGCCTTGATGCACGAGTCTGCCGTGATAGCTCCTCTGCCCTGTATCATAAATCGATGGGACCAATCCTGCATAGCTGTGAAGTCTTGAATCCGAGCTAAACCTCTCTATGTCGGCTATTTCTGTTGTGACTAAAACCGATAAAAATGTCCCAAAACCTGGTATGGTGATGATCAACTGGGCTTGTGGACTCTCGCTGTACAGCTTTTTCACTAGGGCATCCGATTGCTTTATCTCTGCTCTGGTATGTTCAAGACTACGTATTAAGGCCTCGAGTATGTCTTTATCCTTCCCAGGCAACTTGAGTTTCCTCAAGCCCTCCATCCCACTGTTGGAAAAAAGTGCTCTTCCACCCTCGACCATCTCTCGGATCTCTTCGTTCTGTTTGGAGAGAAGAACTCTAATCTGATTCTTGATTCGTGTCTGCATCTTGACGTAACTCATCCTATGCCTCAAGACCCTTTGGGCTTGTCTATTCGAGCTGCTACGACGCCAGACCTCAGGGATTAAATCGGATCGGAGTAAATGAGCCAGGATCTTGGAGTCTCTCTTATCCGTCTTGATCTTGGCTTGGGCAATAGCTTTGACCTGAAGAGGATGGGCTATCTTGACTTTCACCCCTAGATCTTCCAGCAGATCCACCATTGTATAGCTTGAGCGTCCCGACTCGATTACTGCTTCCAGTTGCTCATTTCCGATGTCGAACAGGAAATTTTCGACCTTTCTACGCTTGTTTAAAACACAATCAGCTTTGATGATTGAACCTTTCTCATCCATGACAGTAATATGAGAGTATTGTTTGTGATGGTCAATACCCATATAATACATATGGCACCTCCTTTTATTTGATTTTGACCACTGGGTAATCTACCACAAAATAGACACCCAGAGGAGGTGCATCTCATCATCATGTTATCTGCGCACCTTTGCTCTAGGCACACTGGAATGATGTCCTCTGTTCAAATTCAAGCCCACCCCATTTTAAAAGGTGTGCTCAATACATCCTCGCCGCCTGACTTGGTCAGGTTCCTTCGAAGAGCAGTGAGGCAAGGCTGAATCTTCAATGGTCGCTTCAACCATTCCCAAAACCATTAGCTATCGCGGGAAAAAAGATGCTTACTTCTATGGGACCGGACTTGATTTAATCGGAGCATTAAAGGTAAACTCTCGGGAAGGAGGTCCAAATGGTCAACGACAGGGAAATTGCGAGTAAAGTTAAAATCAAGCCGATCGAGATGATCGCTGATAAACTCGGCATTGAGGCTGAGAATTTGGAGAAATACGGTCAGCATAAGGCTAAAATCCCGCTGGCAGAATGCTGTAAAGAGGGAGAAAAAAAAGGAAAGTTGATCATGGTTACAGCCATGACTCCCACTCCGGCTGGAGAGGGCAAGACCACCACCTCCATAGGGCTGGCTGATGCTCTGAGCCAGTTAGGGAAGAAGACAGTGGTGGCTCTTAGAGAGCCTTCACTAGGCCCTGTTTTTGGGATGAAGGGAGGAGCTACTGGAGGAGGGTATGCCCAGGTTGCTCCTCGCGAGGAAATCAACCTCCATTTCACAGGAGATATTCATGCGGTGACAGCTGCCCATAACCTTCTGTCGGCTATGGTGGATAACCGCATCCATTTTGACGGAGCCTATGGACTTTTGGATTGCCGAAATGTGGCCTGGAAGAGAGTCATGGACATGGATGACCGTGTTCTTCGAGAAGTCATTGTGGGTATAGGAGGACCTCTTCGAGGCATGGCCCGGGAGACAGGCTTTGATATAACGGCTGCTTCTGAAATAATGGCCATTTTGTGCCTGGCCAAAGACTTAAATGATTTGAAAGAAAGACTGGGAAATATATTTGTCGGGTATTCGCCGGATCAGAAACTCGTATTCGCCCGCGACCTCAAGGCTGGGGGAGCTATGGCAGCCTTGCTTAAGGACGCCATCAAGCCGAACCTGGTCCAGACTTTAGAAGGGACACCAGCTTTGATTCATGGCGGTCCTTTTGCCAACATTGCCCATGGAACCAATTCCATTATTGCCACCAAGATGGCCTTGAATCTGGCTGATTTTGTGGTGACGGAAACAGGTTTTGCTTCTGATTTGGGGGCAGAGAAGTTTTTCGATATTGTAGTCAGAACAGGTCATATTCCTCCCCCAGATGCCTGTGTTTTGGTGGCCACCATACGCGCCCTCAAACTGCATGGGGGAGTGAAGTTGGAGGAAGTTCAAAAAGAAAACATTGAGGCTGTAGGAAAAGGATTTCAAAACCTTCAGAAGCACATTGAAAACCTCAGACTATTTGGTGTTCCCTTTGTGGTAGCCTTGAATAGTTTTTCCACCGATACAAAGGGGGAGATGAGAAGATTCGTTGAGTTATGCGAGGAAGAGGGAGTGAGAATGGCCCTCAGCAGTGTGTGGGCCGAAGGTGGAAAAGGAGGAGCGGCATTAGCTAAAGAAGTCTTGAAGGCCATGAAGGAGGATGATAACAACTTTGAGTTTCTCTATCCTCCCGAGATTTCCCTTCTGGGGAAGATAGAGACTGTGGCCAAGAAAATCTATGGTGCCGCTGCTGTAGCCATGGAGGGAAAAATCAAGAGGAGAATCTTGAGGATTGAAAAGAGAGGATTCGGAAATCTTCCCGTGTGTATCGCCAAGACTCAGTACTCCCTGTCTGATGATGATGAGGCTCTGGGGAGGCCTCGGGATTTTACCCTTATCGTCACTGATGCTTCCCTGAGTTCAGGGGCGGGTTTTGTGGTCATCCACTGCGGTGATATCATGACCATGCCAGGGCTTCCAAAATCGCCTGCTGCTGAGAGGATTGATCTTGATGAGGAAGGAGAGATAACCGGACTTTCCTGAGTTGATTGGACTGAATTCTAGCATCATTTTCTTTGATGATTACTGAATTTGAGGGTTATTTCTCTTCGAAGCTAATCAACGAAAATCCACTATAAATATTAGAAATAACAGAGCTGAAGGACGGGTTTACACCTTCTTTGAATTGTGATAAAAATGAAGTGCATTTATGCCAAAATTCAACTGAAAGGACTTATAGATGTGTGAGTTGAGAGATGTTTTCATTGTCAGCGCTGCCCGGATAGCTATCGGGAGCTTCATGGGGTTTCTTAAGGACTTTACAGCGCCTGAGCTGGGTGGTTTTGCCCTTAAAGAAGCTATAAAGAGAGCCGGTCTCAAAGGCGAAGACATGGAAGAAGTCATCATGGGGAATGTGGTCTCCGCAGGTCTCGGTCAAGCCCCTGCCAAGCAAGCCGCAGTCAAGGGAGGAGTTCCTTATACTGTGAGCAGTTTTGCTGTGAACAAAGTTTGCGGTTCGGCCCTGAAAGCTGTCGCCTTGGCTGCTCAAGCTATTCAACTGGAGGAGAAGGAAATCATCGTTGCTGGAGGGATGGAAAGCATGAGCAAGGCGCCCCATCTCCTCTGGCGGGTGAGAGAAGGGGTAAAATTCGGAGACTTAAAGTTGAAAGATTCCATGATCCTGGATGGCCTCTGGTGTGCCTTCGATGATTTTCATATGGGCATGACTGGAGAAATTATTGCTGAGAAATTCGGTGCTACCCGGGAGGAACAGGACCAATACGCTTACAGCAGTCACATGAAGGCGGTCCATGCTATAGAGAAAGGTTATTTCAAGGATGAAATCGTTCCTGTAGAAATTCCCCAGAAAAAAGGAGATCCCATGGTTTTTGATATGGATGAGGGACCGCGGAAGGATACGACTTTAGAGAGATTGGCTAAGCTGAAACCTGTCTTCAAGAAAGATGGGACAGTTACAGCAGGGAATGCGTCTACTCTAAATGATGGAGCTGCGGCAGTGGTTGTAGCCTCTGAAGAGGCAATAAAAGACAAGGGATTAGAGCCTATGGCTCGGATTTTAGGAACCACGACCAACGCTGTTGAGCCTTCAATGGTCATGTATGCTCCAAAGGGAGCCATCGAGAAACTTCTGGCCAATGTGGGCTGGAAAATTGAAGAGGTAGAACTTTTTGAGATAAACGAAGCTTTCTCTTCCCAGTTGGTTGTTTTGATCAAGGAACTGGGCCTGGATAGAGAGAAGGTCAATGTCCATGGAGGAGCTGTGGCTCTAGGACATCCCATAGGTGCCACTGGTGCCAGAATTCTAACCACTTTACTTTATGCTATGAAACATAGAAATATGAAAAAGGGAATTGCGGCTCTCTGTTTAGGAGGTGGAGACGCTGTGGCCATGGCTGTGGAGATGGTTTAAAAGGAGAAATGATGAATATCGAGAAAATTGGAATAATAGGGGCTGGAACTATGGGAACAGGAATTGCCCAGGTTGCAGCCACCTCGGGCTTTGAAGTCATTCTTTGTGACCTTGCAGAGGAATATCTACAGAAATCCAAAAAAACAATGGATAAAAGCTTGTCCAAACTGATAGAGAAAGGAAAGGTCGAAGGAGATAAAGAAGCGATATTAAACCGAATAAAAACAACGGCGAATTTGGCTGACCTCAAAGAAGCTAATTTTGCCATCGAGGCGGTGTTTGAAGACTTTGAGGCGAAGAAGAAGGTTTTAGAAAAGATTGATGGTCTTCTTGCGCCTGAGATTATCCTGACTTCCAACACTTCATCCATATCCATCACTCGATTAGCCGCTTTGACCAGTCGTCCCGAGAAATTCATGGGAATGCATTTCATGAATCCGGTGCCCTTGATGGCTCTGGTGGAGCTGATAAAAGGCATGGCCACTTCCCCTGATACTTTCAGTCAAGTCAAAGAGCTGACAGAAAAATTGGGAAAGGTGCCTGTTGAGGCGAACGATTTTCCTGGTTTTATATCAAATCGAATCCTGCTTCCTATGATTAACGAAGCTGTCTTTGCTTTGATGGAGGGAGTGGGCACTACAGAAGCCATCGATACGGTGATGAAGCTAGGGATGAATCATCCCCTGGGCCCCCTCGCCCTGGCGGATCTCATTGGTCTGGATGTGTGCCTTCATATCATGGAAGTTCTCTATGAGGGCTTCAAGGATCCGAAATACCGCCCCTGTCCCCTGCTCAAAAAAATGGTTGACGCAGGTTTTCTTGGCCGCAAAACAGGTAAAGGATTCTACGATTATGAGAAATGAGAAGCGGTCGAGGCAATTTTGAGATAGAATAGAAGAGAGTCAAAATTAAGATAGATTCAAGAAGCAGGATACTGCTTGAGAGATAGAAACCAATTGCCTTGAGGAGGAAAAAATGAAGGAAGAAGGAAAAGAGCAAAGAGATGCTTCGAGAAGTCGGGCTATTGATGCTGCTCTTTCTCAGATAGAAAAACAATTCGGTAAGGGAGCGGTGATGAAGCTGGGGCAGAAAGGGGCAGCGGTTAAAGTGCCAGCCATTCCGACCGGCTCCATAGCCTTTGATTTAAGTTTAGGCATCGGCGGTTTTCCTCGAGGGAGAGTGGTGGAAGTTTTTGGTCCTGAAGCCACAGGAAAGACCACCTTGGTTCTTCATGTTATTGCCGAAGCCCAGAAGCAAGGAGGGCAGGCTGCCTTTATCGATGCCGAACACGCCATGGACCCTAGCTATGCTGCCAGCGTTGGGGTGGATGTGGACAACCTTCTCATTTCTCAGCCTGATTACGGAGAACAGGCTTTGGAGATTGCCGAGGTTCTGGTGAGAAGTGGGGCTGTGGATGTCATTGGCGTTGATTCAGTAGCGGCGCTTGTGCCTAAAGCCGAGCTTGAAGGAGAAATGGGAGATGCCCATATGGGACTCCAGGCCAGGCTTATGTCTCAAGCTTTGAGAAAACTCACGGCCATAGTCAGCCGTTCTAAAACATGCTTCATTTTTGTCAATCAGATTCGAGAGAAAATCGGTTTTTTTCTGGGAAGTCCAGAGACAACGACTGGAGGAAGGGCTTTGAAGTTTTACTCCTCTATGAGGATTGATATCAGGAGGATAGCGTCTCTGAAAGAAGGAGACAAAATCATAGGCAATCGGGTGAAGGTAAAGATTGTCAAAAACAAGATGGCTCCTCCTTTTAAGGAGGCTCAGTTCGACATCATTTACGGAGAAGGAATCTCCAAGGAAGGTGATTTGGTTGACTGTGGAGTCGATACCGGCCTCGTCGAGAAGAGTGGAACCTGGTATTCTTACGGAGGAGAGCGTCTGGGCCAGGGAAGAGAAGCTGTCAAAAGACTTCTTAAAGAAAATGAAGAACTTTCAGATAAACTGGAGAAAGAGATTCGTCAGAAAGTGGGGCTCGTTCCTGTAGAAAAACCATCAGAAAAGTCTGAAGAGAAGGCCGCCGAAAAGGCAGCAGATGAATAAAAAAATGTATTAATCGGACTTTCCCGCTCTTTTTTCCTATTTCGGACTATTCTGAATTCTTAAATCATGTTTCTTTTACTCTTTGGAACAGAGGGTGAAAACGGATAAATTTTTTGCCTAATCTTAAGAAGGAGGTTTCTATGAAGGCATCGTTTTCAAGAGTTAAGCTCATATTCACGATTTTAACTGTTTTTGCTTTTAGTTCTTTCGTCCTAGGGGATTCTCTGACAGATAAAGTGGATAAGCTGTTCGCTCAATGGGATAAGCCCGACTCTCCAGGCTGCGCCTTGGGGATCATCAAAGACGGAGAGCTTATCTACGCGCGTGGCTATGGCCTGGCTAACTTGGAATACAACATTCCCCTTTCCTCCAAGTCGGTTTTTCGAATCGGGTCCACTTCTAAACAATTTACCGCCATGTGCATTGCCCTCCTGGAGGAACAGGGAAAATTATCAGTGGATGATGATGTTCGCAAGTATTTGCCTGAGATGCCAGAGTATGAAAGCCCGATCACGATCCGGCATCTCATCCATCACACCAGCGGCATCCGCGATTATCTGGAGCTCATGTTTCTGGCTGGGATGCGGGATGATGACTTTTTAACGGATGGAGAGGTAGTTGACCTCATAGCCCGCCAGAGGAAGCTCAATTTCAATCCTGGAGATGAGTACCTTTACAGCAACTCAGGATATTTCTTGTTATCTGTGATTGTCAAAAGAGCCAGCGGCCAATCCCTTCGTAAATTTGCAGAAGAGAATATTTTTAAGCCTTTGGGCATGAATGATACACATTTTCATGATGACCATACCATGTTTGTCAAAAACAGGGCGGCTGGCTATTCTCCAAAAAAAAAGGACAGCTTCAGGATCAATATGACGACTCTGGATGTGGTGGGTGATGGCGGCATCTTTACCACCGTAAAGGACCTCTCTATTTGGGACCAGAATTTTTATCAAAATAAGTTAGGGAAAGATGGACAGGACTTGATCAAAAAGATACTCACTCCAGCAACCCTCAACAACGGTGAAAAACTTGATTATGCTTGGGGTCTGGTTGTGAGTGAGTATCAAGGTCTGAAAATGGTTAGCCATGGGGGTGCTTTTGTGGGATTCAGGGCAGAGATGATTAGGTTTCCCGAGCAAAAATTAACTGTGATTTGTCTGGCCAACCTGAGCAGCATTGGTCCCACGAAGCTTGCCTTGCAAGTGGCTGACATCTACCTCAGAGGTCAATTCAAAAAGGGAAAAGAGAGGGCGATGGTTGCTGAAGCCAAATTTATCGAGCTTCCTGAGAAAGAACTCAAAAACAAAATCGGAACCTTCAAGAATCTCAAAACTGGTTCTATTGCCGAAGTCTCTATTCAGGAGGACAAGCTGATGGTTAATGCCTCTGGCTACACCTTCCAGATTTCTCCTGTAAGCTCTACCCGTTTCTGGGCTGTGGAAGCACCTTTTGACATTGAGCTTGAGTTTGAAAGGAAAGAAAAAGACAAACCTCAAGTCATGCAGGTCTATATTGAAGGCCGCAAGCCAGAGACTTACGAAGCCATAGAGGTTGTATCTCTCTCTACAGATCAGCTGGCGGAGTATAGAGGGAAGTATTACAGCGAAGAATTGTTAGCCGGTTATAAAATCGTCTTTGAGGGGGGAAAGCTGTTTCTCAGACACGAGAATAGACATAAAAATTATCCCCGGACGCCTTTGAAGCCTGCTGTTAAAGATGAGTTTCATGTCGAGGGCATGAATATCCATTTTATTCGGGATAATAAGGGCAAAATCTCAGCTTTCACGATGGAATCTGGAAGGGTCAAGCATATTCTCTTTGTGAAAAAAAGCTGATCGAATATAATCGGCCCTCTTTTTCCTGAAGATGGACTTCCGTTTCCGTAAAGCCCTTCCTAATAGTCGATCGGAGATCTGATTTATTCTTGGATGTTCTTTTTCATGTAGCGGGCAATATCTTCATGGGTGGCAAACCAGACCTTCTCATAGGATAGGATATGCTGGATGAGTTTTTCTAACATAGCGATGCGGCTGCGGTGACCGGTGATTTGGGGATGCATGGTTAAGATGAGAAGGGTTCCTTCGTTGAAGGCTTTATCGAATTCAGCAGCCCAGATGGAGAAAACGTCCAGGGGAGAGATGTGGGGACGAATGCTGGCATATCTTGAGAAACCAAAATAGGGATAATCGTCCAGAAGCCATTCCACTGGAAGTTCGACTACACCCGTGGCTTGGCCATCTTCAAGAATCTCGTAGGGCCGGTCATCAGCCATCAGGCTGCTGTCGTAGAGAAGGCCCAGCTCTCTGATGATTTTAAGGGTGGAGAGGCTGAAATCCCAGGAAGGAGTGCGGATTCCAACCGGAGCCTTTCCGGTAAGTTTTTTGAGAGTATTGTAAGACCTCTGCATCAACTCTCTTTCTTCCTCTTCAGAGAGAATGGAGTTTCGTTCGTGAATCCAGCCATGGATTCCGATTTCATGGCGGCCTTTAGCCACAATAGCTTTAATTTCTTCTGGATGAAGGAGGGCGCTCACCGCGGGGATAAAGAAGGAAGCCGGAATTCGATATTTGTCCAAAAGAGCCAAGATCCTGGGGATTGCCACTCGGGCGGAATATTCTCCTTGGGAGAATATGCCCGGAGAGATGATATTATCTCTGAGAGCATTTGTCTCAGCATCGAAATCAAAGGAAAGTCCAACAGCGACTTTTCCTCCCTCTGGCCAACTGGGAGGAGTGAGGTCCTTTCCAGCCCGCACTTTACCCACCAAAGATTTTACCTTTTCGAGACTCCACTGCCAGGGTTTTTCTTCTTGTTTTTTAGTATCTCCGAAGACAAGGAGTGCCACTGTGAGGATGATGCAGATTCCGACGGCTAAATATTTTTTCATTTTTTCCTCCTCGGATTGAATAACGTTCTCTTGCTTTTCCTTAAGCAAAGTTCATTCGGGGATATTTTAAGGAGTAAAAGTAAAATAATAAAGCACAAAATTCAAGGCGTAAACATCCCCTTTTCCGTTACCAGAGGTTTTTGGGAATGATTTTGCTCCCCTCAGATTTTTAACGCCATTCCCAAAAACCTTTTCTCTACATTTCGAATCGAGGATTTATAGATGATTACATTCAAGGCTCAAATGTCAAGCCGCGAGAATGGGACAAGGAATTTATTAATCCTTTGTTGTTAACGTTATTATAGCCCTGACTTCTTTTAAAGTCCCTTCAGAATCGACCTTTCGAAAAGTTATGGTCATTTGACGCTGTTTATGAATAGGTGTTTCAGGTTTTTCTTTATTTGATTTTAGTTCTTTTATTAATTTAAGAATTCCCGCCACTGCGCCCAAAATCGAGAATGAATTCGCGCCAGGAGTTGTTCTAAAGTTGGGGTCAAAAGGCTCATAATACTTCGGTGAGGGGGGAGTTTCTATTTTCGGTAATAAAGCATCATGGGGTGTCTTTTTCCTGGAAACAATGAGTTTATCTCCGACAAACAGGGAAAGTTTGTATTCCATATTCCTGTTTTGGGCTTCTGTTTTTAAGATGGTTGAAGTTTCTAAGCGAATATCAATGATTATTTTTTTTTCTAAGACTAAATCTTCCTTCTTCAAGCCTAGGATATAGTTGTATGTGGCGGTGGTCTTGAAGAGATGGTTTGCCTCTAGGTGGATGAGGTTAAGCCCCTGTTGCAGGAGTCCCGCTTTAATGATGTCTCCCTTAAAGGATAGTTTATAATAAGCATCGGAAGAGATTTCAACACCAATAATCAACTTGCGTGGTTGAAGGAGCTGATCGTAGGTATCGGTTTTTATGAGTGCAATCTCAGTGATTAAAGGGACCTGGTTTTCTGCAAATGAATTGATACAGAGAATAAACAGGAAGAAGACAGTTGTTTTTTTAATCATTGCCTTCAAAGACAAAATAGGCTTCCAGGTTGTCATCTGGATAATCATCCGGCAATTCAGGGAAAGGAGAACTCGTGTCTATGGCCTTTAGCGCCGCTCGATCAAACAGAGGCACTGCGGAGGAATTTACAATTTCTGCTGATTGAAGCTCTCCATTCCTTTCAACAACAGCAAGGATTATAACCAGTCCTTTTCCGTTTGTTTTTAGTGCAGGAGAGATCAGCCAGTTCTTTTGGATTTTTTCGACAACCTCCTCCGCCCATGGAGTGAGATCATAGTCTTTAGTCTGAGTGGAGGCTTTTCCTTGAGGATGCGCTCTTCCAGTCCTGTATCTGCCAGAAAAAGCAGGTCTTATTTTGGTGTGCATCCTTGAATAATCAGGATAAATATATTTCCACAGATTTGTTTCTTTCTTTGTAGAAATGCTCTTTGTGCTGAGCGTTTGCTGCGGCTTTCCATAATCCAGGGATAAATCTAGCTTGTAGTTTGTTGAAGAATCTGTTTCAGATGCTGAAGGAAATTTGAGTTTAAATTTCGAAGCTAAAGCCGAGGGCAAAGACATGTCACCGGCACGGCCTTCTAAACTTTTATGGATTATTTGATGAGGACTTGAATTTTTTTCTGGTATCGATTTGGGAATATTATGAGTTTCTGTCTCTAATTTATTGCTGATTTTCTTCCGTTCTCTTAGAAATTCATAGTTTTTTTCATTGCTTATTTCTGGAAAGGTTTCCATATAATTGGGAATATATAATTTTTCAGGTGGGACAGGGACAATGACGACGTCTCTTATTTCTATTTCGTCCGGATATATCTTATAGGTGTATTTTAAATGGAGTATCGCGAGAATAATGAGGGCATGAAATAAGAGGGAGAGAAGAAGACTGAAACCCTTTTTTACAAGCTCAGGTTTATTGATAAGAATAACGAGACCTCCTTTCAAATTTTAGCAAACTTTCTCCTCTATTGTCTAAAATACCTATCGAAAGAAAAAAGTTACATTGTCGGGTTAAAAAAGACTTAAAGCACAAAATTCGATCTCAAAATAGAGAATTGATCATCGGTTTAGTGTTCGAGATTTCAAGAAGCTATCGTCCCTGTTTTACCGAATGAGCACCTCAAGTCAGATTCGATTCAATGAACAGGTCAGAATGATTAAATCGGGTGGCCGACAATTGTCAAATAGAGAACGCTCTCCCGCTCGCCATCCACCTCAATAATAGAATTGACCTCATCATCGTAGAGGGCACCGACCTGGCAACTTCCTAGTCCTAAGGCAACAGCAGCCAAAGCGACATTTTGGGCGATATGCCCAGCATCGAGATAAACGTAACGGTAAGCTCTTTGACTGTATTTCCATTTTGACCTTTCGAAAACAGCAGTCCAGATGAAGACCACATTGGCTGTGGAAGTGAAATTTTGGTCAAGGGCCGCTTGAGCCACAGAAGAACGAAAATCTCCAAGTCGAAGCTGGTGGAGTTCGTGATGCGGGACATCATAATGATATATTCCAGATTCGATGCCTTCAACATTCTGGATAGCAAGGTAAGTTTCAACAGGATAGAGAGCGCCTGCGGAAGGCGCTGCTCTGAGTTCATAGCCCATGTATTCAGCCGTTATTCCCTGAGATGCCCAGAGGAGTTGAGAGAGGTGGGCTTTTTCCAGGGATTCAGCCGAAAAATTCCTCACGCTGCGCCGGTCCCTTATCGCCTCCCATAGAGACAGTCCTCCCTTTTCCTGTGAAGGATCTAATTTGATTTTTGGTGAGGAAGGATAGTTTTTATAAGTTTCTGGTTTGGCCTGCCAGAGGAGTGGACCGCCGGAGAGCTTTCCTCTGGAGTATTTAGTTTCTATTTGGAAGCTGTCTCCTGGTCCTTTTTTCATTTTTCTTTCTCCTTTTCTTTTTGGATCTCTTCCAGTCTTAGGCTGGCTATTTCATGTTTTGGATTTATCTCCAGAGCTCTTTTGAAGTATTCGATGGCCTTCTCTTTATGGCCCGTCCTTAGATAGAGATCTCCAAAATCTGCAAAGAAACGAGCTTCTTTGGGAAAGAATTCTGAGGCAATGTCTCCGAGATCAAGGGTTCCTTCTATTTTCTTGGCGTTCTCCAGTTGTCTTGCATAGCGAAAGAATTGATTCAATCTGACGGCAGGATGTGAAGGGTTGAGGGACCGGGCCTTTTTAAAGAGATTCCGAGCTTCTTCTGCCTTTCCTGTCCAGATATGGGCAAAGGCAAGGGAGCTGTAGGGAACAGGGGAGGTCGGGTAGAGCTCTTGGCTCAACTCGAGGATTTTGAGCGTTTCTTCAGTCTTATTTTCTTCTAGCAATTGCTGGGCAGCATCGGCCATATCCCTGCTAAAATCCTTGTAGAGTTCAGCCTCTGAAAAAGTCTTTTTCAGAATGAGGCCGACTTGCTCAAAGTTTGTGCTGGCAGTAAGGTGTAAATTACGGACATAATCTGTGTGAGTTGCTTTCCAGTCTTTTTCCCAGAGAGAGATAAGGTTGCAGAAGTCCTTTTCGAAGCGAATATTCTTAAGATCAGCACTTCTCTTGCTGATGGTGATGTAGTCTTTGAAGAAACTTAAAGGCCCTTTCTGGTGGTACTCTTTAAGCCTGTCTTTGCCAAGAGCCCTGTCCAGTACAGAAGCCATAAAAGAGCCAACTTTGGTGAAGCTTTGATGGGAGAGAGGATGAATGCCCTCGTCGATTTTCTTCTTCGCTGCTTTGAAATTTTTCTTCAGCGCTTCTTCGTTGACATATTTTCTGAAAAAAGTAAAGGCTTCGTTTAGCCCCCTATTGTCCTTTGAGAGATGGATTCCGTGCCAATCATAGAAGCTCATCCCGTAAAAAAAGGTCTTAGCACAGGCGTCATAGATTGTCTGCTTGGTTATCAGAAGAGTGTAAGCCGAGCTGTGGATATCTTCCTCCAAGAGAAGCTGGATAAGTCTTCTCGCCAATGGAATTAAGTCAGCTCTTTCACCGTTTGAACCTATAGCGACAGCGAATATCTCTTTGGGGAAAATGAGGAGGTAAGTTCGAGTTTCCGGTTGTGAACCTCCATGATAGACCGCGAAATGGCCTCTTATTGGCCGCGCGTTCCAGCCCATGCCATAGCCTGTAAAATGTTGATTGCGGAGAACCATAGAGGTGAACATTTGACGCCAGGTTTCTTCTTTAAGGAGTTTGCCTGAGAAAACGCCTTGAGCGTATTTCAAGAGGTCGACAACGGTCGAGCGAGTGCCTCCGGCGGCGAACCTGCTGGATATGTCGACATATTCAGAATTTTTAATTTCCCCATTGATGATTCTGTAACCTCTAACCCGATTGGGAATCAGATCAACCGGGTTATCCAGCCGCGAATCTTTCATGCCGAGAGGGTCAAAGATGTGCTCTTTTATGTAGTCACCATAGGATTGACCTGAGGAAGCCTCAATCACAGCTCCCAGAAGATTATACCCGTAACTTGAATAGTTGTAGCGAGCACCAGGTTCTGCCACCAGCTCAAAATCTTGGAAAATGGCCAGGGCTTCCTTGGTGTTTTTATGAACTTTGATATGGCCCTCGATATCATAGTACTTATAATGGCTAATTCCTCCCAAGTGTCCTAAAAGCTGACGCACAGTCACCGGCCATTTCTTTTTCGGGAAATAGGGAACATAAGTCTGGACTTCAGCATCAAGGTCAATCTTATCTTTCTCGACCAGTTGGAGGATGGCTACGGCTGTTATCGTCTTGGTCAGTGAGGCCAGTCGATAAGAACTTTCAGGCCTGGCCGGAACCTTGTTTTCCAGGTCAGCGTAGCCAAACCCTTTGGTCCAGATATAGCCGTCTTTCACGAACCCAATCGATAGACCCGGGATTTTTTGGATTTCCATCTGCTCGCTCACAGATTGTTCGAAAGCCTTGAGAGCCTCGGCATATGAGGATGGGCTTGATTCTGCTGCAACAAGATAATGGCTGGAGAGCGCAACCCATAAGATGATGATAAAAGGGATTGTCCTGAATTTGAATTGTTTATTCATGAACGAAAACCTCCTTTTTTCTGTTTTTCTTTGGAGAATAAGTTCCCAAACTATAAAGACATCTCTCTTTTCTCATAAGATGAAGCCAAATATTAAAAAGAGCAAGAGAGAAAGGCTGGCCGCGATTAAAGCATAAGGGAGCTGGGTTCTCACATGGTCGATATGGTCGGTGGCTGAGGCCATGGAGGATATGATCGTGGTGTCAGAGATCGGAGAGCAGTGATCTCCGAAAACCCCTCCTCCCAAAACAGCAGCAATAATGAGGCCGGGGTGAAGTCCGATCATATTGATCATGGGGACGGCGATAGGAATCATGATGGCAAAGGTCCCCCAAGACGTGCCGGTGGAAAAGGCAATGAAGCAAGAGATGAGAAAGATGACAGCCGGAATAATTCCCGGATTGAGGGTGGATTTAGCCGCTTGAGCGACAAAGGGACCTGTTCCGAGGAAATCGCAAGTGTCTCCGATAGCAAAAGCAAAGACCATCAGACTCGCCACAGGAATCAGGCCTCCGACTCCCCTCATGAAAACATCGGTGAGTTCTTTGACCTTCAATATTCCTTGAATCCTATAAGCAACCGCGCCGACAACCAGACCCGAGATAACTGCCCAGAGAACAGAATGGGTGCCAGAGCCATTCATTAAATTTCCTTTTCCAGTTATGAGAAGAACTACGGGCATCATGACGATCATGGTCAAAACAGGTAAAATCATGTTGATGGCCCGCTTGGGAACTCCTTTTTTGGCTTCCATCGTCACCACATCGGTGGAGACAAGAGGCTCTGCTCCGTCACGAAGAATCTTATTCTCAACCATCACTCTTTTTTCGGCCTTTTTCATTGGGCCCAAGTCTTTTCCGGTGAGGACAACACCAAGAACAAGAAGAAGAGCCAGGATGGCGTAAAAATTCAACGGCATAGATGAGACTAAGATCCTGACTGGATTTTCGACTCCTTGTGCAACCAGAAGGCCGATGACAATAGCCCCCCAAGCATTCAGGGGAAGGAGGATACATTTAGGGGCTGAAGTCGAATCAAGGATATAACTGAGTTTCTCGCGGGATATTTTCAATTTATCAAAGAGAGGCCTGCATACAGCCCCAGAGACGAGTACACAGATGCTGGATTCGACAAAGATGATAAAGCCCAGGAACCAGGCCAGGAGTCCAGCAGCTTTTCTGGAGCGCATTAAACCTTTATTGAAAACCCAGTTCACAAAGCCTTTCATTCCTCCCGAGTATTGGGTGAAGGTGATGATGGCCCCGATCATGAGGCTGAAGAGGATGACTCGAGTGTTATCTCCATCCTTGAACACAGAGACAAGAATGTTGACTGTCTGGATGAGGCCGTAGAGAGGATTCCAAGAGTTGATAATTGTCCAGCCTAGCCAGATTCCTACGAACAGAGAGATGTAAACATGCTTGGTTTTGATAGCCAAAAGGATAGCAAGGAGTGGAGGCAGAATGGAAAGCCAGCCAAAATTTTCCATCTGGAGTCCTTATTTAAGCATGAAGCCGCGGCAAAAGTAAAACTTATTTAGAATTGAATGGATTTCTTTTTGGATCTTTTTTTATGCTTTAAAGCTTTCAGAATTTTCTCTGGAGTTATAGGGAGTTCTTTAATCCAGACTCCAGTGGCATTGGCAATGGCATGCGCCACCGCAGCCAGCACAGGCAGTGTCGCACCCTCTCCAACTTCTTTGGCGCCGAAGGGACCTTCTGGCTCGTAGGATTCGACTGTTCCGCTGAAGATTTCAGGGGCATCCTTGATTGTCATCAGCAGGTAGTCATGGAGATTGGGATTGAGGATCTTTCCCTTTTCGTCATATATAATCTCTTCCATGATTGTCTCCCCTGTGCCCATGACAATCGCTCCTTCTACTTGACCATGGACTGCTTGGGGATTTACAGGAGTACCGCAGTCATGATAATCGGTGAATTTTTCGAGGCACACCTTTCCTGTTTCTAAATCGACGCTGCATTCACAAACTGAGCTGGAGAAGGAGAAAGCCGGGCTGGTTCCTACTGCAGCTCCTTTGTAATCGCCTCCCAGGCCTTCTGGAGGTTTATAGATCGGA
>Ga0209636_10003183_pt1 | contig 16738 bp, 15 predicted proteins | sample DeeMarSWOR152_54_FD_187464 | JGI IMG/M metagenome (GOLD analysis project Ga0209636, IMG submission 187464) | Marine sediment microbial communities from White Oak River estuary, North Carolina - WOR-1-52-54 (SPAdes) (version 2) | ecosystem: Environmental > Aquatic > Marine > Intertidal zone >...
GAATTTTCTTTTTTTACAAGTGTTATTTACCATAAAATTTTCTCTGAGGCAAATAAAATTTAATTTCTCTTGATTCGGTGATTGGGAACGGTTCATTTTTTTGACAGTTTTTCTATCAATTTTTATACCTAGAAAAATTAGAACTATCCCCAATTTTATAATTTCCCTTGACTTTTCGTTCTTGAGAAATATATTATTCCAAAAAATCAAATATTGCTTAAGAAGGAGGTAGCCATGAGTAATAATGCTTACAAACCTTATGTTCCTCCTGAACACTCGATGAAAGAGATCTCATTTAGAGCTATTCTACTGGGAATAATTATGGCCATCGTTTTGGGTGCTGCCAATGCTTATCTCGGCCTTATGGTTGGAATGACAGTGGCCGCAACTTTTCCGGCAGCAGTCATAGCCATGGCTGTACTCCGTCCCTTCAAGGGAACAATCTTAGAAGAAAATCTGGCCAGAACCACTGGAGCTGTAGGAGAAGCCCTGGCTGCTGGTGCCATCTTCACCATTCCTGCTTTTTTGTTTACTGGCGTTTGGACAAAGTTTGACATACTTAAATCTTCGATGCTTATGCTTGTGGGAGGAATCCTTGGCGTTTTTCTTATCATCCTTGTCAGGCGCACTCTGGTTGAGGATGCAGAACTCCCCTTCCCCGAAAGCGTTGCCTGTGCAGAGATGGTCAAAACCGGCCAAAAAGCAGGCTCAAACGCGGCCTATATGTTCTGGGCCATGGGCTTAGGAGGGCTCGTAGAATTCTTTACCAGTGAAAACGGAATCAGGATTATAACACCTTATGCCAGGGCAGTATTCAAGATTCCAGGCCTGTCGATCATAAGATATCTCAACGGAGATAATAAACAAGTCTATCCTCCTCCTGAAACTCCTACAGAGCAAATACCGCAGATAAAAGGACGCATGTTTATTGAATCGCCGGCAGCGAATGCTGCTATGACCGGGGTTGGGTACATCATCGGTCCTAAGCTAGCCGCCCTCACTTTTTCCGGAGGTGTGCTGGGCTGGCTTTTCCTGATGCCGATTCTGCTCTTCATCAGCGGAGATTTAGGTATCATTGTTTCTAGCTTTGGGGGAAATTGGACCGACATGGCTGTTTCAGCCTATAACGCCCAGATTAGACCTATTGCAGTCGGAGCTATGCTTGTCGGTGCTTTTTACACGCTTTTCAGAATGCGAAAAAGTCTTATCGTGGGAATCGGCCGTTCCATTTCCGATGTCAAAAAAGCACGATCCGGAGTCGAAACCGAAACCTTAAGAACCGACAAAGACCTGCCTTTCCCTTCTATCATCATCGTTATTATCGCTATGATTATCCCTATGGTCTTTCTCTACAATATATTCACCCGTAATATTGGTTCTTCACTAGTGGCGGCCCTAGTGATGATCATCATGGGCCTCCTCTTTGCCGCTGTGGCTGGCTACCTTGTCGGTATCATCGGTTCCTCCTCCAATCCCATATCAGGTCTGACCTTAACCACTTTGCTGATTGCTGCCTTGATGATGGTCCTGATGGGACAAAGAGGAAATCAGGGGATTGCTGCTGTTTTGGGAGTAGCAGCTGTCATCTGCTGCGTAGCTGGTGTGGCTGGAGATATGATCCAAGACTGGAAAGTTGGACATATTCTTGGCGGAACTCCCTGGCGAATGCAAATAGGAGGATTGATAGGAGTCATTGCTGCAGCTTTAACCTTGACCTTTTCCCTCCAGCTTTTACATGATAATATCGGAATCGGAAGCGAAGCCCTCCCTGCACCTCAAGCTGGTCTCATGGCCACCATGGCTAAGGGAATCGTCGGAGGAGAAATGGCCTGGCCTTTGGTAGTCGCAGGAATGCTCCTCGCTGTGGTGCTCATTCTCATTGGTTCTCCTTCCCCTATGCTCATCGCGGTAGGAATGTATCTTCCTTTTAGAGCCACGGCCTGTATTTTCTTCGGTGGAGTTCTAAAGTATTTTCTGGATAGGAGTGTTGCCAAGAAAAAACCGACAGCCAAAGGAAAAGAGATCGTGGGAAACATCGGACTTCTCCTTGCCTCAGGATTGATTGCCGGGCAAGCTCTCATGGGCATCATCACCGCCGCCGTTAAAGGCACCCAGCTCAGGCTGCCTGAAGTCTGGAACAGTCCCTGGCTGGGCTTGGTGATTTTCTTTATCCTTGGCTTCATCTTGATCTACCTCCCTTATAAGAAAATGGTGATTTCTGGAGAGATTGGCGCCCCAACTGAAGAGAAAGAAAGCTAATTTATATTTGAGTTAAATTTAGAAAATTGTGAAGCATAAAGGTGATCCAAAATAGAAGTCAACCTGCTTGATCTTATTCCAATCAAAAACATAAAATGGCAGAAAAACGAAGAGGGATTGATCGTTCTTCTCAAGCCTAAATTTAAAAATCCATTCCTGGCTAAACACCTCCTCCTGCGATTAAAAAATCCTTACTACAAAATTAGGCTTGATGCCGTGGGTAGTTGTGTTTGGGAACACTGTGATGGACTTTTGACCGTAAAAGAAGTAGGTAGAAAGCTGAAAGATAAATTTGGAGACCAACTGGAACCTCTCTATGATCGTCTGGCTCGCTTTCTTCAGGATTTGGAAAAAAATCGCTTCATCTATTATAAAAACTTAAGCCGCTTAACTTAGCAACCTTCAGGAACGCATCTTTTTTTCTGTGATAGGTAATGGTTTTGGGAATGGCGTTAAAAATGTGAAGGGAGCAAAACCATTCCTAAAAGCAGACTTGAAGTCTTATGATATCAGGAAAAAAAAGATACTAATACTAACAACATTCAGCCTTGGATTGAATTCAAGGGGCAATTCTTTTAAAATGGAGAAGGAGAAAGATTAAACATGGCTGTACTTCAGATCAGAATATACGGTGACCCAATTCTTACTAAAAAGGCTGAATCCATTAGAAACATCAATGAGAAAATAGTCGAACTCGCTCAAAGCATGGTGAAGACCATGCATTCTGCTCCTGGAATAGGCCTCTCGGCTCCCCAAGTGAATACCAGCAAAAGACTCATAACCGTAGATCTTTCTGTTGGAGAAAAAAGTGAAGATTTGATCATCCTGGCGAATCCTGAACTTTTAACTTATGAAGGAGAGATTATTTCTGAAGAAGGTTGCTTGTCCATACCCGGCATTCAGGAAAAAGTGCCCAGATCAGCTAGGATTATGGTAAAGGGAATTGATATCAAGGGCAATGAAAAGGTTATTGAAGCTGAGGGCTTGCTGGCCCGGGTTTTGTCTCATGAGATCGATCACCTCAACGGAAAATTATTCATTGATTACCTCTCTCCGCTTAAGAGAAGTCTAATCCGAAAAAAATTGAAAAAGCAACTGGAAGCGAAGAAGTCTTAATGAAAATCGTTTTTTTCGGAAGCCCCGCTTCTGCCCTTGCCTCCTTCAAAAAAATCCTCGAAGCAGGCCACAAGATTGAACTTGTCATTGCCCAGCCAGATAAACCTCGAGGAAGAGGAAAAAAACTGAACCCTCCCCCTGTTAAAAAATTGGCCCAGGAGTTAAACATTCCTTGCTATCAACCTCATAAAATCAGAAAAGATCCTGAAGCTTACGAAAAAATAAAAAATATCAAGCCTGAGCTTATTGTTGTTGTAGCCTATGGTCAGATTATTCCTGCTTCCATTATCTATCTTCCCCAACACAACTCAGTCAACCTTCATTTCTCTCTACTTCCTAAATACAGAGGAGCCTCTCCTGTACAATGGGTCCTCTTGAAGGGAGAAAAAAAAACAGGCCTTACTGTCTTCCAGTTAAGCGAAAAGATGGATGAAGGAGAGATCTTATCCCAGGAAGAAGTTGAGATTTTACCTGACGAAAAAGCCTATGAGCTCGAATCCCGTTTGGCTGAGAAGGGAGCCGAATTGCTAGTTAAAACAATATCCCAAATTGATAAAATCCATCCCTTAAAGCAAGACCATTCTCAGGCAACTTACGCACCCAAGCTGAAAAAAGAGGATGGAAGAATTGACTGGACAAATGATGCTCTTTTCATTGACAGACAGGTCAGAGCTTTCACTCCCTGGCCTTCAGCCTTTGCTTTTCTCAATGACAGGAGAGTGAAAATTTTGGAGGGGAAAGAAAAGGAGAACCCAACCCCTATCTCTTCTCCTGGCAAAATATTAGCTGTAAGCAAAGAAGGTATCGAAGTCTGCTGTGGGGGAAGTAACTCTTATCTCATCCAAAAACTTCATCCTGAAAATAAAAAAGCAATGGATGCCTATGTCTTTTCTCTTGGGGCAAAAGTAAAAATTGGAGATAGCTTCACCTAAGCCCATTTCAGAGCCTATCTTGATTTTTCCATAACTCTATTAATTTCTGAAGACTATGAAAGAAGGGTGATTGAATTCAGCTTTCTTTTTTTTGAGTCAATCTCAATTAAGGAACCCGAAGGAAGTGAAGAAAGTTAAAAGAAAAGTTTTATTCTTCCAAAATATAATAGAAGGGATTTACTTCTTTGTTGTTAACACGGACTTCGTAATGGACGTGGGGACCAAGTGCCTTACCTGTTCTCCCTATAAGTCCAATGACATCACCTCTGCTAACTTTTTGACCGGGTTTGACTAAGAATTTACTCAAATGACAGTAAACCGTCTGGTAGCCAAATCTATGGCTTATGATTATTGTTTTTCCTCCAATTTTCTCGCTTTTTGTAGCGACAACGATACCATCTGCGGTAGCCACAATAGGATTACCAGTCTGAGTGGCGATATCAATTCCATAATGAAAAGTCCGTTTCCCTGTGAAGGGATCATTCCTCCAACCAAAGGCAGAAGCTAAGTACCCTCTCGCAGGCGCGATAGAGGGTGTAAAAGCCAGTCTTGTGGATTGAGCTTCAAAAAATTTCATCAGGGTGCTCAGGTTTTTCTCGATCCCCTCTGCTTTTTGACTTATGTTTCTTATGTTGCTAGAAGTGATATCTTGAGAAGTATTCACTGAGGGGAGTTCAGAGAAATTATTACTCCCATTCCCTATACCAATTTCTTTCAGGGCTTCTGGCGATTTCAATCCTGCCATCACATTCAACTTTTGAGTATAGTTTTTAAAATGGTCAACGCTGGACCTAAGTTTGTTGAAAGAAACCTTATACTCTGCAATCATCTGCTTTTGTTTGATGTTCTCGTCAACGAGTTTTTTGTGTTTCATCCTTATTCTGGCAACAGAAAAATAATCAATCAGAAAAACAACAAGAATAATAAAAAGAGCGCCACAAATTCCCAATAAAATCTTAATTGTCTTCTCAGATAGAGTAATTATTTGAGAACTTGCTTTGGAATGAGGGATAATGATCAAAGAGAAGAACTTTTTGGCCATTTTTGTCTTGATTATATAAATTATGATCTTAATGTCAAGGAGTTTATCATGTTTTTTTTCAATTATTTTTCAACATGCTTCTCAATCCATTCAATAATTTCCTGGGTAGAGGAACCAGGTAAAAATATTTCAGCTATCCCAATTTTCTTCATCTTGGAGATATCCTTGTCAGGAATGATTCCTCCTGCCAGAACAAGTATGTCCTCGGCTCCCTTTTCTTTAAGAAGATTCATAATTTTGGGAAAAATGACATTATGGGCGCCCGAGAGAATACTCAATCCGACAACATCAACATCTTCTTGGATAGCAGCATTGATGATTTCTTCTGCTGTGCGCCGCAAGCCAGTATATATAACTTCCATTCCGGCATCCCTCAAGGCACGACAGATCACTTTCGCTCCCCGATCATGACCATCTAATCCAGGCTTAGCAATCAAAACTCTAATCTTTTTCTCTGCCATGAAATCCTCCTTACACAATCAAGGAGATGCTATCAATAAGTTACCGGCTCTTGGTATTCTCCATAAATTTCTTTTAAGGAATCAATGATTTCCCCTAAAGTCGCATAGGTTTTGACACACTTCAGTATAGAGGGCATCAAATTCTTTTCATCCCCAGCCGCCTTCTTCAGATCTCTTAGGCTTGACTTAACCTGGAAATTATTCCTTGTTTTCTTGACTTCTTTTAACCGAGCGAGTTGCTGTCTGGCTACTGTTTCATCAATATGTAAAACGGGTATGGGTTCATGCTCCATCTGAAAGGCATTGACGCCTACAATTATCTTTTCCTTCTTTTCTACAGCCTTTTGGTAGGCGTAAGCGCTATCAGAAATCTCTTTCTGGGGGAATCCGAGTTCAATGGCTTTTAACATGCCTCCCATCTCGTCAATTTTCTTAAAATAATTTTTAGCTTCTTTCACCATTTCTTCAGTCAACTTTTCCACAAGATAAGAACCAGCTAAAGGGTCAATCGTATTGACCACTCCGCTCTCATGAGCGATTATCTGTTGGCTTCTCAAGGCTATGGTAACAGCTTCTTCGGAAGGCAAACCATAAGTCTCATCAAGAGAATTGGTATGAAGAGATTGGGTGCCACCCAAAACAGCTGCCAGAGCTTGGAGAGCAACCCGGATCACATTGTTATAAGGCTGTTGAGCCATCAAAGAGACTCCTGAAGTCTGAGTGTGAAACCTGAGCCACCAAGACCTTGGATTTTTCGCCATGAATCTTTCTCTCATGACTTCAGCCCAAATCTTCCTCGCTGCCCTGAATTTAGCAACTTCCTCAAAAAAATCATTATGGGCATTGAAAAAGAAAGAGAGTCGAGGAGCAAAGTCATCGACCTTAAGCCCTCTTTCTATAGCCCATTCAATATATTCAATCCCATCCCGAAGGGTAAAAGCCAATTCCTGGAGAGCAGTGGAACCTGCTTCCCGGATGTGATAACCAGATATCGAAATGGTGTTCCATCTCGGCACTTCTTTGGCTCCATATTCGAAGGTATCGACGATCAACTTCATCGAATGCCGGGGAGGAAAAATAAATGTTTTTTGAGCAATGTATTCTTTGAGGATATCGTTTTGGATAGTCCCTGATATAACTTTCGGAGAAATTCCCTGTTTTTCAGCCACGGCAATATACATGGCCCACAAAACAGCAGCAGGAGGATTGATGGTCATAGAAGTGGTAATTTTATCCAGAGGAATGCCTTGGAAAAGAATCTCCATGTCAGCCAGAGAATCGACGGCTACTCCACATTTTCCGATTTCCCCATAAGCCAGAGGATTATCAGAATCAACGCCCATCAGGGTTGGCAGATGGAAAGCAACACTCAAGCCTGTTTGTCCATGGGAAAGAAGATATTTATATCTTGTGTTGGTATCCTCGGCTGTACCAAATCCAGAGAACTGGCGCATGGTCCATAATTGACTGCGGTACATGGTAGGATGAATTCCGCGAGTAAAGGGATATTCGCCTGGAAAGCCTAATTCCTTCAGATAATTAAATTCATCGAGATCAAGCGGAGTATAGAGCTCTTTTATTATTTTCCCAGAAATGGTGCTGAATTCTTTCTTCTCAAGAGATAACTTTCTTAAGGATGGCGAATATCTTTCACTCTTCCAATGCTGATACAAAGACTTGAAGGCTTTCTTGGAATCCTCACTCTTCTTCAACTGGACATTCCTCCTATCATTGAAAAGAAGACACGAAGAATATATTCAGAACAAAACTTTAAAGGAATTAAGTCTATTCCTTAATCGAGGGCATTAATCTTCGGTAACTTTAAAAACCAGGTCGTGTTGCCGGACTGGACTTTCAATTTTAATCCCCACCGGCTCTCCTGGTTTTGCTGTATCGACAGGCTGGTGTTCCACCTGCATCGAATCGACCTTTTGGTAAAAATCAGTGGTATGACCTTTGATGTGGATTGTGTCTCCGATATTTAGCTCACCTTTATCCAGCTCTAAAACACCCACATTTATCTTGGAAAAATAATGAGTAATTTTCCCTATTTCCTCTTCCATTAAGTCCTCCTATCTGAGCACTTTTCAAAAAATATCAAAAATAAAATAAATTCGCAAGGATTTTTAGGAGCAAAGAACCGAACCTCCGTTCACATTCAAAACCTCTCCTGTGATATAAGAGGCCAGATCAGAAGCCAAAAATAAAATGGCTCCAGCAATGTCTTCTGGAGGCGGTATTCTTCCTAAAGGAATAGAATCTTGAACTTTTTTCCGGAACTTCGGATCACTAAAGACTTGAGCACACATATCCGTGTCAACCCAACCAGGAGCAACAGAATTGACCCGGATATTATAAGGGGCTAACTCCACCGCAAGAGACTTGCTCAAGGACACAATGGCCCCTTTGCTGGCTGCATAATGCGAGTGGAAAGCTTCTCCTCTTACAGCCGCAGTCGAGGACACATTGATGATTGAACCTCTCTTTTTTTCTTTCATATAGGGAATGACAGCATTACAGGTGTAATAAACACCATCCAGATTTATCCTTATCGTCTCTTCCCAAATCTCTTCCGGCATATTGCCCATCTCGCCGTAAGTCCAAATCCCTGCGTTGTTGACCAGGATATCTATTTGACCCCATCTCTTGATCACCGCTCTTATCATCGAAATAATATCCCTCTTTTGGGAAATATCGGCTTTAAAGATCAAGCACTCCCTTCCGATTTTCTCGATCTCTCCTCTGACCTCTTTTGCTGCCTCGCTCTGGTTTAGATAATTTATGCCCACATCGCTCCCAGCTTCGGCAAACAAAATAGCCGTTGAGCGGCCAATCCCTCTGGAGCCTCCGGTTATAAGTGCTTTCCTTCCCTTGAGACTGATCATACCTTTACTCCTGACCGATTCATTCAGTATTCTAGGGAAAAGTCTTCCATTTCATCAAACTGAAGATAACGATAGATTTCGTTGGCCTTGGTAAGAATTTTGTTCTTAAATACCGAGAAATATTTTTCAGAGGGAGGAAGTTTACCGAATAGAGCGGCCACTGCAGCAAGTTCCGCCGAACCAAGATAAACGCGCGCCTCGTCTCCCATCCTGTTGTCAAAGTTACGGGTGGAGGTGGAGATTATAGTGGCTTTGGGCCTAACCCTGGCCTGGTTTCCCATACAAAGAGAACAACCAGGAATTTCTGTCCTTGCTCCGACACTAGCATATATAGTGTAATAACCTTCCTTTATCAACTGAGCCCTATCCATTTTTGTGGGAGGAGTTAACCATACCCGTGTATCCAGATAACCTGTCCCTTCAAATATCCTGCCAACAGCTCGGAAATGACCAATGTTTGTCATGCAGGACCCGATGAAGACTTCATCAATCTTATCTCCAGCAACCTGGGAAAGTATTTTTACATCATCAGGATCATTGGGGCAAGCTACGATCGGTTCTCTTATATCTTCAAGTTTTATTTCCAGAATGGCAGCGTATTCTGCGTTTTCGTCTCTTCTGAGAAGCAGCGGATTCTCCAGCCATTCTTGGCAGGCTTCTATTCTTCTGCGGAGGACGTCGGCATGCTGGTAGCCTTCCTCGATCATCTTCTCCATCAAGGCGATATTGCTTTTCAGAAACCTAGAAATACTCTTCTCACTGAGAGCGATTGTGCCTCCGGCAGCAGATCGCTCAGCCGTGGCATTGGTGAGTTCAAAAGCCTGTTCGACAGTCAAGTCAGGCAAGCCTTCCATCTCGATGAGTCTACCGTTAAAAATATTCTTCTTGCCTTCTTTGGCCACAGTCAGCATTCCTTCCTTGATGGCAAAATAAGGAATGGCGTTTACCACATCCCTAAGAGTGATGCCTGGATTCAGCTCTCCTTTGAACTTGACCAAGACCGACCCCGGCATATCCAAGGGCATAAAACCTAGAGTGCCTGCAAAAGCCACCAGACCAGAGCCAGCAGGAAAGCTGAGTCCGATGGGGAAACGCGTATGAGAATCTCCAGCAGTTCCCATGCAGTCAGGCACGAGGAACCTGTTTATCCAAGAATGGATTATTCCGTCGCCTGGTCGGAGGGCAACACCCTTTCGTTCCCTGACAAACTGGGTGAGGAAATTATGCATTTTCACATCGGAAAGCTTGGGATAAGCAGCGGTGTGACAGAAAGACTGCATGAATAATTCTGACTGAAATTCCATACAGGCCAGCTCTTTCAACTCATCGGCTGTCATCGTTCCAGTCGTATCCTGAGAGCCTACAGTTATCATTTTGGGTTCGCAGGCTGACCCAGGAAGCATTCCTTCTACCCCGCAAGCTTTTCCGACGATCTTCTGAGCCAAGGAAAAACCCTGCCCTTCCTTCGGTGATGGATTTTTAAAAGTGGTAAAGAAGTCAGCCTCAGACATGTTAAGTACTTGGCGGGCCTTAGCCGTCAGGGAACGGCCAATAATCAAGAAGAGACGCCCCCCAGCTCTATACTCATCTCTGAGAGCTGGTGGTTGAAATTGGAAAGTCGCTAATGATTCCCCGGATTCGCTGGTGATGGTTCCTGATTCAGAATCGATAGCAATGATGTCACCAGTTTCCATCTTCCCCACTCCACACATAACTGGTAATCCTCCTGAATCTTCGACAGTGTTGAAGAAAATGGGAGCAATCAGACCACCGACAACGATTCCTCCTCTTCGTTTGTTCGGAACGTAAGGTATATCTTCACCAATATGCCACATTAAAGAGTTGGTGGCAGACTTTCTGGAAGAACCTGTGCCCACAACGTCTCCTACAAAGACAACCCGATGACCTTCATCGCGGAATTTCTTGATGGTATCAATCCCTCCGGAAAATCTTGTCTCTCCCATGGAAAGCGCATGAAGTGGAATATCTGACCGACTCCAAGCATATTTGGCCGGCGACAAGTCATCGGTATTAATCTCTCCATCAACCCTGAAGACTTTGAGAGAGAGTCTCTCAGGAAACTCAGGTCTTGAAAGAAACCACTCTCCCTTTGCCCAAGATTCGAGAACCTCTTTGGCAAATTTGTTTTTCCTGGACAGTTCCACAACCTTGTCAAAAGCACTGTACACAAGGATAATTTTCTTCAAGGCTTCTGCCGCCTCACTGGCCAAGTCTTTATCCTCTAAAAAGGAGATCAAAGGCTCGATATTATAACCACCCAGCATAGTACCGAGCAGAAAGACAGCTTCTTTTTTGGATATAACAGAAGAGAAATTTTCACCTTTAGCTAATCTAGTCAGCCATTCTGCTTTGACCTTGGCAGCTGGATCAACGCCTGGTGCCACTCGATTTTTTAATAAATTTAAAAGAAGCTCTTCTTTATCCTTGGGCGGCTTTTCCAGGTGTTTACAGACTTCCTCAACTTCCTTTGGGCTTAAGGGAAGAGGTGGAATTCCCCCCTGCTCTCTTTCAGCCTCATGTTTAAAATATAGTTCCAACATGGCTGTTACTCCGTTTCATTTTTTATTATGGATTACGGGATCTCCAAATAGCGGAAATTAGGACTTAATATATAATAGAAGAGTAAAAAGTTCAAACATATTAGTTTATTTAGCTTGTCCTGTTTATCTAGCTTTTTGAGTTCATATAATTTATCTTCGTTTTTAAGCGTAAGTCTTTTGACATGAATTCGATAACCTCTATTTTAGTATAACGAGATTAACTAGATATACTAAATAAACTAGATAAACTAGATTTGAGTTGATTTTTCCATCTAAAAAATTATAATATGCTCTTTCCATTCCACTTAGAAGGGAGAATTTAAGATGGATAAAGCTGCCATTGAGAAAGCCAAAGAATATTTTGGACAGATTGTCGAAGAACAATTAAATCGAGTAGAAGAGCTAAAAAAGGCTCAAGACTGGGTTGACTACTCTCAAGTCAAGCCCATAATCATCGGTATTATCGGAGGTGATGGAATTGGTCCCTATATCGCCAAAGAATCGCGCCGAGTCTTAGAGTTTGTACTCCAGGAGGAGCTCAAAAGCCGAAAAGCTGAATTTCGCAATATCGAAGGATTAACCATAGAGAACCGAGCTGAACAGAATAAATCCATTCCTGATGATATCCTGGAAGAGATAAAGAAATGCCACGTTATCCTCAAAGGCCCAACCACTACCCCCAGAAGAGGTGACCCTTGGCCCAACATTGAAAGCTGCAATGTTTCAATGCGGCGCTACTTGGACCTTTTTGCCAATGTCAGGCCGGTAAGAGTTCCTAAAGAAGGAATAGACTGGATGTTTTTCCGAGAAAACACCGAAGGGGCCTATATCATGGGCAGTAAAGGAATCAACGTGACCGAGGATTTAGCTTTCGATTTTAAAGTCATAACCAATCAAGGCGCAGAAAGAATCATCCGTCTTGCTTTTGAATATGCGAAAAGAAATAATGTCAACAAGGTCACCATAGTCACTAAAGCCAATGTCGTGAAAACTTCTGACGGTAAATTCCTGGATATAGGTTATAAGATTGCCAAAGAATATCCGGAGATCGAAACCGATGACTGGTATATCGATATCATGACCGCCAAGCTGGTGGATCCCAAACGAAGAACCCAGTTCAAAGTTATGGTTCTCCCTAACCTCTACGGAGATATCCTCACAGACGAAGCTGCTGAATTCCAGGGTGGAGTCGGAACTGCAGGAAGCGCCAACATCGGAAAGCGTTACGCTATGTTCGAAGCCATTCACGGTTCTGCTCCCCGGATGGTAAGGGAAGGCAGAGCGAAGTACGCAGACCCCTGCAGCATGATTCGGGCTGCTGCCATGTTGGTCAACCATATCGGCTATTCTGAAAGAGCTAAACACTTGGAGATGGCTCTGGATGTCTGCGGAAATTATGAGAAGAAACTTATTATCACTGGTCGAGACACAGGTTCGACTGGAGCAGATTACGCTGATTATCTCATGGAGACCATGCAGGACCAGAATCTGAAGGAAAAGTGGGAAAATTACACCAAGGCTTAATCAAATAACTCAGAATCAGCGTTCGATAAAAATTGAGTTTAGACCAAAAAGTGGTTCCAATACTCAATTTAATTAAATAATATATAATTAATCATTTTAACAGGAGGTACAATTATGAGGAAAAAGATAACTGTTATCGGTGCCGGCCATGTCGGAGAAATCACTGCCTTTAAGATTGCTGAAAAAGAATTGGGTGACGTTGTCCTGCTGGATGTCATCGAGGATATGCCTATCGGGAAAGGACTGGATATGCGTGAAGGCGGACCTGTTGGCCAATATGATTCTGCAATTTTTGGAACGAATTCATACCAAGACACAAAAAACTCTGATATCGTCGTCATCACTGCTGGAAAACCCAGAACACCTGGAATGAGCCGGGATGAGCTCTTGGACGCCAATGTAAAAATTGTCAAGCCAGTAACCGAAGAAATCGTCAAGCACTCCCCTGAGGCAATGATCCTTGTGGTGGCCAATCCTCTTGATGCCATGGCTTACTTGGCTTACAAAATCAGCGGATTTCCTAAAAACAGAGTCTTTGGGATGGCTGGGATTCTTGACACCACTCGCTTCAGGGCTTTCATTTCCATGGAGCTCAATGTATCTGTTGAGAATATCCAAGCTCTAGTTCTGGGAGGCCACGGAGACACAATGGTTCCCATCGCCAGATACACCACTGTAGCTGGAATTCCTCTCGCTCATTTCCTTCCTCAAGACAAAATTGATGCTATTGTCGAAAGAACGAGGAAAGGCGGTGGTGAAATCGTTAAATACCTGAAAACTGGAAGCGCCTATTATGCACCTTCACTGGCAATTACTGAGATGGTTGAATCTATCATCAGAGACAAGAAAAAGATCCTTCCCTGTGCAGCCTATCTTGAAGGAGAATATGGAATCAATGACCTCTATTTTGGAGTTCCCATCAAATTAGGCGCCAACGGAGTCGAAGAAATCATCGAAATAGACCTGACTGATGAAGAGAAGGAAATGCTAAAGAACTCTGAGGCTGCTGTCCGTAATGTCGTAGATCTGATGAAACTCTAGGAAAAAATGGCGGAACATCGTATAGAAACGCCTGTCACTGATGAAACAATCAAAAAACTCAAAGCAGGAGATAGAGTTTTCATCACTGGATACCTTTATACAGGCAGAGATTCTGCTCATAAAAAGCTGATCGAGCTCGTTAAAGAAGGCAAGGAACTTCCTCTAGATGTGAAAGGTCAGTTTATCTATTATGTCGGTCCCACTCCAGCACGCCCTGGAAAACCCATCGGTTCTGCAGGACCTACTACCAGCTACCGGATGGACTCATTCGCTCCCACTCTCCATTCCCTTGGACTCAAAGGCACCATTGGAAAGGGATCCAGAAGCGAAGAAGTCAAAGAATCTTTAAAAAAATACAAAGCGGTTTATCTCGCTGCAGTTGGCGGAGCCGGAGCTCTGATTTCCAAAAGCATCGAAGGCTCTGAAGTGATTGCTTATCCGGAGTTAGGTCCAGAAGCGATAAGAAGAGTTGAGGTCAAAGATTTTCCCTGCATCGTCATCAATGATATGTACGGCGGCGACCTTTATGAAGAAGGCAAGAAAAAATACCGCCGAGATTAAAGGATAACGAAAAACAGACACCAAAGACTCAGAAGCATTTTTCTGTTCTTTTAAGATAAAACTAGCAGTCGAGGGAAAGATTTCCGTTAATTTCCAAATTTTTTGCAAAAGATTTATAAAATATTAAGTTCAACTATAACTGAAAGGGATTAAGAGAATGAAAATTCATGAGTATCAAGCCAAACAAATTCTCAGCCGTTACGGCGTACAAATCCCCCAGGGAGAAGTGGCTGACAAACCTTCCAAAGCCCGAGAAATAGCAGAAAAAATTGGCTCCAAGGTTGTCCTCAAAGCTCAAGTGCATGCGGGTGGCAGAGGAAAAGGAGGAGGCATCAAGCTTGCCAACTCTCCTCCAGAAGCAGAAAAAATTGCCCAAGAAATGATTGGGATGACCTTGGTTACTCACCAGACCGGGCCAGAAGGGAAACTGGTAAAAAGGATTCTGGTTGAAGAAGCCCTTGATATTGCCCAAGAGCTTTATGTTGGAATTGTTATAGACAGGGCCAAAGAAGCCCCGGTTGTCATGGCTTCTTCTGAAGGCGGAGTGGAAATCGAGAAAGTTGCGGCTGAAACCCCAGAGCTCATCTTCAAAGAATACATAGAGCCTTCCACGGGATTTTTATCCTTCCAAGCCAGGAAATTAGCCTTTAAACTTGGCCTCGAAGGTGAGACTTTAAAACAGGCTATAAAGTTCATCTTAGGCCTCTATAAAGCCTTTGAAACCACCGACGCTTCTCTGGCTGAGATCAATCCCCTGCTCATCACCAAACAGGGAAATGTGCTTGCCCTTGATGCCAAGATGAATTTTGATGACAATGCTCTCCGCCGTCATCCCGATATCATGGAGATGAGAGACCTGGATGAAGAAGAACCTTTGGAAGTCGAAGCCTCAAAGTACGACCTCAATTACATCAAACTGGATGGAAACGTTGGCTGTATGGTTAATGGAGCAGGATTAGCCATGGCCACTATGGACATCATCATGCATACTGGCGGAATGCCTGCCAACTTCCTGGATGTCGGTGGGGGAGTCTCCGAAGAAGCGGTCAAGAATGCCTTCAAGATACTCGTCTCGGATAAGGATGTAAAAGCTGCCTTAATCAATATCTTTGGTGGGATTGTTCGCTGTGACTTAGTGGCAAGCGGCATTGTCAAAGCTGCTAAAGAAATCGGTCTTAAAATTCCTATGGTTGTCAGGCTTGAAGGGACGAATGTTGAACAGGGGAAAAAGATCCTCGAAGAATCGGGTCTAGCTTTCTATCCCGCATCAAGCATGAAAGAAGCAGCTGAGAAGGTCGTTCCTCTGTCCAAACAAGGAGAAAGGGAGTGAATCATGAGTATACTCATCGATGAAAACACACGAGTCGTGGTTCAAGGAATCACTGGAGGGGAAGGAACTTTTCACACCCAAAGGATGCAGGAATACGGGACCAAAGTTGTGGCTGGTGTTACTCCTGGCAAAGGTGGGCAGACCCATCTCGATGTTCCTGTTTATAACACTGTTGCCGAAGCGGTGGAAAAAGAAGGAGCCAACGCCTCAGCCATTTTTGTTCCTGCCTTTTTTGCTGGTGACGCCATCATGGAAGCCGCAGATGCAGGAATCAAAGTCATTGTTTGTATAACAGAAGGCATTCCTACCTTTGACATGATAAAAGTCAAACAATTTCTCAATGGAAAAGACTGTAACCTCATCGGTCCCAATACTCCTGGTATCATATCACCGGGAAAGTGCAAAATAGGGATCATGCCCGGACATATCCACACCCCTGGTTCGATCGGAATCATCTCCCGTTCTGGCACTTTGACTTATGAAGCGGTTGACCAGGTTTCACAACAGGGCTATGGTCAATCGACAGCTATAGGCATCGGCGGAGACCCAATCGTAGGTTTGAATTTTGTCGACCTTCTCCAGTATTTTAAAGAAGATAAGGATACGGAGGCGGTCATACTCATCGGCGAAATCGGAGGGACTGCTGAAGAAGATGCTGCTGAATATGTCAAGAATGAATTCAGCAAACCTGTGGTGAGCTTCATTGCTGGTCAGACTGCTCCTCCGGGAAGAAGAATGGGGCATGCCGGAGCCATCATCGCTGGAGGAAAAGGCACAGCCAAAGAAAAAATGAAAGCCCTTGAGGAAGCGGGAGTATATGTGGCCAAGAGTCCGGCTGAAATCGGTCAAAAAGTCAAAGAAGCCCTAGAATAAAAGCTGGACAGGCGAGACTATTAGAAAAGAAAATTTTAAGATGCCACTCAAATTAAAGGTCGATTTGCATACTCATACAGCCGAGGATCCCCAAGAAGATATCAATTATGATGCCTTCCAACTTATCGATAGAGCAAGCCAAGAGGGATTTGA
>Ga0209636_10003185_pt1 | contig 16730 bp, 14 predicted proteins | sample DeeMarSWOR152_54_FD_187464 | JGI IMG/M metagenome (GOLD analysis project Ga0209636, IMG submission 187464) | Marine sediment microbial communities from White Oak River estuary, North Carolina - WOR-1-52-54 (SPAdes) (version 2) | ecosystem: Environmental > Aquatic > Marine > Intertidal zone >...
CTTCAGAATGCTTATGACAAACGCAACAGAGTACAACACAGGCAAAGGAGTTAACAAGTGGGGTGTCACAACAGTCATCCTCTCAACAGACCACATCGCAGACTGCTGCGATGACCTTAATGGTGATTTCTGGGAGTATCTGTTAGAGGGTGTCAAAGAGATACTAGGCCCACCAGCAGGTAGATGGAGACTATCAGAAACAGCGTGGAACGTATGGATATCAGCACCACTCTCAATCGAGTGGTAAGCAAGATCCAAAAATCCCCAATCTCCCCCTTTTTATTATTTCTTCTTAGTTTTTCTGCATTGAGGAGATTTGACTTAAACCTGACGTCACCTCGCGATCTCTCAGGACTGAAAAACGCCAACGAGGGAGTTCTAGAGAGTTGGCTGAAAATTTCCCGAGAATTAACTTGGAGCTGCTTTCCCAAGCAGATTCATTTTTACGCTCCATCCTTTGCTCATTACAAATCTTCTCGTTTTCAACCTCACCCCTATTCCTTTCCTTCGATATCGATCACCGGAACTTCATGCGGTTTGAAATGTGCTCACTGTCAAGGCAGGGTTCTCAGGGGAATGATCGCGGCGACAACTCCAAAAAAGTTGATACAAGTATGTGAACAAATCACAGAGAAAGGTGCTATCGGCTGCCTCATAAGTGGTGGATCATTACCCGATGGTTCTGTTCCTCTGAAGCGATTCGTGGATGCTATTGGCAAGATTAAGAGGCTTGGGTTGAAGGTCATTGTTCACACAGGTCTAATAGACGCGGAGTCAGCTCAGGCGCTTAAATGTGCTGGAGTGGATGCAGCTTTGATCGACGTAATAGGCTCAAACGACACGATAAAAAACATCTATAACTTGGATGCTACTTTCAAGGACTTTGAGCGATCGCTCCATGCACTCTACAAATCAGGATTACCCACTGTTCCACACGTTCTCGTCGGTCTTCACTATGGGGAGGTGAAGGGCGAGTATAGTGCTATTCGCTTGATCTCGAAGTACGCTCCATCCGCGTTGGTCATAATTGCTTTGACCGCGATAAAAGGAACACCGATGGAGCACATCCTTCCTCCTGAGCCAGAAGACATCAGCAAGATAATAGTCGCAGCTCGGTTACAAATGCCAAGAACTCCTCTCGCTCTTGGATGCATGCGCCCTTTAGGAGAACATCGTGTAAGATTAGACGCCCTCGCCCTCAAAGCGGGAGTTAACGCTATAGCCTTTCCATCAAAAGACGTATTCACATTGACAAAAACAATGGGTATCGAACCCGTCTTCCACTCTATTTGTTGTTCACAGATTTATGAAGAATTAGTGCCGAATCCTGATTCCGAGAAAGACGATTAGAGAAAGCTTATAATTTCTTCAACTTTACGCCTCTCTTCAGATCTTCAATTTTCTCGTCCGTTTCACTGAACTGTATCATTAGAAGACAAATCTTGGTTCCTGTTGTCCATCTCTCCAGTCATAGAACATTTGAAGAGGAAGAAAATTTGTTAAGTTAGCCTTTTTTCTCAGGACAGAATAGGGTTTGAATAGTTTTCAGAAGATGCAAGTAACTTCAAAACGTGCATGATGCGATCGATGATATGGAGAGTTGGCAGGGTAGGGCCGGCTATAAGGAACTAATTCGCTCATAAATCTTTTAAAAAAAATTGTACACTCTAACATAAATAGACGAATTGAAATTTATGTGATCTCGATTACCATTCATATCCATCACTGGTTGTGAAAAATGACATTCGTCAGAATAAAAAGAAAGCAGGGTTCCAATAGAAAAATCGTGTATGATCTATCTTGTTCAGAGATCATAAGAAAGTACTTTCATAGAGGTGACTTATTCGTTGAGTATGATACAGAGATTAATAGTGTTGACGAGAGCATTCTCAGCATTCCAATCGTATCAGCTGTTATAACCATTGCTTGGGCGTTGGGTGCTGATGTCTACATTGATGAGTTGGATGAGACTTACTTGAGGTCTCTGAATAGTATTAAGCTCGTCTTAAAGCGTTGGTATCCCGATTTTTCCATGGCAACTGAGATCCAAGTTAAAAAACTAGTTGCAAACCGCTTTTCTAACAAAGGTCATGGTCTTCTATTCACATATGGGATTGATTCCACCGCTTCTTACATCAGACATAGAGCAAAGAAACCCCAACTAATTAACATCCTTGCGGAGGGAAGCCACAGGATGTTCAGCCATGAAGATGCTCTTGAGTTAAAGAGAAAAATGTCCGATTTTATAAAGCATGAAGGAATCGATAGAGTTCAGTACATTAGAACAAACCTGCCTCCCAGCGTATCAGTATCAAACAATCTGTTTCAGAAGTTTGGTCTAGGATGGTACACCTTCGTCGCTCACGGACTCGTACAAACGAGCTTATGCGCCCCTTTAACACAAACAAAGAAAATCGGCACCCTCCTAATTGCTTCCGGATATATTCACGAGAATAACAGATATCCTTGGGGATCACATCCTGACATCGATAATAAGGTAGCGTGGGCTGATGTAAAAGTAGTTCATGATCCCTCACGCAGGCGTGAAATGAGTAAATTACTCAAGATCAAGATTCTGAAAAAATATTTCAAAGAGAGTGGTTACTACCCCTCTTTGATGGTATGCGGTAAGCCACGTGCATCAAATTGTGAAAGATGCAGCAAATGCATGCGTATAATAGCGGGTCTATGTCTATACGGAATAGACCCAAATAAATTCGGTTTCACAAATGTAACCAAAGGAACCTTTGATCGTTTAAAACAATACATTGAAAAGGATCTTTTCAAACGAGAAGAACTAATAGTGAAGAGAGGCACTCTGATAAGCCAAATTTATGATTTTTATTTATATCACGATATTCAAATGAATATACCCGAGAACCTGGAGCATGATTTGTATGGCTCAAAGGAATTCTTTTCATGGTTCAAAGATTTAGATCTCTCAAAACTGTACATGGAATCAAAAAATATTGGGCTTTCTGAATTACCTTGGATGTCCATCAAATACATCTATACACGTCTCCCCCCCATCGCCAGAACGATCGTGAAGAAATTCAGTTATCGATAAAAATTTTTAATGCTGGTTGCATTAAGCAGTTTCTTTAGAGATTTAAAGACTAATATCCATTAGAGCAATAATAGAAATAAACCTGTCTTACACTCTGCGCTGCTTACAGATCTACGAAGAATTAGTTTTGAATCTTTGATCTTTAAGAAAGAAGATCAGTGAGAGTTGAGACCACTTTATCAACCGTCTCTTCAACTTCAGATGATAACCCCTCTCCGAAATAGGTTTCCTTGGGCTGCATCAGCAAGAGCGCAATCTCAGCCCCTAAATCTCTCTGCAGATAATCACAGAATATGCGTAGAGGAAGAGAGTGCGTGGACACCGCGACTTTTCGCGTTAATGCTCTCGGTCTAAGAAGCTTAATCGCGCCTGGTTTAGCGCCTATCATCGCTGCATCGATTATAAGAATGTGAGAGGGGTTGAAATCGATTATCTTTTCAAGGTAACTCTCGGGAGTGGTCTCGCCTTCAATCAATAGAACATCTCGTGATATTTTACCTGTTAGCCTCCTTATCACTTCGATTCCAAACCGATCATCTCTTCTAAGCGGATTCCCTAACCCGATCAAAACCACCCTCGTAACGTCTGCTAGCAACTTTGTAATCCTTTGCTCAATCGCTTCGTCTATTCTATCGGTCAAGGTATATCCTCGCATGAGTATCTTATTATCTTGAGATCTGCTCACTAACTCTTCAGGCTTAAAACATCGTCATCTAGAGATGGTAACGATCCAATATATTGTCGTCGTCGGGATAAATTTTTTCGTTTATGGAACCTCACTTCTTTTACTCCAGTTATCAATCATATTAATATAACAATCGTTATGTCTTATAGAGTAATCAAAGTGAATATTCTATTCCGGTCTATAGAATATTTTATTAGTTTAGAAAATAAAGTATGAAAAACCCGGTGAGATTATGCCTGAGGAGAAATTGAAGTTTGCTTTTTACTGGGCTGCCAGTTGCGGTGGCTGCGAGATAGCTGTTTTGGATATTAACGAGAAGATCCTCGAGGTCGCTGAGAAAGCGGATATACTCTTCTGGCCTGTTGCCTTGGACTTCAAGTATAAGGATGTCGAGGCAATGCCTGATGAGCATATTGATGTCTGCTTCTTTAACGGAGCGATCAGGACCGAGGAGAACGAGCACCTCGCTAAATTGCTGCGAAAGAAATCAAAGGTCTTAGTGGCTTTCGGGTCGTGTGCTGTGGATGGTTGTGTTAAGGGTTTAGCTAACCTATGGGACCGAGCGTCGATCTTTGAACGTGCTTACTCGGAAACCCAATCAACCAATAATCCCGAGCAGATTAGACCTCAAACCTCCTATAAAACAGAGCAGGGTGAGCTCACTCTTCCCGAGTTCTATGACACCGTTACGACTTTGGGGCAGAGAGTGGATGTGGACTATTATCTTCCTGGCTGTCCTCCTCCAATCCCTTCAATCATTCAAGCTTTGGACGCCATATTCAGCGGTAAGCTTCCGCCGAAGGGAACTGTTCTACTCCCAAACAAATCGATATGTGATGAGTGTCCAAGGGAGAAGAAGGACCGGAAGCTCTCGGAGATAAAACGGATATATGAGATCGATGATGATGGCGAGACTTGCTTCTGGGATCAAGGAGTCATATGTATGGGACCAGCTACGAGAGCTGGCTGCGGGGCTCAATGTCCAAAAGTAAATATACCATGCACTGGCTGTAACGGTCCCGGTCCAAAAGTCACCGATCAGGGCGCCGCAGCTATCAGCGCGTTAGCCTCCATCGCTACTAGTTCAGACGTTATAAAACAGGTGGTGGATCCCATTGGAACCTTCTACAAGTATTCGCTGGCAAGATCAATCTTGCGAAGGAGGGTGATGAAATGAAAGAGATCGTTATTGACCCCATCACGAGACTGGAGGGACACGGTAAAATATCCATCTTCTTGGATGATGAGGGTGAAGTGGAGAACGCGTACTTCCAGGTTCCTGAACTACGAGGGTTCGAAAAGTTCTGTGAGGGAAGAAGAGCAGAGGACCTTCCCATCATAACTACTCGAATCTGTGGTGTGTGTCCCGTTGCTCATCACATGGCAGGGGCAAAAGCTCTGGATGCAGCTTTCAATGTGGAGCCCACTGAGACAGCGAAGAAGCTGAGGGAACTAGAGTACTGCGCTTACTTCATCTACGATCACATCCTCCACTTCTACTTCCTCGGTGGACCTGACTTCGTGGTTGGCCCAGACGCCCCGCCCGCTAAACGAAACGTTCTCGGCGTTATCGAAAAGGCAGGTCTAGAGGTTGGTAAGGAAGTCATCAAGCATAGGGCTTATGGCCAGAAGATTACGGGTATCCTTGGTGGCAGGCCAACACATCCTGTCAGCGCATTACCAGGTGGAATCGCGAAATCCCTATCTGAGGAAGAGAGAGAGGAAATTGAGGATATGGTTAAGAGCTGCGTTGACTTCGCGAAGTTCTCCCTTAAACTCTTCGATGACGTGGTTCTCAAGAACGCTGACTATGTGAACTTGATCACGAGCGATCCATACAACCTGGAGACCTACTACATGGGAACCGTGGATACGGATACCAAAGTCAACTTTTACGATGGTGACGTTCGAGTCGTAGATCCCAAGGGAAAGGAGTTCGTGAAATTCCAGCCCCATGAATACCTCTCTATCATCGAGGAGCACGTTGAACCTTGGACATATGTCAAGTTTCCCTACCTCAAGAAGATTGGGTGGAAAGGTCTCGTTGCAGGACCCGAAAGCGGAATCTACAGGGTTGGTCCTCTGGGACGACTCAACGTCGCTGAAGGAATGGCTACACCCTTAGCTGATGAAGAGTATAAGCGGATGTATAAGACTCTGGGCGGTAAACCTGTCCATGCCACGCTAGCCTTTCACTGGGCGCGGTTGATTGAGCTTCTTTACGCAACAGAGCGAGCTCTAGAGCTAATCACAGACAAGGACATAACGGGTAAGAATATTCGAAATAAACCTGGTGAACCTGGAGAAGGCGTTGGCATTGTGGAGGCTGCCCGTGGAACACTAATACATCATTACATTTTGGATGAGAAAGCCATCGCTAAGAAAATTAATCTTGTCGTCGCCACCACTCATAACGCACCAGGAATATGTATGTCAATAAAGAATGCTGCTAAAGGATTGATTCATAAAGGGAATGTCGATCAAGGGCTGCTGAACAAGGTGGAGATGGCTTTCAGGGCGTATGATCCTTGTTTCGCTTGTGCTACTCATTTCGCGATAGGTGAGATGCCTCTGGAAGTGAACGTGTACGATAAGCAAGCGAGTCTATTGAAGACTCTGAGGAGGGGGGTGTAGCAGATGGAAGAAGCAAGAGTCGGAGTCTTCCTATCTGATGGTGGAGGCTACCTATCAACGATATTGGATTTAAATGCTATCAAAAGTTATGTTGAGAAGCTCTCTAACGTCGTGCAGGTGGAGATGAGGAGTGACTTCTCTTGGGGGGAGGATTTACAGATCATAATTGATGCTGTTAAATCGGGGAAAATAAACAGGGTGGTAGCCACACATAATCTTCTGAGTCTTGGCGATGTTAAAATTGTTCAGGCAATAGAGAAGGCGGGATTAAACCCTTACCTCGTGACGGTTCTCAACCTTAAGGACTACTGTGCGTGGCCTCATCAAGATAAGCCTGATGAAGCGACGGAGAAGGCTAAGGCTATATTACTCGCTGCTGTAGAACGTTCCAAGCTCCTAGAGCCTATAAAGCGTCTTGAATTTCCAACATTGAAATCTGTCCTCATCATAGGTGCAGGGATAGCTGGGATCCAAGCTGCAATGAGTCTCTCGGAACTCGGTTATGAGGTACACTTGATTGAGAGGGAACCCTTTATAGGCGGTCTAGCTGCGCGTGCTGGTCGCTTCTTTCCCACAGATGACTGTGCTCTCTGTATACAATCACCCTGCTCTGATGTGAAGACCATCACGGACACTTCTCGGAAATGCGTATACCGCTCTGGCTTCAGTGAGATTCCCAACCTGAATATATTGACCAACTCCCGAGTGCTCAGTGTTCAGGGTGTTCCAGGTAAATACACTGTGGGAATTGAGAAGAGACCGAGGTACATTGATGAAGATAAATGCATAAGATGTAACCTATGCACTGAGATTTGTCCAGTCGAAGTACCCGATGAGTATAATGTGAATCTTAAGACTCGGAAAGCAGTATACATAAATATCCCTTACAGTTATCCACCAGTCTATGTAATCGACGAGGACGCCTGTAAATTCCACGAATGCGAGAAATGCGTTGATGTCTGCCCAACAAACGCTATCTTTTTGGATCAAAAACCTGAAAAGATATCTCTAAACGTAGGAAGCATCATCGTAGCCACAGGCTTCGAGATTTACGACTCAGCAGCGATAAAGGAGTATCACTATGATGATTATCCTGATGTGATTACGAACCTCGAACTGGCTCGGATGATAGATGCTTTTGGACCAACAGAGGGTGCGATCATCAAGCCTTCTAACAAGCAACCCGCTAAAAAGATCGTTTTTATTCAGTGTGTTGGTTCACGAGATCAGAGGCACAAGAAATACTGCTCAAGTATCTGTTGTATGATCTCTCTGAAACATGCCATACAGATCAAAGAAGCTTTTCGCAACATGGACATCACCATCTGTTACATTGATATTCGAACGACCGGCAGGGAACACGAGGAGTATTATGAGAGGGCTAGGGCGCTTGGAATCAAATTCGTCAAGGGTAGGCCAACAGAGGTCACACATGATCCAGAGAGTAACAAGTTGACTGTGGATGTTGAGGACGCTCTTCTTAGGCGGCTACTCCAATTACAGGCTGACCTAGTCGTCCTAGCCCCTGCGATGGTCGCTGCAAGAGGCTCTGAAGAACTCGCGAGCATGCTAGGATTAGAGCTCGATGATGATGGTTTCTTCAAAGAGTACAACGCAAAGCTTCGGCCTACAGAGACAAAGATGAAGGGTATATTCATCTGTGGGGGAGCTACTTTCCCAAAGGATGCGCCCACCTCGTCTATACAGGCGCACTCAGCTGCCTTGAAAGCCTCCAAGTTTCTATCAGAAGGAAAAATCGTTAAGGACCAAGTAACCGCTGTTATCGATGAAGAATACTGCGGTGACTGTGAGTTCTGCCCGGTTACCTGCCCATTTGGCGCGATAACTCTGGAGCCTATAACCGAAGGGCATTTTGTAGCAAAGGTCTCAGATCTGCTCTGTGAAGGTTGTGGCATCTGCGTTGGGACATGCCCGTTACATGCTATTGAACTGAGGCATTATAGGTCAGATCAGATGCGAGCAGAGATGCAAGCTCTCCTATCCTTAAATGAGAAGTCAAAACCTTTAATTTTCGTATTCGCTTGCAAAGAGTGCGGTGGAACAGCTGACGACGCTGTAGCTATGGCTATGAAACAATATGGCTCGAACATGAGGGTTATGAAGGTTCCATGCACAGGAATCGTAAGGGTTGAACAGATCCTTGAAGCCTTCAAAATGGGCGCTCAAAGAGTCGTAATCTCAGGGTGTAAGAGCGATGGTTGTCACTATGAGACAGGTGTCCAGATCGTTGAAAAGAGAGTTGAACTTGCTCGGCAGATCTTAAAGGAAATGGGCATAGAGCCAGGAAGACTGCTATTGTTCAAATCCGTCTTCATCGAAGGCCTCGGGATTCTTAAAGTCGCCAAGGGAGCAATAAAATGGCTGGAAAAAATAGGACCATTACAACTAGCGGAGGACGCTTAGGAGGAATAGTAAATGGAGTTCTCTGAGAAGATTACCAATCGCATAGGTGGAGAGACCTTAACTTCATGTTACCAATGCGGAACATGCGTGAGCAGCTGTCCGATAGCCCGAATCACATCTGAGTTTAATCCTCGGGAGGTCATCAAACTTGCCCAGCTCGGAGTTAGAGAAGAGGTGATTACTGGTGACGCGATCTGGCTCTGTACTTCATGTTATAACTGTAATGAGCGGTGCCCTCAGAAAGTTGAGATCGCTGAGGTCATATACGCTATGCGAAACATGGCATTTGAAGCATCGAATAAACCAGCTATATACGCTGAGTTTGCCTCTGCATTCAAGGAACAAGGACGTGTGGTTCCTGTATCTCAATTCGTAGAGAAGAAGCGAGCTGACTATGGGTTACCACCTCTGCAGCCAACTGGCGTCGAGGCATTACAAAAGATATTAGCCGCGCTGAGCTTTGGTAAGACCTCTTCGAAGGAGGGTGAAGATAAGTGAAGAGCTACGCTCTTTTCCTTGGATGCACGATTCCAGCTCGACAACCCAGCTACGAGCTCTCAGCGAGAAAATCTTTGAGTCGTCTAGATATTGAGCTTGTGGATCTGCCCAACATGACCTGTTGCGCTCCTCCACCTGTGGAATCCATTAACCTAGAGGCAAACCTCTCAGCAGCCGCATATAACATCAGCCTGGCTGAAGAAGCTGACTTGGATCTGGTCACTTTATGCGCAGGATGCTTCCAATCCTTAGCTAAAGCAAATGCCATCTTAAAACAGGAGGAACATCTCAAGAAAAGAATAAATAAGAATCTGTCTCACGCTGGTAAGGAGTTTAAAGGCAATAAAGAAGTGAAGCATTACCTCCAGGTCTTAAAAGACGATATAGGCTTAAAAAAGATAAGAGCAAGCGTTAACAGGCCATTAAGCAACTTGAAAGTAGCAGCTTTCTATGGATGCCACGTTCTCCGTCCAAGCGGGTTTCTAAGGTTCGATGATCCGGAGCGACCCCGAATATTGGATGACTTGATAGAGTCTTTACACGCGAGGAGTGTCCCTTATAGAAACAAGCTGAAATGCTGTGGGGGTCTCATGAGGGGAATAAGTGATGATATTGCGTTAGAGCTTGCTAGAGATAAGTTGGTCAACACCAGTAAAGCGGGGGTAGACTGTATAACTACTCTGTGTCCATTTTGCTTCGTTGCACTTGACATAGGGCAGATCCAGTTGCGTTCCAAACGGCAAGAGACTTACGATATGTCTATACTCCATTACTCCGAACTCCTCGCATTAGCCATGGGTGTTAAACCAGAGGAAATGGCTCTAGATACCCATAAGATAAAGGTTGATAAGGTAATCGAGAAACTAGAATAAGACTGTTCTAAAAGCGTTTCCTAATAGTTGATCCTATACATTCCACTTATAGATAATAATTAATTAGCATTATTCAGTAGGGTGGAAACCTCTGCGTGCAGAGATTAAAGTTAGCGGTATAGTTCAAGGTGTAGGATTCAGACCCTTCGTATACCGGATCGCTCATGAAAACAAGCTCAGTGGATTCGTGAGGAACAGGGATGACGCCTTCGTAGAGATCGTCATAGAAGGAGACGAATCCGCAGTCGGAAGGTTTCTCAAAGATCTCAAAGAGCATCCCCCTCCACTCACACAAATACATGAAATGAGAGTCGAATACTCCGATGAGAGAGGCGATTTCGAAGATTTCTCTATTCTTAAGAGCTCCGATAGTTCTCAGTTCTCTGGTTCAGTTATTCCCCCAGATATCTCGGTTTGCGATCAATGTTTATATGAACTCAGAGACCCGAAAGATAAGCGTCATGATTACTTTTTCATTACATGTACCAACTGCGGGCCAAGATACACTATAATCGATACTCTGCCCTATGATCGACATAACACAACGATGCACTCTTTTTCGATGTGTGACTTCTGCAAAGGAGAGTATACAGATCCCTCAAATAGACGCTTCCACGCTCAAACCGTTGCTTGTCCTAGCTGTGGCCCTAAAGTCTACTTAACCCTGAAGGATGGTACACTATTGGAGAGTGATGATCCTATTCGAGAAGCAGGTAGATTATTAGAGGAAGGCAATGTTATTGCAGTAAAGGGAAACGGAGGCTTTCACGTAGCCACATCCACCATTGAATCCGAACCTATTGAGCAGCTTAGGAGGGTTAAACATAGATCCCAAAAGCCTTTCGCCATAATAGCACGCGATCTAAAAGCTGTAAGATCCTTCGCTGAAGTCAACAAAGAAGAGGAGCGATTGTTGATCAGTTATGTAAAGCCAATCGTCCTCGTTAAAAAAAGCGTGGATTATTATCTCTCCCCGCTCATCGCGCCTGGCTTATTCAACATCGGTGTCATGCTTCCATACACGGGATTACACGTCATGCTCTTCGACGGAGTCAAGGAACCAGCCTTCGTCATGACCAGCGCTAACCCGCCTAATCAGCCAATCATCACCGAGAACCATACAGCTGTCAAAGAGTTGTGCGGAACCGTGGACTTCCTTCTCATGCACAATAGAAGAATCGCTCATAGATGCGATGACTCCGTTCTTCGTGTCCATGGTAAGAACCAAAGAATCATCCGTCGGTCGCGCGGGTACGCTCCTGAACCTCTACGGCTTAAGCATCCATCGCGGAGATGTATTCTCGGGGTTGGAGCTGAGATCAACGTAACTGCGTGCATCCTTCAGCAAGATAAAGCCTTCATATCCCAGCACATAGGTGACGTAGAAAACCTGTCAACTCTAACATTTCTGAGAGAGGCGATAGATTATCTAGTCAGGTTAACGAACAGCAACATCCAAGCGGTAGCTTGTGATCTCCACCCAAAATTCACCACAACGCATCTCGCACAGAAATTGGCTGAGCAATACAACTCTCCTCTTCTTCCCATCCAGCATCACCACGCACAAGCTGCATCCTTAATGGGAGAACATAATGTTGAAGAAATGATCGTAGTAGTCTGTGACGGTTATGGCTACGGCTCAGACGGCGCAGCGTGGGGTGGAGAAATACTTCATTGTAGCCCTGAAGGCTCACGCCGTCTCGGTCATCTTCAAGAACACCCCTTGGTTGGTGGAGACCTCGCGACGTATTACCCGTTAAGAATGGCTGCTGGAATCCTCCATGAAACATCCGATGTTGAAGAGTGGCTCATGAATAGGAGCAGTCTCTTTCCTCACGGCGAGAAAGAGGTGGATTTGATCCTTAAGCAACTTCAAGACAAATCCACTATCAAGACGACGAGCTGTGGGCGTCTGCTGGACGCTGTGTCAGCAATTCTAGGAGTATGCTATGAACGTACTTATGAGGGTGAACCAGCCATGAAACTCGAGTCCGCTGCTATCAACGGGAAAGATATTCTTGATCTACCTCCTCAAATAAACGGAGGCGTCATCAACACGTCTAATCTAGTCTATGAGATATTTCAAAACAGAGATAAACACTCTACCCAAGACCTCGCGTATTCCGCTGAAGAGTACACTGCGAAGAGCCTAGCTTTTCTCGCATTAGAGAAGGCTGAAGAGCTGGATGTGGAAGTCGTAGGTTTTTCAGGCGGGGTCGCTTACAACGAACACTTCACCATGACGATCAAAAGGGTTATAAAACAAGGCGGTTGTGATTTCATCGTTCATGACAGAATTCCCCCAGGTGATGGAGGGATATCCTTTGGTCAGGTCATCGCTGCGGCTTTTCAGAGACCAGAATCAATAAATCCTATTGATTTATTCTTAAGGTGACCATAGTTGTGCCTCGCTGTTCCCGCAAAAGTATTAGAAGTCGATGGAAATGTTGCCCGAGTTGATTTTGGGCATGGTGTCACACACGAAGTGGACATCACGCTTGTCGAGACGCAGGTGGGAGAGTATGTGCTGGTGCACGCTGGTTATGCAATTCAGGCTATCGATAAAGAAGTTGCCAAAGAGACATTACATTTATGGGAGGAGATTCTGAAGCATGAGTGAAAAAACCTCCAACCCCAGTATGAAAGAGGTAGTTGAAGCTGGAGAAGGCGAAGAGATATACGATATTGAATTGGATGAGGATCTTCTGAGAGCTAACAAAGAGATCGCAGAAGAGAATAGGATTCTTCTTGAAAGCAAGAATGTTTTAGCTGTAGACATCATGGGATCGATCGGGTCTGGGAAGACCTCTCTTATCGTGAAGCTCGTCGAAGCGCTGAAGGAGAAGTATAGGATCGCTGTCTTCAAGGGGGATCTAACTACAACGATAGATGCGGAACGCATCAGTAAACATGGAGTCGAAGCTGTTCCGATCAATACGGGGAAAGAGTGTCATCTGGATGCTAACCTGATACGTAAAGCTCTTAGCAGGATTAATATTGATGATATTGATCTTCTCTTCATCGAAAACGTTGGGAATCTCATATGCCCATCAGAGTTTCCTCTGGGCTCGCACAAACGGGTTGTCGTCGTCAGCGTCACCGAGGGCCCTTACATGGCTGTCAAGCATCCGTTCATATTCGCTGATGCGGATGTCGCTGTCATAAATAAGATGGATCTAGCTGAAGCAATGGATGTAAGCATCGAGAAACTGGAACGCGACATCAAAGGGTTGAACGCCAGCGTGAAGGTTGTCGCTACAAATTGCCGAAGCGGCGAAAACGTAATTGAAGTTGTGAGAGCGCTGCGACTTTAAACTGATGAGGCTGGTGTTAATGCACGAGTTCGCGATGACAACACAGATCGTGGAAACCGCACTTAAAGAAGCGGAGAAACATGAAGCAAAGCAGGTGAAGGATATTTACGTCGTCATTGGCTCTTTAACATTTTTAAGTCTTGAGCAGGTGCGATTCGCATTCGATGTATTGAAGAAGGATACACTGCTGAATGATGCGAATCTGCACATCGAGGAGAAACCTGGATACGTCAAGTGTTCTAGTTGTGGTTACGAGGGGCGTCTAAAATTAGAAGATGATCCAGCCTATCATATCCCAGTGCCTCTTCTTCGATGCCCCAAATGTGAGGCGAGAGTTGAGATCATAGAGGGTCGAGAATGCACTCTTCGAAGAGTGAAGATAATTAGGTGAAGGAGCATCGCGATGGCTGAGAAGTTTGTCTTCCGAGACTCTCAAATGGCTGAAAAGATTGTAGCTCGCATGAGAAAAGGTCCTCCGCAGCGCCAAGTTAAACTCTGCCACGTTTGTGGAACACACGAGTGGACAATAACTCACCACGGTCTACGCGTATTAATGCCTGAAAATGTTGAGGTTATTGCTGGTCCGGGTTGTCCTGTATGTATTCTGCCTGCTGCTGAGATCGATGAAGCCATCAAACTAGCTAATCAAGGCGTAGCCATCATTACATATGGGGATCTATTTCGTGTCCCAGGCTCTAAGTCTTCGCTTCAGGAATCGAAAGCCTCAGGTGGGGATGTCAGAGTCGTCTATAGTGTAAGGGACGCGTTGAGGATAGCGGAGGGGGAAAAGGGGAAGGAGTTTGTGTTCCTCGCTATTGGATTCGAGACCACAGCGCCATCGACAGCAATCGAAGTGTTGAAGAATCCGCCTGAAAACTTTAGCTTTCTAATCTCGCATCGGTTGATTCCACCGGCGATGGAGCTCCTTCTTGGCGTAGGCGATTTAAATATTGATGGGTTTATTGCTCCGGGGCATGTTTCCACAATTATTGGTTTGAAACCTTACGAAATATTTCCAAAAGTCTATAACATGCCTACGGTAGTTGCGGGTTTCGAGCCTCTCGACGTTCTATTTGCCATTCACATGCTTCTCAAACAGATTAAGAGTGGCGAAGCTAGATTGGAGAATGAGTATGCCCGTTTCGTAAGTCCTGAAGGAAACAGGAAAGCACAAAAGATCATGACTAGAGTATTCGATGTTGCAGCTGGGCACTGGCGGGGCTTAGGTCTGCTCTCAGCATCCGCATTAAAACTGAAAGACGACTTCTCAGCTTATGATGCGAGGAAGAAGTACAATGTGAAGATTGAGAACTCGCGGGATCTACTACCAGGTTGCCTATGCCACTTGGTAATGATAGGAAAAATTAGACCGCCAGAGTGTCCTGTCTATATGGAGGATTGCACTCCTAATCATCCAAAAGGTGCTTGCATGGTCTCAAATGAGGGTACGTGTCGTATCTGGGCTGAACATAAAAGATAGATTACTCAGCAGATTCGTGGGATAGGGTCACCTATCGGAGGTAGAAGAATTCGCGTGCCTCCTACCGTGGTCTCAAGAACAACACCATCAAACTCCCGTGTTGCCTCACCAATTATCTGAGCGTTTCTGCCCTTTTTTGTCTTCTTTAAAGCTGCAAGGATTTCCTCAGTCTTCTCGGGAACAGCGCCGATAACGACCTTTCCCTCATTTCCAATCTCCAGTGGGTCCAGACCTAGTATCTCGCATGCAGTTTTAACATCCCCTCGAATAGGTATATTCTCTTCGAAGACGTGAATGCCAACATTTGATTTTTCACTCAACTCATTCAGCGAATTTGATAATCCTCCTCTCGTAGGATCCTTCATGGCAACTACTCCGCCAACCACTAACGTCTTCATTATTATTCTGTTAAGAGGTGCAACGTCCGAGGAGATTTCACTCCCAAAGTTGTAGCCCTGCTGAGCTGACAAGACAGCTATCCCGTGGTCGCCAATTGTACCTGATAATATTATCTTGTCACCGACTTCAAGGTTGGAGTCGAGAATCCACTGTTTGTTAAATGATCTGTGCTTCTTAATCTCAAGAATGTTGCTCTCTAATGCTTCACTCCGTCTGCCAATGCCTGAAGTGTTTATTACGCAACCTCCTAGACTTCCCTTCTCCACGACTTTGGTGTCACCAGTTATCACCGCCACATCGGCTTCACTACACGTGTCACCTATACTCTCCAGTATTCTATCCAAATCAGTAATTGGTAGTCCCTCTTCAAGAATCAACCCCAACCCAAGTGCAATAGGCTCCGCTCCAATAACAGCTAAGTCATTCACGGTTCCCGCTACCGAAAGCCTACCAATATTCCCACCTGGAAAGAAGATGGGTTTCACGGCATGAGAGTCGGATTTGAATGCTATGCCATCTATCACAGCGGAATCGTCGAGTGCCTCTAGAGGCACCTCTGTCTTGAAACCACCAAGACACTTCAGTATGTGATTTTTAATCATTTTCATCATAACTGAGCCGCCTGCTCCATGGGACATTGTTACTTGTTCCAAATCTATTCACTCCACCTATTTTCTTCAGGAATAGTATGCTTCTAGAGATCTGTAAAAAGAGATATATATTTTGAAAAAGTAAAGAATTGTTGAGATGACTTAAATGGCAATAAAAGTAGCAATAAATGGTTTTGGACGTATAGGAAGACTCTTCTATCGTACAGCGGTTCAAAGAAAAGCGAAGATAGATTTCGTTGCAATCAACGACCTCACCGACGCACCTACATTGGCGCACCTTTTAAAATATGACTCGGTGCACGGACCGTTAAACGCGAAAGTAGAGGTAAAAGACAGCACAATTATAGTCGATGGAAAGAAACTGAAAGTTCTGTCTGAAAGGGAACCCGCTAAACTTCCATGGAAAGAACTTGGTGTCTACTTGGTGGCTGAGTGTACTGGAAGATTCCGAGATAGAGCGAGTGCGATGAAGCATATTGAAGCGGGAGCGAAGAAGGTTCTCATATCAGCCCCTGCGAAAGGTGAAGACATAACGATCGTGCCAGGTGTCAATGACGCTAAGTACGATCACAAGAAACACGTTATACTCTCCAACGCATCATGCACCACTAACTGCATAACCCCAGTTGTAAATGTGTTGAACAAGGCTTTCGGGATTGAGAAAGGATTGATGACGACAATACACGCTGTCACAAACGATCAGGTGCTCCTTGACCTGCAACATAAAGATCTTAGACGAGCAAGGT
>Ga0209636_10003186_pt1 | contig 16729 bp, 19 predicted proteins | sample DeeMarSWOR152_54_FD_187464 | JGI IMG/M metagenome (GOLD analysis project Ga0209636, IMG submission 187464) | Marine sediment microbial communities from White Oak River estuary, North Carolina - WOR-1-52-54 (SPAdes) (version 2) | ecosystem: Environmental > Aquatic > Marine > Intertidal zone >...
CAACGATATCTGGATCTGAAGATGCAATGCGCTTTTCTAGAGCTTTCCAGTCAAGTTTTTCAGCTTGGCAATCAATCACATCGATCTCGACCTCCGGGTTAACAGCTTCTAGGTAGCCAGCTAAGACTAGAATGCCGAAAGGGGGAGGAACGTATTCCCCCATAACAAACCAAGATTCTTTTGGAGGCTCTATGAACAAGATTTTCACGTATTCACGCTCTGTATATCCGCAAGCCTTTAAGATACAAGGCATCCTTTAATAATTCATCGCAACCCAAAATACAGCAGCATTTGAGAGTGAAGAATTGAGTGGAAAAAGAGTATTATATGTGCAAACAAGTGGTCTCGAAGCTCCAGATCGAGTGTATGCGCCCTTCATCTTGGCGATTGAGGCGGTCGCAGCAGGGAAAAACGCCACGATATATTTCTTCCTTAAAGGAGTGACAATCATGAAAAGAGGAGAATCAGAAAAGATAAAACTCGAAGGCTACCCCCCTCTTGACCGAATTGTAGACCAAGCAGTTCGTTCCGGAGTGACGCTTGAAGTCTGCGAACAATCCTGTACGCTTTTTGGGTTAAAAAAACAGGATTTAATAGATCAAGTCAAGATTGTTGGGGCACCCACACTTAACGATCGAATATTGGATGCTGATGGAATCTTATCCTTCTAAAATACTTGTGCTATTCTACTGAAAATCTCGGCTGTTTCACTGGTTAAGTTTATCTGGAAAAAGCTTTCGCATTTTATTCATCTTTGGTTCAATTACCAATTTACAGTATGTCTGCTCCGGGTTTCTTTCAAAGTAGTCTCTGTGATATTCTTCTGCCTTAAAGAAGGATTTGTATGGCTCCAATTTTGTTACTATTGGCTTTTTCCATTTCTCTTCTATACTTAGTTCTCTGATTAATTTCTCAGCTGTTACTTTTTGGGCGTCATCGTGGTAGAAAATAACTGAACGATATTGGGTGCCAACATCAGCACCCTGACGATTCAAAGTAGTTGGATCGTGAGTAGAGAAGAAAAACTCTAGGATTTCCCTGAAAGATATAATGTTGGGTTCAAAGGTTATTTGAACTACCTCAGCATGACCTGTTTTCCCCGTGCAAACGTGATCATAAGTAGGATTTACCACCCAACCACCAGAGTAGCCGGGCTCAACTTTCAAAACGCCTTTTAATTCAGAGAAAACAGCTTCTATGCACCAGAAGCAACCTCCACCAAGCGTAGCTATTTCCATTTTTTCAGGATTTTCTTTATCCATTTACCTTCCTCATTTATTCTTAGTGGTTATTCTTTTGCTTGGCAGGATGCTTGATAGAATCGCGAGTATTGGACCTATCAATAGACCTGACCATGTAATTAATCCGAGAAGCCAAAACACAGCGATGATAATTCGAGCCCTGAAATTCAACGTTTCTCTTATTCCAGACTTTATGAGCATTAGACCTATCAGAACTGGTAAAATAGCGAAGAACAGAGTTAGAATCACCGATAAATTAACCATAGTCACAGATAAAGCAATGAACATCTGCAAGACCATCATGAATCCACTACCTAGGTATAGGAAGCCTGCTGCAGATATAGTCCAGACTCTAAGAGTTCCAAAAAGGTCTTTTTTCAACAAAATCAAAACTAAGAATCCGACAGCTACTGCTGCTATCAAAGGTGCAAGTACAATTCCTTGTGACTGGCCTTCCCATTCACGGATACTCAACACATCGATTGGTACAAGTAACCATTCGTCAATGCCAAATACTTCTCGGTATCCTGTCGCAAGACCGTATCTACCTCCTCTAGAGGGGTCAAATACGGCTAAGTAATAGTCATCGTGAATAGTAATTTCGAGGTCAAAATTGGCTAAGTAATAGTAGCTGCTAGGAGTGAAAGGCTCATACTCCGGTCTTTCAGATTTCCTTGATTCTAAAAGTATTATTCCTACTCCTTCTGGCACTTCAACGAATTCGGGTACTGTGTCTTTGGAGGATATTCCGGGACCTATTATGGCTAGTTTAGGCATAAACCCTTTTTCAACAAGCGGAATGTACAATGATGCTCGAAGCCTCTCTCCTTCCTCAAGATGGAGCTTGTAGTATTGCGCTTCTCCTCCTTCATGAAGTTCTGCATATATTGCCCAAGATTTTGTAGGGTCTGATATCACCATAGCCGTTTCCAAGCTTTCGTTGTCACCCGGCCGCAGAGGAGTGTGACCCAAAGCTGGATTAATGGGAAAAAAATAAGATAAAAGCAATATCAGCAATACAGTTGTCTTACGCATATCTAATAATCCTCTAGATTCATAATGAACATCATGAAATAAATATTTCCCGAAAATTTTTGGGGGTAATAAGCCAAGTATACAAATCTGGCTTAACTTCAAGTGCTATCCTAAACAAACTTACTGTAAATTGGTTATCCTATCGAAAATCGTTAAGTTGCGAGAACAAAATCGCGATAAGCTCGAAAGTGCGCATTCATAAGGGGAAGTTCGCTGTTTTCTCAATATACTTTTTCCCATTTCCTTTAAAAGATGTATTTTTTCATGATGAGGTAACATCTATAAGTTAGGTGAAAGAAACCTACAGAAGATCTGGAGAATTTAGCATGTTCAAGTTTGAAAGGGAGCAAACCATTTTTGACATAGATGGCATAAAAATTGGTGGGCAACCAGGTGAGTATCCAACAGTTTTGATTGGAAGTATTTTTTATGAAGGTCATAAGATTGTTTCGAATCCTCTTGAAGGCGAGTTTAACGAAGGTGCTGCTGAATCTCTGATTAAGAGGCAGGAAGAACTTTATGACAAAACTGGAAACCCATTCATACTTGATGTTATTGGCTTGAGGTCGGAGGCTCTTGTTAAGTATATAGATCTTGTGTCGGAAATCACCGAATCTCCGTTTTTAGTTGATGCGCCATCAGCTGAGGTTCGAATACCCGCAATTAAGCATACTATCGAGGTTGGGCTGAAAGATAGAGCAATATACAACTCGTTGGATTACCACGTTAAACCTGAGGAGGGTTCCATGTTGAAGGAGCTTGAAGTTAAATCTTCTGTACTTATGGCGTATAATCCCAAAAACGTTTGGTCTGAGGGCAAGCTAGAAATCTTGAAAGGTTTTAAAGGCCAAGTAGGCTTGTTAGAAGCAGCTGAAAAAGCCGGCATCAAGAATCTTCTCGTTGATACGGCTGTTCTTGATGTGCCAAGCATAGGATACGCTACTAAGGCAGTATATCTCGTGAAAAGCGAGCATGGACTGCCCGCGGGCTGCGGACCGTCAAACGCTGTCACCGCCTGGAAGAAAGTGAAAACGGAATACAATTCTTACGCCTATCCTTCTTCTCTCGCCGGATCTGCCATCATAACTATGATGATGGGTGCCAACTTCGTCCTCTATGGCCCCATTGAACTCGCTGAGGCTGTGTATCCAGCCTGCGCCATGACTGACGCCATCATAGCCTACGCCGCAAGAAAACTGGGAACACGACCAAAAGTAAAGAATCATCCGCTCTTCAAAATTTTCTAACCTTCTCCGTGAGGAAAGCTGAGCGATTCCATGAAGACAGAATGAAAGTCGGATTGTGCGGCCAGTTCAACATATTCCACAACATTAGATATTTTTTCACAGATCCTTCTTGCCTTACTAAAGACCAGAGCCATTCTAGCGCCAGTACCCGCCGCGTTGCCAACACTTGTAATAATGTTAAGTGGGGTATCAGGAATCATTCCTATCACCTTGGCGCTGGACGGAGTTATGTATGTTCCGAAGGCTCCAGCGATATACACATGCTTGACCTGCTTTGGTTTAACATCCATCTCTTGCATTAAGATTGAGACGCCGGTTCGTATAGCCCCCTTAGCTAATTGAATTTCGCGAATATCTCCCTGCGTTACCACAACATCCTGGGGTCCTGCTTCCCCTAATCGAACAACCACAAATTCCCACTCACCTTCCTTGCTTAATCGTATGCGTGGAGAATTCACTTCGCGATTAATCGCTCCATTCTCATCGATGATCCCTACCTTAAGTAGCTCCGCCACCGTATCTACAATACCGGAGCCGCAAAAGCCTCTAGGCTCAACATTGTCTATCGTTCGAAAGGCCACATCCAAAGTGTCTGGGTCTATTCTGACGCTCTCAATGGCCCCGCTCGAAGCCTTCATTCCATGCTTAATGTGTGCACCCTCAAAGGCGGGGCCAGACGCGCAAGAACATGCCATCAAGCGTCTTTGATTACCAACGACCACTTCGGTGTTCGTGCCAATATCCAGCAGTAGACAGGGGTCTTCTTCCTTAAGCAAGCCTAACGCCAAGATGTCTGCTACGCAGTCTGATCCCGCAAAGCCCGCAATGACTGGTAAGAAGTGAACGTTTGCTTGAGGATTAATATTCAAATTCAACTCTTTTGCCTTTAAGTTTAATGGGCCTTTAACAGCAGGCACAAAAGGTGACAGAGCAAGGTACTTAGGATTAATACCAAGAAGCAAGTGATGCATTGCGGTATTGCCCACCACGGTTGCATCGTAAATGTTGGGAGGAGCAACCCCACATTTTGAACATCCTTCAGCAATTAGATGATTAATTCCTTCAACCACTTTCCGTTGGAGTTCTTGCCGTTCTGTTTCACCCTTCATCGCGTACGTGATGCGGGTTATAACGTCTTCACCGTGAGAAAACTGAGGATTAATCATTGAAGACACGGCAAAGTTCTCTCCAGTGATAAGGTTCATTAAATAGGAGGCTATCTTTGTTGTTCCCACGTCAACTGCCAAGCCATAACAAGCATTGCTGGTGTTTCCCCCCTCAATGTCTAAAATCTCCTTATTGTCCAAGACTGTGCTCGTCACCTTCCAATCTGCAACTCGAAGCGTCTCTGGTAAGATTCTTAAGATTTCTGGAGGCATATATTTAGGCTGAACATTATATTCACGCAATGATCTGATTAAGCGTTCTAGATCGGGTTCAAGGCTTTGAAGCGTGGGCTTAGACAACTCTACATAAAATTTTTTTACAAGGGGAAGAGGCTCAACCTGGGTTTCGATTCCCTCAGTCTGCAGTCTAATCCGCGTAACCATGCTCCCCATAGGAACATATACTTCAATGTTTCCTTGAACCCTAACCTGACACGCAAGCCGAACCTCATTTGACAACTCTTGAGTTAAAAGGTGCCTTTGCTCCGCCTCCGTTGGCTTGCCAATAGCCTCCTTCCCCTTAGTAACAACGACGCGACACTTTCCACACAGACCTAAACCACCACAAATGGAGGTAAGCTCTATCCTTGCCTCCCGAAAGACCTCATAAAGGGTCTGCCCTCTCTCAGCCCTCCTCCTCAACCCAAACGGTTGGATAAAAACATCGACCGTTTTTCTCACAGCACTCACCTTTCCCTTCATTAAATAATCTACTTAATAATATCGATCCACGGTCACAGCGCTATAATGGCATCACCAAATCTCTTCGTTAGATTCAGATCTTAAGCATCTTTTCATCTCCGTAAGATAGGTTACCGCATAATTTCCTCTATTATATAATCTCCGTCATTCTTTATCAATCTGAAAGCATGCCCGCACATGTTCAAAGTTAACGTACACACAAAAAATAACTGGGAATGGGGGTGGAATTGTGCTCGCAGGCGTCAGGGGGCCGATGTACCTTTTTCTCCTAGTCTATGTAGGGGTGAACTTGACTGGTTCAATGATTTACAATAAGTTTTAAGTACAGACATGATCTACGTAAATGCAGGTAGGATTATGGTAGACTTCAAAAAAAGAGAAGCAAAAGAATGGGCTTGGAAGAATCAGAAGGGAATAGAGTGTTGTGTTATGCCATCTTTTACTCCTGACTTAACAAAACTGGATGAGGAAGGTATCAGATATGACGTTCGACATGCTATAAAACAGGGTTGGCGAAGTTTCCTTTGTGCACAGGAGGCTTGCGGAATGACCGTTGAGGAGCGTAAAAAATTCTTGGAGATAGCGTGTGATGAAGCGGGGGGTAAGATCCACGTGTCGGTGTATTCAGGTATTGGCACCGTTGCTTCGGATATAGAGATGCTTAAGCATTTCGAGAAGGTAGGTGGCACCTTTTTCCTACTAGGATTTCCTGTCACCTGTTACCCAAACTCAGAGGAGGATATCTACGGGATAGCCAGAAAGATATGTAACGCCACCAACTTGGCTGTGAACATGTATGCCAACCCGCAGCTGATGCCTGATGTTGGAAGGTTTCAACAAGGCCGAATGAGCCCGAAACTCTACGCAAAGATAGCTGAAATTGACAACGTCACAGGTTTTAAGGCTGGGCCTAGGATGGATGATACGGGATGGTTTACTGAATGTTATCGCCTCTTTGGCGACAAGATTCTGATAGCATCTCCCAGTTTCGCGTCGTGGCCTTTAATGATGATCCATTTCCATCAGCAGTGGGCACCCGCTTTGCTTTATGATGTATACCAAACTCCTGACAATCCCCGTTGCGTAAAGATGTTTGACCTGTTCCTGGAGGGCGACATATCTAAGGCAATGGAGCTTTATGAGCAACTTCTACCAATTAATGCAGCCTCTTCGAGGACAGGGGCAGAATTCCATGGTGGTGGGATACACCCCTTTACGCTTTGGAAATACTTTCACTGGATGAGTGGTGGTAACGGTGGCATGTTGAGGCCACCGTGCCACAGAATATTTCAGCATCACAAGGATGTAATCAGGGCTGCCTGGAAGGCTGCAGGGCTAAAACCGCGTGAAAACGAAGAGGAGTTCATTGTAGGAAGGCTGAACTACGAAAAAGGCGCACGACCACTCGTATAGTGACAGAACAAATCGCAAAAATAGGTATATACCTTTTAAAATGGCTAGTCTCTTAATTAAATCCTTAATCTAATATTTTCATCAAGATTTCTCGAAATCTGAAGTAATGTTTTCTTCTTTCCTCATGAAATTATCTAAATGCTGGCTAATTTGTAGTTCATATTTTTAAATATAGGTTCTGTTTTCCCAAAGCAAATGTAAGGTGTATTACAGCGTTTTCAGTTGTTAAAACGGCTTCCTGTAGTCCGTTCTTCAATGTTGAATCAACCACTCTTACCTTAAATTGATCATCATCTTTTGTTCTACGGTCCACAACAACGATAGCATAGAATTTTGGTTTGCTGACATCAAAACCCATATTCTTCAATGTTATTCTGTAAGTTCTTGTTTGTACATGACAGCTTAGATTCTCTCTCACTTCTACTGAACTTATACTCAAAAAATAATCAATGGAAACCCATTTTCAAAAAGAATACAATCAGGTCTACCTGCTAAAATAAAGCCTTTATATCCAGCAAGAAGCAGTAGTTCCGCTTAAGGACGCGCTCAGAGAAGGCCGTAACAAACCTATCCGATATGCCTAATCCGCCCATCTCATCGCAGAAACAAGCCCTCAAAACCTGCGGTGTTACTCGAGCTCCGCTATCTTAGCCCCCGTACTCTCAAATATCATTTCCGAAGTTAATATCCCCCCCCACACGCAAAGAAAAAGCAAGATGGACCTATTCCTACCATATATTATAATACACTAACAATTCTAGATTAAAATGGGAGAGTTTAATAATTGAATGGAACTTTCAAGATGATTAAGATTAGATCTGCTAGCAAAAATGATCTGCAAAGCCTTGCAATTCTAGCTGAAGAGTTCATGCCTGAAGGAGCAGATATCAAGAAACGGATAACCGTATTGAAGAAAGCTTTAAAAGATTCAAATTATGAACTGCTCGTAGCTGAACTAGAAGAAGAAATTGTTGGTTTCATAGATCAATGGATTATATATGATTTTACTCATGGAGCAAAGCTTAGTTACATACAAAATCTTTACGTTAGATCTAAGCATAGAAGAAAAGGTATTGCCAGCAAGCTCCTACAGAAAATAATGAAAAGTGCAAAGGATATAGGAGTCTCAGAGATCCACATCAGTACTAGATTCGATAATAAGCCTGCTATCAACATGTATAAAAAACATGGTTTAATTAAGGAACATTTGGAGCTTGAGAAAGAATTCTAAATCATTTTCTAAATATCAAAATTAGAATTATTCTTTATTCTTAAATTCGATTAGAAGATACCCCCCTAGCCTTTCTTTCTCTTCTAGAAGATGGCTTAATTTATCATATTTCTTAAATTCGTGAGTCATCTGTCCTCTTGCTTTAATCCAGATGTTATGTGCTTTACTGCTTAATCATTGCCTTGTTACAAGAGTTAGTTTTTAATAGTTTTCAACGAATGATACCTTAGATAACGGGTACTCGAATGATGAACAATACAAAATTTTCACTTATAGAAGCGCTTATCGAATGCAATCTAAAGGAAGCGACTAAAAGAAAATTCCCGAAAATACCGATGTAGGAAACTACCGCCGAACCAATGAACTTTTCCTGACTGGTAACATACCACTTTGTCTTCTGAAACTATGCGTGTCTTATTTGGAGTTCCATACCTAGGGGATAGGCTTTCCTGGTCTTCAACTCTAGAATTTTGTCGAACGAGATTCTTCAATAGTGTGTATTCCATTAAAAATACAATATTGCATTAGTTCATTACCCTTATAATTATCTGTTTAAATCTGAGCATAAGTCGTTTACTCTAAGCTATCTATATTATAGGTTACAGTTCATCTATGGTGCATTAAGTATATCAATAATTAACCACATATGTTTAAAAGGAGTGAGAATGGCTGAAGAAGAGACGTCTTACCCGGTGAGGGCTATACATGATTTCCTGTTCGAGCTGAACTCGGAGTGGGATAAGTTCAGGATAGGATCCCTCATCGGCTTGGTCGCTTCTGGCGCCCTCCTAGTTCTTTACATTCCCCGCTTCATGCTAGCTATAAGACAGCGAAGACCCGCAGACTTTCTCTTCCCGTTGATCATCATCGCCTTCCTGATCTACAGCATGTACGCCCTCTACACTCAGTTCAGATTTTTCAAGAAGTGGGAACGCCGAATCGGCCTCCTCCTCCACCTTGAAGAGCAACTGATCAGCGAAAAACTTGGAGAAAAGCCTATAACGTCAGTTTCGGCTGAATCGGAAAAACAGCTGGAAGAACATCCTTAGGGCGCGTTGTGGTTTTTTCCGTTTTACTAAAAGGGAGGACAATAGAACAAGAATCTTACTAAACGCTATTTGAGAAAACATTGGGATACATAGAAGTTACTCCTATAAACAAAACCTTGCTTATGATGTCCATTTTTTTTAAGAAATTTAGCGGATCATCTGGTCTTGGATTAAAAGCTAATATAGTTAAGTTGTAATTTGGGTTTGAATGTTGATTTTAGTATTAGAACGTTGGTTTTTGTTCGGCTTCCCCAAATTTTCTATTATAGTAGCTAGTTTGTTTAAACCCTGAATGAATGAAAAGTGAACGCTGCCGGGCAGCTTTAAAAGGTTCATATCCTCCCTCGACCCGTCGGCATTTAATTAAACTACATCACGAAACATTTACCTTTAGAATAGCCGTTTTTGTGTGTAAAATGTTTGGCTAATCTATGGAAAGCAGTCAAATCAATTTGGAACTGGCTTCTAGAAAACGGGCTATCCGAGCTTTCAGCTTATTCGTGCAGAGGGTTATGGCTACGGAAATAAAAGTTCCTGCTACGACGTCTCCTGGAAAGTGGAAACCTGTATAGACTACGCAGAAGCCAATAAAGAAAGAAAGGATGACGAGGGGGATACCGTATCGAGGCTTCTCTAGTAGGATCGGAAGAGTGAGACCGAATACGAACATGGTTGTCGTTGAGGGAAAGGAGAAGGTGGTAGTATGCCAGTGACCGAGGACTCGAGCAGAGAGAACCTCAAGAGGTCTGGGTCTTCTGACGAGGACCTTTATCAAAGAGCCTACACCGTATGAGATGGGACCAGAGACGATCGAGAGCAACCCACTCGCCCTCGACCTGCTTTCACCCGAGGAATACATCACGATCAACGAGAGGATTAAAAATACGGAGAAAAGGCCTATAGACAAGTATGGGCATACAGAGTCGAGGACAGGATTGACGATTTCTTGGTTAATGAGCACGAAGAATCTGGAGTCTCCGATAATAACATCAGCCGAGAGTAGGATAATCAAGGACGCAAGGATAGGAGAGATCAGTAAACGAGTACGTCGTTTTTCTAAGACTTCAGCCATCCTTCATTCTTCCTCTCTTCTAGATTTACAGTATTTTCTATAAACGAGATCTGTTAAAAAGCATTAAAAATATTACTTAAACCACTAACACTTCGCATAATTTAATACACCTAGAATATATTAGGAAGGGTTTAGACTTATTTGTGAATCAACTGAAGGTTCCAGTAATTTGAACACGTATAGTGAAGACTGTAATGGTTTGATTACCCTTTATCTACACCTTCTCCCCAACTGAATTTATTTGATAGCTAAGACTCATTAGGCTAAGTAAACCTAATTCTTCATACATCATTTTGTTATTAGATTATGTTTGCTAGGTTTCTAACTGTTTTCTTAAGCTTTAACAGGAAAACCAAGTTGGGAAATTTATTCCGAAGCCATTTATAAAGACTTTTCAATTCTCAAGGTTATGAAAATATTACCATGACCTGGTTTTATTAAAATTACATCGTAATCTTAAATAGATATAGAATACTCGTTATGTTTCTACCTTGTTTTTAAGAGTGGAGAACGATTTAAGTAGAAAGGATAGAATTAAAAGTTGTGAGTTGTTATGGAGTCTTTTAGGAAAAAGTCTATTCTAGCCTTTATCTGTCTGCTCGGAGCCATCTTTCTACTTTACCACCATAAGATAACACATGGCTTCTGGTGGAGTTGGCAGGACGTGAACAACCACGAATCCATTATCTTGGCGCTGACCACCTTCGCCATAGGAGTAATAATATAATTTAAGTAAAGGGGAGGCATAGTAAAGACATTTTCCAAGAAAAGACAAGGCTACTTAATGCTTAAATTGTAAATATTATAGTTACTCTATGATTCGAATATTTTAGGACAGATGCTAATAGCCGTAATTGTTGAACTTGCTCTCACTTGTAGGCTTACCGGCCTTTTCAGCCTATAAAAAATTCTTGATACTATATCTAGGGTTGAGTTTAGATTACGCTTTGTATGAAATATATGATTCCGAAGAATAGAGCTATAACAAAGATAAATACGAATCCAAGAAAAATCATCAGTTCTTTTCCATTTTCCAAACATAAGGGCTAAAATAGTATTTACTACAGGAAAAATAGCTGCGACACCTGCTACGATGAATAATTCCGATTTGTGTGCCCAACGATTGTGGTTCCAGTTGAAATCGAAATGTACAGGAATGATCTCTGGAAGCGATGGGTAAATCCAGAGTAGATATCCTAGAAAAACCACAAAAGCGGCAGCTATAGCCACAACTTGGATATATACTACTCTTGTTGATGTTTCAAACCTTTCAACTTCACTTGGACTAGCTGTTCCAAACCTACTTTTCAGAGCATCTATCTCTTCAAGGAAAACTTTCGGATCCTCGGGAGAGATAGCAATCTTTTTCCCATTTACCAAGTCCATTAAGACAAAATCTCCTCTCATCTTAGTTGAGTAAACCCAAACGCGTCCAACATCTTTAGCTTTATACAGTCCCCAGTGAAGCCCAGACCAACTTGCTCCAAAGAGACGAAGCAGAAGCGTTGTGTGAGAAAGCTGTACATTACTAATTGGGGAATAGGGTATTCTGCGCTTAGAGAGCCCAAAGTTCACTGTGAAGTCGTCCTCTCCGAGTTTGTAAATCATTCTTTTACCTAGAAATGCTAAAGAAAGGACTAGTCCATCGATGAGGATGAAGATTATTCCTATTATAACAAAGAAAAATGCAGGTCCTTGAGAACCTAAAAAGAAGAGTCACACCAAGGGTGTATCAATTATCGCTAGTAGGACTAAGCTCCAGACCATTGTGTTTCTCGTCTGACTCGGTTTAAATATTTTTTCCAAATTGTCGCCCGGCTAGTATAGACATCCATTAACAAATTAATTTTCAGAAGAGCGAGAGTTGTTTGTGGGCAGTACAATTAGGTTCATTTGAATTGTTGTTTGAGAGGATAGGCGGACCACCGGGCAAAATTACATGTTTTAGTTGATTAATAGAAGCTTTTTATTGATTTTGTGGAGGTTCATTCAGTTCTCTATTATAAATAGATCACTTAAAAGTTCTAGGTCGAACATATCTGCGTGTTCGGGATGTTTGAGGAAAAAATACCGTAAACCCTTCATGATTTTTACTGCTGCTTCAAGTGTGCAGGGAACGAAGTCAATTAGGAACAGAAACTCCTGAATCTCCCCACGTGTGGTCAAGCCCCTTCTCCACCTAATGTTATAATTTCCCATCTCTAAATACGATTTTTAAACAACAAAAGAGTTTAATCCTTATGAATAATCAGTATGAATTTGAAATCGGTGTGAATTTTCGTCTTGCAATAAGTTTTCTTCATGATTTAACAAATGAACTTGAGAAACAATTAAGGGAGGAGATAACGGAAAAAAAGGCCGAAGCTTTGATTAAAATTACGAAGGGATTATTTTTTCTATCGAGTTAGAAATGAAGGAGAAACCACGAAGTAAATTCAAGTTTCTGAACAGATACAGAGCAAATTAGTATCATCGCCTTTTTGAATAAAAACACTACCCTTTTTTCCTATTTTTAAAATTGAATAGATTTGAACAAATCTGAGTAGGTCTAATAAAGCTAAAGGAGTTTATTTAAGAACGGTAACGGGGAAAGAAATTAAATAAGAAATTTTTTAATACAAATCACTGTATCAATTGTAATAGGGTTTGTAATGCTTTTCTTTGCACCCTCATATTTCTAAGATTTTTTCCAGAGCTCTTAGCAGTCTGTGAATTGAGATAGACAGATATATTGATTCGTACAAGAAGAGATAAAAAAAAAGATTTGTTGCGCGTCCTTCATGCTTAGTTGAATATAATCAAAGGGGCAACAACAACCGACAGGTCTTATCTAGACAGATTAGACTCTGCAATTTCAAGCGGAAAATTAACCAATTTACTAAGTTCTGAACAAGTAATCAAATTAACGAGGTTTACAAGATTATAAGGGAGCTTAATAAAGAAAGAGAACAGTATATACAAATTATAGAAGCATACCTATAACTTAACTATAGCTAAGCATTAAATAGAAAAAGAGGGGAGATTTATACGACTTCGATGTTGAAGGGGAGAACTGCATAATAGTTGCCTTCTCCACCGTCGATTTCATGGACGATTTCGTAACCGAAGATGAAGCTTACCGTAACTTCATTTGGATTTATGTAGCCAGCTTCCAAAGCCTTTAAGGTGATCGTCTCACCGTCCAAGTCGTCGAACAACTCTTCGCTCTCTAAGACGTCTTCCATGTCAGTCCATTTGGGCGCCACCAGGATGTTAACCGCTGATCCACCTTCAACATCTAACACCAGAATGTTCCTCTCCAGGGCAACAACTTCCCCTTTTACCTCCGTCGCTTCAGCATTCTTTAGGAACCTCCACACCAGCCCGACTTTCTTTCTCCATCCGAGTCTGCATCCAGGCTTCACAATTGATACGTCGTCGACTTTAACCTCTTCTGCACCGTTTGCCAACATGGGTTGGTATAGCATCAATGGAACTGCGATGGCCGCGATGACAAAAGTGATGAGCAGCGTTTTCGAAGTTATCTTCAACCTTCAATTTCTCCTTGGTCTCCATCTATAGGTGTTTTATATAAAAAGGCAGACGCACGCTTGGTATACACCAGAGATGAACACGAAATACTCAGCAACATTCATGGATAAAACAAGACAAGGTTACTATACAAGCAAACTTTTACGGGTAAAAGTAATTTTATTACCATCTCACCTTCAGTTCACATGCATCCTTGTGGACCCATAACTGCTAATAGCGTGGCTATCACGAATGACTGTAGAAATCTTTCCGGGATTACTCTATTTTTCCTTTGTTTTGACAGTGCCGGGTCTAGATTGATGTTGATAAAACTGTTTTTATTCTTAGTTATTTCAGTATATTTTTCATACAGCATCGATATACCTCACTTGAATCTTTCGCCTACATCTCTAGGCTTTGAACCACTTACTAACTTCCTTGACTTCTTCGTCTTTGAAGTATATGATTTCTTTACTTGTTCAACGCATAAAATTATGGATATTACTTATTTTCTCACAGGAAGACTCCTGACGCTTGAAGATCAAGATTTTATTGGCTCTACGGGCTGAGGCAAGGACGCTTTCTTTTGATCAGCTAAGAAGAAGCCAAGAAACATCAGGCCTGCAAGAGCCCCTGTTGCGGCGATCATGTAGAACTCGTTTAGAGTAAGTAAACCTATGGTTAATCCTCCCAGTTGAAGCCATCCCGTGGAGATGAGAGGTGCGATGGTTCTAGCGACGGACTCGACAGTTGTAGAGTACCCGCTGATGAGTCCTTGTTTGTCTTCGTCTACTGCTCTGGAGAGATTTGACCTTATGATGGGTCTCGCAAAGTTGGTCCCCGCGCTGAATACGACTATGAAGATGTAGAAGCTAGTGAACGTGGGAAGGCTCGGCATTAGCAGATAACCAACGATTAGAAACATTATAGCCAACAATAACATACGTTGCTCTCCCATCCGATCTTTCACCCGTTTCATCAGAACGATTCCAAAGAAGAAGGTGCAGACTCCCATTGCTGTCATGATGTTTCCAATCGAGAAACTCGTCGCGCCATATCTTTGGTTAAGAATAAGGCTTAGGCTGGAGAAAATCATGCCGAAAACTAAGGTCATTGAGAAGACTTGGGCGAGTCGGAGCACAACCTGCCGTGTGAAAACCAGCCCTTTAGCTCCCTTAACTTTTACTTCCAACCATTCCTTGATATCTTGCCTTCTCTCAACGGGCATGGTCTCGGTGAATATCATTGTGGTTGAGATAATCGCTATCACTGACATGACGCAGGCAGCATAGGCTGGATATGTTATGTTCAATCCACCAAGATAGCCTCCAATCGTGGGTCCAACGATGCTTCCCACGGTCATGCTGACTGCCATCACCGCCATTTTCTCGGATCTAGTCTCTGGAGCTGTAACATCTGTTATGGTTGCATTTATCACAGGGATTTGCCCTCCGAAGAGACCGTCTATGATTCGTGATAGCATCAACATCCATGTTGAGTTTGAAATAGCTAGGATGATGAAGGAGGCTAGTGTCCCTGCCTGAGATATAAGTAGGATGGGTTTTCTCCCGTATTTGTCGCTTAATCTTCCCCATACAGGTCCAGACATTAATGATGTGACAGCGTTGAGGGAGGTTATGATTCCTATTGTGAAGTCTGATGCCCCAAACGACTGGGCGTAGAATGGCAAGAGGGGCATTATCATTATATAGCCCAGCATGTCGACTATAACGCTTATGACTACTATGGGGAGTATTTTCTCAACTGATAAATTGTATTTTGATATCTTTTGTTCAAACGCTTCATCGATCAGATGAGCATTGCTCTCTTTGTTTGTAAATTCCTTTTCCACTGATTCTCCAACTTCCTGTTAAACATTGTTACACTAAGTATGAAATTGTATTTTCTTTATAGACTTCCAACAAATTAATAAACATTACTGAACAATTTATAACACGATCTAAATGTCTAAGACAATTGGCCTAAGAGTGGACGAAGAAACCGAGGAAATGCTGGACTCTCTATCAGAGACAATGAATCTGAAAAAAAGCCAACTTCTGAAAAGGGCGTTCCATGAATGGGTTACAATAAAACAATCCATACAACGCGAAAACATGATATTATGCGAAAGGCTCCTTTTAGCATCCCTTTTCAAGGCATTACCAGACGATGAACTTCAACGGATAGCAGATACCATGTCCGAACACATCATATCCTTAATCAGGATAAAACAGATCGAGAATAACATTGATGAGACTCTTGAGCAGTTTCTCACAAATTTCACCAGTTTCAACAGTACTCAGCACAGTGGCTGGTTTCAGAAAATAGATTATACTCTTGATCAAGACGGGAAGATATGCATATATGGATTTCATTCACTAAACAAACAATTCTCAAATTACGTTGCAGAACTATTCACAATGATTCTATCAAAAAAATTCGGCTACCTGCCAATAGGAGAAAGCTCCAGAGTCACCGAGAACTCGATAATAGTTGAGTATATACCTGAAAAAGAAGCTAAGGCTCAAAGACGACCGCGAAGTTGAAAAAGAACCGCCAAAAAGCAAACTTAAAACTTGGAAACTCACACCGAAATATAACCCAAGAACAATGGGGTAGACTTTTGTATGTGGACCAAGATATCTTCGGATTTATCCGATTCTATCACTAAACCCCACATTACCCACACACAAGACCATAGACCCATGTTCGGCGAAAGAGGCTTTTTGAAAAAGGTGTGTTTTTTAATGGACGGTAATGTTTTTTAGTGAATCCCGCCTGTTAAAGCATAGGAGTTTGTGTGTGAAATGCCGAAAGGTTATATGGGCAAGATTCTATGGGTTTCGCTAACTGATTTAAAGACATCTACGCTGAACACGATGGATTACGCAGAAAAATATATAGGTGGAAGAGGTATAGCAACCCGCATCTTTTGGGAAAAAGCAAAACCAAGAATGAAGGATGGACTTGACCCCGACAATCTACTGATGCTTATGACAGGCCCTCTCAGCGGAACACTCTCACCGAGTTCTGGAAGAACAACGACCTGGTTCAAGTCACTGG
>Ga0209636_10003187_pt1 | contig 16726 bp, 11 predicted proteins | sample DeeMarSWOR152_54_FD_187464 | JGI IMG/M metagenome (GOLD analysis project Ga0209636, IMG submission 187464) | Marine sediment microbial communities from White Oak River estuary, North Carolina - WOR-1-52-54 (SPAdes) (version 2) | ecosystem: Environmental > Aquatic > Marine > Intertidal zone >...
CGGCCAGCGTGAGGGGGCTATTATCAGTCTTATAGTCAGCCTCAAAGCCATCATGGGCGATTTGCAGAATCGCCTTGGCTGCACTTCTTACGGAAGATTTTACCAATTCCAACTCACTGTTTAGATGCATTTTATGTACCTACTCTTCCAAAAGGTATTACCAATCAAAATCCGTTATGTAAATCATAAAATGTCAATTTTGTTAACACTTCTGCCGCCACTACATCGGCAAAGGGAGTAAGTTTACCTGTGAAGATAAAATCAAGTAAAAAATTTATTGATAGTAGCCACCATCCTCCAGCCTTAATGCCTTAAGGAGAGAACGATAATGTGATTCTCCATAATTCTGCCAAATAGATATAATACTATGTCCTCTTTTAAGTGCCCTTTGTTTTGTTTGGTTCTCATCTTACTTACTGAAAAGAGAGCCAAAATATCTTGGAGATAACGAGTTAGGGATTAGCTGTCAGAAATCTATTCACTTGCAACAGATGATGATGGTGTTGTTTTATTTTCCCGTCAGGTCGATGATTTTGCACTCGTCAATCAATCGACCAAACAGAGCTGCACGATGACCGGCGGACTCAAGGGAGCCATTGACATTCACATTAACCTCGATATTTAGTCGTAAGTCGGCCTTTGCCCCCCGAATCGGAATTTTCATATTTATCGTTTCAGGCTTGTCAATTTCAATGATGTTTCTTTGCCAAGTTAGTGTACGGGGCGTCTTGCCAATATTTTTCAAAGGCAGCTTTATGCTCAAAAAATCGAGATGTTCAGCAGCCGTGCACACCGCTTGCCACCACTGCTCGAAGGTTTTTACCTGACGGAAGTGAAGCTGAACCTTTTCGAAGCTCTCTTTTTCATGCTTTATCTGGCGAGTCACAGCGTATTTTTTCTGCAGACCAGTAATGGTTGCTCGGAGCCGAACCGCGCCGACAACCTGGAATAAGAGTAACAGCAAAAGCAAAAGGCAACCGAAAACGATAAGAGAGCCAATATCATGGGTGACCATCATAAACATTCCCAGCCCTGCCGAAAGCAAAGTGATGGCATACGCCGTTATGACTACGTGACGCTGCTTTATGCCCAAATCAACAAGTCTGTGATGGAAATGCCTGCGGTCGGGGGCGAACAAGGACCTGCGCTCAAGGAAGCGACGGAGCATAGAACAGAGAGTGTCAAAGATAGGTATTCCCAGAGCTAAGACCGGCAGGGCCAGACCAACCAATACCGGAGATTTGGTCGAGCATAGTACGCTGGCAGAGGCAATTGTAAAACCTAAGAACAAGCTTCCACAGTCCCCCATAAATATCTTTGCCGGGTTAAAATTGAAGAACAAAAAACCGGTCAAACTGCCGAGCAGAGCAAGCATTAATACCGCCATTATAACCTGGCCGCTATAAACGGCAAATACGGCAATTACTCCACAGGCCACCGCCGAAATCCCGGCGGCAAGACCATCCAATCCATCACTGAGATTTACAGCATTAGTAATGCCCACAATCCATAATATCGTCAGTGGCCAGGAGAACCAGCCAAAGTCAAGGGTGAACCAGTCGCCAACAGCCACTGATTTTATGCGAATGCCAACGGCACAGACAGTAATAGCGGCAGCTAGCTCCACAACAAACTTTACGCGTGCCCGCAGGCCTCTAATGTCGTCAATCAGCCCTATAAGGAAGACAAAACCAGCGGCAGAAAACAATATGATTAACCTCAATTGAATATCCTGCAAAGTATCACCGATGACGTTCGGCAGGAACAACACAGGGATAGCCAAACACATCATAGACAGAAAGATTGCAATGCCTCCGATATGAGATATGGGTCTTGCATGCATGTTCCGCATACCCGGAACGTCGACGACATTTAGTCGGCGACCAAGCCAGATCACGATCGGCGTAAGCACTAACGCGAATAAAACAGAACCAAAATATACAACTGCGTAGGTCTTCATAGAATTAGATATCAGATGTCAGAGATTAACATCCTCAATCAATCGGCTCCAGAAGATCCGAGTCGATCTCAATTACGGCGCCCTGGCCGAGGATGGTTACTTCAAGGACCATCCGAGCCTTAGCATCTTTTCTTTCAATAACCACACCTTCCGTGCCTATCATAGGACCAGAGATAATTCTGCTTCGGCTGCCAATGGGAAGATGAGGATAACGGTCTATAATAGCCTTGCGTAAAAGAGCCTTTTCTATCCTCACAAGCTCTTCTTTAAAGTCGTCCTGATCAACCACTTCTATCGTCTGGCACAGGCGATTGGTTGTCATTGCAGTATAGCGGTCCTCTTCATTGCCGCAAAAGAACACATAAGAGGTAAAAAGCGGCATCATCACACGACGTTTACGGCCACCGGAGAAAATAATCTTTTCCCACATTGGAAGAAAGTAGTCGATACCACGAATAAATAAATCCCAAGCAAAGGCCTTCTCGAATCGGGCCTTTGTGTGGGCGACCCACCAAGTACCACTAAATTCAGCCACCGAGTCAACTTCTGGTGTCAAAATAGCTGGATTTTCGGATAATTTGAGCATTATTCTAAAACAGATATCAGAAAACAAACTTCAAACAAACGTCAGATTTCAAATGCTGACCTAAGCTCTCAGCGCATACTCCATTTCCGTCGGTGCACCAACGAGGGTCTTTCTGACAGAAAAGCAGTAGTTACGTCGTCACGCAGTCAGTAAACAACTGTCAGAGAACAAATTTCTTAAAAACGCTAAGGCGATAAGCTTTCATCATTCCTTGCGCCGGGTAAGACAGACAGGTCCGCGATAAATTTTTCTGCTGCTTTGTATTGTGGACTAAGACGCAGACATATCCTCGCTTCATGGATCGCCTCTGATATCCTGTTCATCTCTGCAAGCAGTCTTGCCAGTGTAAATCGCCATTGGACTTGGCCATAATCCAAAGCAAGTGCGCGGTAGTAACATTCTATTGCCGCATCGTAGTCTTTCTCTTTTCTGTAGATATTGCCTAAAGACACGAACGCCGATGCAGGAGCGTCGGGCTCCTGGCACTTGGCCTTGAGCATTTCGACAACTTGAGCCCGCGCTTGTTCAATAAGGGCCTGATGCTCGCTGGTATCGGCCAGAGTATTGGCCACGTGGCTTAACCAGCCTACGTTCTCACCTGCAATCATAACGGCCAAATCAGGTCGGTTTAAATGGTTTATGCAGACATCTGCCGCCTCTTTAAAGAACGTGCCGTCAAGCTTAATAGCCCTGCTGAATTTACCAAATGAGGCATCGATCTGTTGTTCTTCCGCATCGAGAAGGGCGGCTACGAAACAGGCTGTGGGATCGCAGGGAGCCAAGCGAAAGCCTTTTCGTATACGTTCTGCTCCATTGGGGTCATCCAAGACAAATTTTTCAAGCTGGCCAAGAACACAGTAGGTTGCTCCAAAGGTAGGGCACAGGATTCGCGCCTGATGTAGCTCGTCAACGATCCGTCGCGTGAATGCCAGAATCTGTGGCGTCACAATTACTCCGCCGGTATTCGGGTCGGTTATGCGACTTATAGATCGCCAGCGATAAACATTCAGCCAGTGGAGGTACTTTATGTTGTCCGGCTGATAATTCGATGCTGCCAGTGCGTTAGAAATCAACACCCTATATTCTTCATCTGTACCAGCCCAGGTGCGTTCCCGGAGAGTCTCTTCGGTTAGCAGAGCCTGCTTCCAGTGAGCCTCTGCGAGCCGTGCACTATTGACACCGAGCAGTGCCCAAGCCCACACACCAGACAGACAAACCAGGACGGCAACACGGAAACTTCTAAAACCTTGAGAAGTTTTAGCAACTCCCCCACCCGGATTATCTTTGTGCCCTTTACGAGCCAGAGTCACCAGAAGCGCACAGGATACTCCTGAAAGCATCGAGTTGGCGGGCAGGTGCTGACCGAAGTCGCTCAAGCTGTGAAGCATTATCGCAAGAAGGCCAAAACCAAGACCGTAAGAAGCCGAGCGAATCGGGACAGACGCACTTCTTACATCGCGAACATAATTTACCCACACTATAATTGCAAAGCCTACCAGAGCTACCAGGCCTATAATGCCGGTTTCTTCTGCTGCTTGGGCGTATTCGTTTTCCGCATGTGCCGCCAGAGCCGCTATCGTCGAACGGTCGAACATCGGGTAAACAACTTCGTGCGTGCCTAAACCCGTGCCGAAAACAGGGAATTTAGTCCAGGCAAGTGATACATCTTTAAGTATCTGCCATCGACCACTCTGAAATTCATGTAGCTGTCGGAGAGTCGCCAGCCGGTCATAGACCGCATCGAAACCTACATAGAGTACACAGATAAATGCCCCAAGTACCATCAAGGTCATTATCCAGCCCTGGCCTTTAAGAGACTTGCGCGAGCTAAGGACCAAGGTGGTAAAGCCTGCTGCGATAAGCATACTGACCATACCGCCGCGGGTTAGTGACACGAAAACTGTAGCCGCGCCAATGATTATCATTGCCACAAGGAACCACATCACCTTGGCGGCTGGAGAACTGAGGTATTCGAAAACAAGGGACGGTATGATTCTTTTTCGTATGAAGGCTTCGTGGACTTTCACCATAACCAGGGCAAGGGCGGCCCCAATAGATAAGTTCATAAATTGGCCGTAATGACTATGATTGATAAATGGGCCCGAATAAGCTTCACCTGAGAGCGTAGGGGCAACCCAGAAGATTTTTCCGTTCCCGAAAAGGTCCTGTGCAAGCGCCAGTAGAGCGATTGAGCCACCGATGATTGCAATTGCCCCCAGAAGCCGCTTTATCTGTTCTGCCCGGCGGTAGACGTTTACAACCACAAAGAAAACTGATGCCACAGCAAGCACCAGACGCAGGTCGTGTTTGGTGGCTTGATGATAGAAGCTCAGAGTCATCGACTTAAGCAGCCCACTGGAATCTGGTAAATCGCCTAAAAGCTCTTTTTTTACTGCCGTAGTATTAGGGGAAATAACATCTACAACACCGTCCGGCAGAGGAATAAGCTGAAATATTGCTACAAGGATGAATAGTGCTACCGGAATGTATGCCCAAGACCAAATGGGTCGTACATCTTTTCCATAGACAAGCTTTAACAAAAAGCAGATGGAGATAGCCGCTGCAAGGGCTACGACAACCTCTTCGCTCCAGGCCTCAACCGCACCAAATGCCAGAGGCATGAACGCCAGAAGCAATATCAGCAGCCATTCGATGACCTTATCGAACATGCTTAGGCGAGTATCGATGAATTCGAGATTGATTCCATTTCCCTTCATCGTTCCGCCTCCTGTTGTTTATAGGACCGGACAGACATAATATCCCGCCCGTTTACTACCCTTGATGGATTTTCAATACAGACCAGATGAGCGAGGTCTTCACCCAGCTTGGTGCTTATGCTCCTAAAAGCATCTCTGGTCCGGGGCCTGCGTACGTTCGTATCATGTGAATCTGTCGCCACAAATCTCGCCCAGCCCGAAGTTAGAAAATTCCACGCAGCCCCCTGGACCTCCAAACCAAAATCACCCATCAGACTGGATGCAGTTATCTGGACGTGGGCGGAGTGCTCAAGCCACCTCAGTAGCACTCGGGGCTGTGTCATCAGAGGAGCATTTGTCTCGGCATGTGATATGACAGACTGGATACCCATAGAGGCAAGTTCTGTAACCAGCGGCTCAATATCGATAAAGACCTCGTGCGGAAGTTCGAGAAGGATATACCTGCCGCCATCAGCAAGTGTTAGTATTTTATCAGCCTTCAGAAACTGGCAAATCCTTTCATCGACCCGAACTTCGCCTCCTGGGACGACCTTAAGTGGAATGCCATTGTTTTTGACCGCTTCATTCAGGCTACAGACTGCCTCCCTTACCCTCTCGGTTTCGTTACAGCCCTCAAAGCGACCAAGCTGGTGGGGCGTTGCCACTACGGTAGCTATGCCTTCCTCGACCAGCCTCCGGCATAACTCAAGTGACTCGGCCATTGTAACAGGCCCATCATCAAGACCGGGCAGGCAGTGGCAGTGGATATCGGTAAACAGCGGTCGCCAAGGCCTTTTAAAATGGCTATCTTGAGCAGCAATTGTGCTGTCATCAATAGAATCTATCATCTGCTACCCTTAATCATTCGAGGTTGGCAAACTGGTGGGTCCCTCCATAACCACCGCTGCTTTGCTATGCCTGCTCTCTCCTTTTTTTTGACTACGGGGGCCATAGCCATAGTAGTATCCGTAGCCACTGTAATAGCCATAACGGGTACCATTTCTCGAAACATCGTTTACAACCACCCCAAGGATACGAGCGCCAACACTTAACAGACCATCGCGAGCCTGCTGGCTAACCTTTCTCGTGGATTTCTCCGCCCTCAGTACCAGAAGTGTTATATTGCATATCGCAGCAAGTATCTGGGCATCAGTAACAGGCATAACCGGCGGCGAATCAACAATAACACGGTCATATTTGTTCGAGAGATTCTCCAGGATTTTAGCGAAGGTTTCACTGTTGAGTATCTCAGACGGGTTGGCCACTTCCGGCTCGCATGTCAGCAGTTCCAGGTCTTTAATTCCGGTAGGCTGGATCACCTCGTCTAGAGTAGTAACACCGGCAAGCACGCTGGCAAGACCATTACCCCCGTTAATCTCGAAAACATTATGTTGCATAGGCTTTCGGAAATCAGCATCGAGGATGAGCGTTCTTTGCCCCGCCTGGGCCATTGCAATGGCCAGGTTACTGACCAGAGTCGTCTTGCCGTCAACTGCTCCTGGGGAAGTGACAAGTATTGTCTTTGCCTCACCCTTGGGTGCGCTGAAAAACACAGCAGTACGTATCGTGCGATAGGCTTCAGCCACATGGGAGTTGGAATCCAGGTGAACCTTCTGGCCTCTGGCCGCAACGCTTTGCCTCTTGGACATTGATGGCACAACGCCCAGAACCGGCATACCAAGGACAGCCGATATCTCATCGGCAGACCGCAGCCTCTGGTCCATCCAGTCGCGAAGAAGTGCCAGGCCCCCTCCGATCACAAGCCCCAGAGCCAATGCGATAGCCATATATAGAGCCTTTTCGGGTCTTGATGGTTTGTCGGCAGGGTGAGCGACTTCAAGTATGCTTATGTTAAGGGCACCGACATCCTCGGTAACGTTGATTTCCTTTATACGGTCGTCAAGAATATCACAGAGTTTCTTGGTTTGCTCCCAGTCGGACCGTAGTATCGTGTACTCAGCGAGCTGCTCATTAAGGTTAATGGCCTCCTGACGCTGCTGTTCAAAGCGAGTGGTGATCTCCTTTTCCTTTTCCTTGGCTGCCAGATACTGCTGCTCCGTGACGGCCAGTTGTGCGTCGGCGAACTCCCTGTCCAATTCGGTAAGCTGGTTGTTAACCTGGTCAATCTTCTGCTGCAGTGCCTGCATCGAGGGATGGTCGGGCGTGACCTGCCGGCCAAGGTCGACAAGCTGGAATTGAAGCTGCTCAAGCTCCATTTTGAGCCGGGACCTTTCATTAGTGGTGGAGATAAAAATGCCCTTAGCCCTTTCGGCCTCCACAAACTGCTTGAGCCTGACAGGGTCGGTTACCATCGAATTCGTAGTTTCATAGATGGATTTGGCCTGAATAGTTTGAAGCTCGGCCTGTGTCATCTCCAAAGACAGCCGTTCAAGCTTGTCGAGTATGATATTGCTGTTGCGGTTTTCAAAGGCCAGGGCGATATTTTCCTTCTTGAAATCCATCATTGCCTTGAGCTTCTCTGTAAGCTCATTATCCCTCTCTACCTTTTCCCTCTTGAGTATTTTCAGGACCTCGCCAGCCGTGCTGCGCTTGCGGGCTGCATTATAAGTTATGTAGGAATCCACAACCGCATTTACCAGTTGCGCCGCCTCAACTGGTTCAGGCGAATCAGAGGAGACATTGATAATCTCGTCCTTTTTGCCTACCGAGACACTAAGAGCCTTTTTCTTCAGGTAGACAATGGGATTATCAATCCCTTCAAAAACCTTCATTTGTTTTACACCAGGTTTTTCGAGAGCCGAAGAGAGTACATCTGTTGATTTGAGCAGCTCAGCCTGGGCGTAGAGATAATTTTTGGACTGGGTCATGATACCTTCCATCTCGGTAATGATCTTGGGACCGCTCTGCTCGACGTATATCCTCGATGTGCTCGTATAAATTGGCGTAGCCTTGGCAAGATAAACGAAAGCCGCCGCCAGGGCTGCAACCGTAGTAAACAAGACGATCCAGCGGCTGCGCCATATTATCCGGACCAGACTATCAGGCACCATTCCAACTGATGGAGGAACTCCCACATACAAGTTATCTTGTCCTACCGTTCTTTTGTCTTCACGCTGGTTTACCACGTTATTCTCCCTTGTCTTTTAGAGTTTTTATAGTTACATGTGTTTTGCTCGTTTCTATGGCCGTTGATCAAGCACATCCAAAGGTGCGTAAATGCCAAAGTTAATCCTGAATACCCTCTCAAGAAACAGCCTTGTCCGCGTTCTGGGCGTATGTTCCACAGCAACAATGTCACCAGGCTTTATTAAGGTGCTTGTAGCATCTGTCAGCTTTGAGCCATCTGCGATTTTGAAAATCGCGCTGACAGTCGTGCCGTCCGATTTTAGGCGGTAGACGGTGGCGTAGCGAGGCTCGGCAGCTCGATCCAAACCACCAGCAAAGCCCACTGCCTGCATAAGGTTATACTGAACATCCGGGGGATATGGGAAGTTACCGGGCCTGTTAACCAGCCCAACAACCGTAAACAGCGGCTGCTCAAGTCGTTCCACTATGACACTGTCACCATCGTATAGCACAACGTCAGCAAAGGGAATATTAAGCCCCTTGACCGGCAGAACAAGAGGTTTAGATTTGTTAACTTTGCCTGACTTGGTTTTTTCCCTTATCACTGGCCTGTTTTCCAGACCAGGTATTTCAAGAATCTCTTTATCTGGTGCCCCATCCGAGATTAAGTTCTGCTTTGATACACTGCTATTAAGCTGTGCATTTGAGTTTATATCCTCATTTTTGATCTCGTTTTCACTGTTGCACATACTGAAGGCGGGTTTAAGCAGCTCCGCCAGTGCACAAAGCCTCTGTCCTACTTCAGCAGTTGAAACAGATGGTTGCCTTTGGGCCAACTTCTCCAGCAGAGCCTGCCTTTGAATTTCGCTGGTTATATCCAACTGTTCGTTAAGCAGAATTGTTTCGTCAGGCTCCATAATAGTCAGCTGGCCTATCGTGCTTGACAGCGATAGCTGTTCGAAAGCCAATTGAACCTCGATTTCATTGTGGTTGGGATAAGTCGCAAAAGATACCACCTCTTCGATTTCGTTTGGCTCAATTAACTCTTCAATCGCCTGTTTGTGTGCACGCTCTGTTATCAATCGAAGCGTCTGAGCGATTGTCTCTCCAATTGTCTCTTCGTGTGCCTCCTCGTCATCGACATTGACCACAGCTTTGTCAGCATGAATTATCCGTATAAGAGCCGCTCCTTCATCGATTATGCCACCAGCCTCCATGAGAAGAGCAACAAGGGACATCTGGTCACTGCGAAGCGAATATACGCCCGGTTTTTGAACAGCCCCGGTGATGGAAACCCTGGCCGTCTCGTACTCGGTGACTCGCGCATACACAAAGGGGCGAACTACTGTATACTTGGGATGGTATGCATCAATAACGGCTGATTCTATCTCACCAAGAGATTCGCCCGCTGCCTCGATATCGCCAATTATCGGAAGCGTGATAGTCCCCTTTTCACTGACCCGACACACATACGGAGTAACTTGTTCAGGAACCTCCGGCATCTCGGCTGTGACGACCCGCAATATAGTTGGCATAGTGAGCTCCAGCACGTCACCCCGTACAACACGGTAAGGCCCTCCACCGATTTTTGCCTCCACCAGACGATCCAAGTCAACAACGGGACAAACAGGGCCGGCATTCTCGAATTCACCTAATTGCTCCGCGGAAGGCAGAACAACCTGATCACCGCAGCCAACAAAGTAGATGGATAGTAATATGGCCAGAAAGAGGCCAACAACAACCTGAGTCTTTGAAATGTGCGCAATGAAAGAATTGCTTTTCACGAAGTTCACTTAAACACCTCCTACCCGCTTGCGATAAGTGCCGCCATCCTCATGCGCCACTACGCTTCGAACTTGTTAAAAAATCAGGGCTTTTATCCTCAAAAACCCATACATATATCACTTAAAGCTAACTGTCTAAATCTCTCCTCTCTAATGTTTGCCCCAAGAAATAAAAAATTGTTTCATCGCACCACCAAGACAACAAATAGTCTGCTGACACGACATATATTTACACAATCGTCACAACCCCCGTTCAGGGAAGTACAAGAGGCGGCCGAAACGGACTGCGCAACGCCGGTCTAAATGGTATCCGTACTGGATCGCCCAATAATACAGCCGATCCCACATTACTTACACCTTCACTTTGGGGCACCGACACACCCGTGCTCCGCAGCGTAAAGGGATCGAAGAAGCTCATCTGGCCAAACATCAGCACGTTCTCGTTGTCCGTATCATCTGAAGCTGCGCGCACTGCAGTACCAAGCCCCACCATAACCACCAAAGTCAAAGCTCCTAATAGTATTTTAGACTTAAGACTGAATTTGCTTTTTTTGTTTCTCACCCACATACCGTTAACAATCGCCTCCTTATCTGTTGTTTTATTGCAGTGTTAACAACAGCCAAGTATTTGTATTGCTGTTTTAAACTTAGTGGCTTATGCCTTTAAGCCGGCTATCTGCTGCCCTTCGAGTCTGTCCGTAACTCTCTCGATCGCCTTACCAATTGACGAAGCCCTTAAATGTGTTTGAATAAAATTACAACCAAGAAAAACAACTCCAACGCCAACAATATTCCATTTTTTGTCTATTACATTCTAAGTTTGCTCTACCAGATATTTCTGATTTTTAACAGTCTCCATCCCTGGGAGCTGTTATTTATCTTATCCAAGGTGGCGTTTTCGCCGCCTCAACAACAGTGCTCCGGCTACTAACAGAAACAACGAGGCTGGCTCAGGAATAACCTGAAGTAATTCGCCGCCATAGGTATAATATGCGGCGCCACCTGACCAAATGTGTTCATAAATGACACCGTCGGAAGTCACGGGCCAAGTAAGCACTGCTATTCCACCTGTTGTCTGTATATCAAAATCCCATCCCGCATCATCGGCTGCAAGCAAGCCAAGAAGACCAAAAATAGTATCTTCGGTGTAACCACTGGCCTCAAAACCCTCACCCGCCGCAGTATGGTCGAACCTGTGGTAGAAGGTCCCCGGGTATTCACCTAAGAGGACCTGATGGCCAGAAAGAAGCTCTGGCAAATCGCTCAGCGTTACGTCCGTCCAATAGTCCTCGCCGATAAGGCTGAAAGGATCTATCCTCGTATCATCCATTGGCCCTGTCTGCGCCAGTGCCCACGTCGCGACGCCCAAGCTCATAACCGGATAGTAAGCTGTATCGTCGTCGACCCGGGAGAGATACTGAATAAGGCTATCACGCCAAATTCCCGCATCTGTTGCTCCAACCTTGTCCGCCGCCACAGTATGTTGGGCCAAATAAAATACCGCGTTCGAACGGTCGGTTTCTCTGAAGCCGCGAATGTACTCATACGTATCGAGTCCCTCGTAGAAGTTCCGCGCAGCATCCGCGTAGGTAGGATCCCCGGTAATGTCACTGAGACGGGCTAATGCATAGGCCTCGTCGCCGTAAAAGTTTCCTCCGGCAGAATTAATAATATAGTTCCCGCCGAGTTCCGCGGCAGCCTTATAATCGGCTTTCTCCGTAACTTCATAGGCATGGGCCAATCCCGCCACAATCGAGCCTGTATAGCCCTCTTCACCCGGCCAGGCGCCATCAAGACCTTGCCCGGCCACCAGTTGGTCTCCAATTGCCTCACGCGCCTCATTAATTGGCAATCCCATGACAGCGCTCGGGGCAAATACCACAAACAACATTGCGGTAACAACGCAAATAACAAATGGTACACTTTTTGACAATCTTCCTGCTTCAACTTTTTGCTTGGAAGGTAACATCCCTCCACCATCTTTTGCTTTTTTGTCCCAGAAAACACTTACATTTTTCCTTCTTGCGTTCATTATTCGCACACTCCACCACCCCAAGCCTATCTTCCTAAGCCATATAAAACCCTCTTCGCGCAATATGACCCTCCTCTGGAGACAACCTCCGCCAAAAGCATATTAGCTAAAAACCTGGCGGAAGTCCACACTACGACAGCGAATATTTTACCTCCTCCGGGGCGTAAAATGAATGCACTTAAACAAAAATGCCCGCCTCCGAAGTATAATTTTATTTATTTGAACAAAATAACAGAAAAAAGTCAAGAAAAAAAAGAAATAATTAACAAATTCTCCCTCCTTTTATGGTATGTTCTTTAATTACAAGCACTTACGGTTTAAACCAGATGTAATAAAAGCACAAAAATTTAGGTTTTTCTACAGCGCTCAGGACCTGACAATAGTACTTTTAACGTACAAATCTCTTCGAAATCGCCATATCTTATTCTAAAAGCCCGTATTGTACGGCCTCGAATCTACTGTTATAAAGTTTTTAGACAATGAAAACACCAATTAGGTCATGAATCAACTACCGGGCCTGATATTGAGCCTATGATTGTCTAAAAACCAACTCAAGGTAGCTTAGCTCCCAAAACAATCGCGGAAGATAGGGGCTTTTGGGCTGTTGTTAAGTCACTCACGCTTCGGCCAGAATCACAAGTTTTTATTTTTACAAATAAGACTTTTTAATATAAATACTTAAAAGAGACTGCCTCACACGCACGCTTCAAGAATACTCATAAGCTGCCGGTGCATCGGCAGCTTTGCTTCTGTTTCCCATCCATGGACAGGTATCTTTCTGAGGACAGCCCTTGCACCCATGCTTGACCGAAAGCAGTGGCAAGACTATAAACGCATCGAGAACAAATGTAACAAGCAGCGTCGATAACAGCCAAGAGAAGCTGTAAATAACAAGGGCCACCCCGGTCAACACTGGTATCAGCCACAAAGGCATAATCACCGGTATATGCTTCTTGAACTTTTCATTAAAGCGATCGGCTGCTTTTCTTTCCCGAAGCTTCGCGGCTATGCGCCCATATCCACAAGGACAAGCTCGCGTGTCCCAATATCTGCAGTAGGGACATACGAAAATCATAATCCAGAATGCCCCCGCTACACCGTAAGTCAGGTACGCGCCGCCCCCTATCAATCCCCATACTGAATTGCCGAAGCCCACAACCAAGACAGCCGTCCCCAGCACTATCATAACCAAATAGGGAAGGTTACTGAAAAGCTCCTGAGCGTGCGAGTATTCACGCATAGGTTGGCCGTCTTCACAGCCTTGGCTGTCGTTTGAGGTTTCTCTATTCACTAATACGTCTTCTCCGAAAAGCTTAACAGACGCACACTCGCTGGTATTCATTGTACAGCCTGCGCAAATAACAGGGAAGAATAAATGCAGCACTTGGCATATACTATTAGCTTCCCGTGCTATCTTCCGCCCTGACATCAAAGACCATCAAAACATCTGCGTGGCGGATATAGAGCTTGCCGTCGCAGACAACCGGGTGCGGCCAGCCCTCGCCGCTCATGCCTTCGCGCTTGGGCAGCTTAAACGTACTCTTTAAGTTGTATCTCTGAGGATTAGCCTCAATTAGGGCTACGACATTGTCCTGGTAGCGAAAGTATAAGTGGCCGTCTGCGTAAAGTACGGCTGCCGACCCTCCGCCAGGCTGATCTTCCTGCCACATCACCTTACCGGTTTTCATTTCGACGCAGGTTGGCTTGCCCTTGCCATGGTCATGACCGCCGTAGATGTAGTCACCGACTCGGACAAAGCAGCCGTGGTGATTTTGGAAAGTTCTGGCATCGAGGAAGTAAACCTCTTTCGGATCAACACTGTTGCCTTCGTCAGTCAGCTTAAGCAACACGCTTCCGGTATTGTAAGCGGTTGAACTGAATACATAGTCTCCGTAAACGACAGGCGTCGGAATATTGGCAACTCGGTTTGCTATCTTGTTGTATCCCCAGAGAAACTTGCCATCTCCAGCAGCCACACCTATCAATCCCTTATTCGTCAACTGGACGTACTGCTTGATGCCACCGGCCTCAGCCACGACTATGGACGAATAGCCCGCTTCATCCTTTCCTTTTGGGCCGATGTCGGGCATCGAACATTTCCAGATGATGTCTCCGGTTTTTTTGTTCAGCGCAACCATCACGGAATCCCGACCGCCGGGCGTGCACAACAGTTTTTCAACATCGACGAGCGGCGATTCGCTGAACTTCCACCCAGGATTTTTACCATCCAGGTCGCTTTGCAAATTCTTTCGCCAAGACACATTGCCGGCGACCGCATCAACACACACTAAATCGCCTGCAGTACCTATTGCGTACACAAAACCGTCATTGACCGTTGGCGTGCATCGAGGCCCATCTTCATGTGGCGGTCCCACTTTTGCCTCCCACAACCGCTTTTGTGTCGTCAGGTCGTAGGCAAGAACGCATTGCACTTTTTCAGATTCGAGGCTTATATCGCCCATTGTGTAGAGCCTGCCGTCAACGATTGATAGGCTGGAATATCCTGTTCCAAGACCTGTGGTCTCCCACAAAAGTCTCGGTCCACCCTCGGGCCACTTCTTAAGAAGTCCAGTCTCTGATGACTTGGCATCACGATTCGGGCCGCGCCATTGGGGCCAATCCGCCGCCTCAGCGGTGCTGTAATAGCTCAGTCCCATTAGACATAATCCGAGTCCAAGACTTGCCACGAATAGAGATTCTCTAATTGTTCTTAACATACTCATCGACCTTCATAAAAGGAATTATCAATCTTCCGTTGTGTAGATACTATATGTGGATCGACGGCACTAACCCATCCTCAGTCTTTGCTGCTGACATCGACACAAACTAACTGCCCATTGGCATTGCGGGCATAGATTCTGCCGTTTGCCAGGACCGGAACGGTCCAGCACTTGCCCGTCAGAATCTGCGCCGACGAAAGATCCTTGAACCCCCCCGGCGAAGCCGGTGCAGTTACCAACTTGCCTCTTTCACTAAGAATAATCAGCCTACCACCGGCAATCATAAGGCTTCCTTTGCCAAGTCCTCCCTTTGACCATTTCATCTGCCCTGTCTTAAAATCCAAACATCTCAGTTCCTTCGAATCATCGAACCCATAAATGTGTCCCTGCCACAGCACCGAGCTGTTGAAATGGTTCCGCATGTTCTTATTTCGCCAAACTTCAGTAACATTACTGTCCTTGATTTTCAAAAGCGCGCAGCCTTTGTTATATCCGGTACAAACGAATACTGTGTTACCTGAAATAATAGGATTTCCAATATTAGCGTCGTAGCTCGTTTTCCACGGATGATGCCAGACTACTTTTCCCGTTGCCGCGACTAATCCCACAATTTCCTTAGCTGCAAATATCGCCACGCATTTTTGATTGCCCATATTGAAAGGCACCGCCGTAGCGTACCCGGTCGGGGCCTTCCCATTTTGCCATATCACACTACCATTAGCTTTATTAAGAGCGATGCCCCGGTTACCTGCATTAAGAATAACCATGTTGTCAATAACCAACGGTGAGCTAGCAAAGTACCAAGTTGGATGCTTAATACCTAATTCCTTGTTCAGTTTCTTGTGCCAGACTATTTGACCTGTCGCTGCCTTGAAACGGATAATATCACCATCTTTGCTGAAGGTGTAAACTGCGTCACCATCTACTGTCGGCGTCGCCGAGGGGCCGCCTTCATGGTTCTCCTTAAACAAAGGACATGGATAGGATTTCTTCCATATTTCCGTGCCTGTATCGGCCTCGAAGCAATAGAGTATGTCATTATCATTAATGTTACCCATCGCATAGACCCGGCCTTTACTTACAGCCATCGAAGCAAATCCGGCTCCGATCGACTTTTTCCACAGTACTTTCGGCCCACCTTCGGACCAGGTTGCAACCCAGCCCGTTTCATTTGATATGCCGTTGTGATTTGGCCCCCTCCAGTTGGGCCAATCCGCTGCCTCAACAGTACAGTAAAAGCCTGCTGCAATCGCATATACCACCAATCCAAAGACCAGTGCCAACACATAATTTTTCATTACTCTTCGCAAATCCACAGTATTTCTCCAAAAAAACAGCAAATTTAGCGGGCAGACTTGTACAAAATCTTACTTGGAATGTCAATTATATTTTTGTGGGGGACTGCAATTATTCTGTCTACTCCCTCGAAAATCACTGGTGTTTTCATCAGCGCAACACCGATAGTCACCAGGGCTTAACTACTTCAGAACAACTTTCCAAATTGCAATGCACATCACCTATCTGACTATCATACGCCGAGATCGTGTAAAAAGTTCGATAGCTGCCGCATCGCTGAAGTCACCGTGCGCCTTAACGGTATGTCAAGGTACAGGATTTACTCATCCTGGGGATCGAGGGTCATTCCCTTTAAATGCTAGTGCTCCTGTTGGGCAAGCCGATACGCATTGGGCTGCGCAGCGCTCGAGACCTTCGCCTATCGAACGGTCAAACGGCACGGCAACCCGAACATCAAAACCGCGGCCTATAAACGTTAATCCAAGCTTCTCACCCGCTTGAGCAGCAATCTGTACGCAAAGACCACAGTCTATACACTTGCCGGGCTCATAAATTATATCCGGGTGTTGAACCTGCTGAACAAACAACCGACGCTCGCCCTTATACCGGCCTGGTCTAGCCCCAT
>Ga0209636_10003188_pt1 | contig 16725 bp, 15 predicted proteins | sample DeeMarSWOR152_54_FD_187464 | JGI IMG/M metagenome (GOLD analysis project Ga0209636, IMG submission 187464) | Marine sediment microbial communities from White Oak River estuary, North Carolina - WOR-1-52-54 (SPAdes) (version 2) | ecosystem: Environmental > Aquatic > Marine > Intertidal zone >...
TATTGACCCTCCATTTTAAAAAGATCAAAATTGATCCTCGTCAGGAAAATAACGGAAATAAAGGATGTTTGTAAATAAAATGGCATCTGGCTCATGCAGGTATATATTTCGCTTATTTAGTTCTCTCTCCACCCGCTTGAATGTTTCTGTCCAATTTTTTATAGGCTCTAACTCGTCTATTAATTTTTGATGAAGAAGCTCAACCATGTTACTTACCCCTTGTTGAAAAATTTAGCTCTATTACTATACTCAAAAAAGACTCTCTATCCACCAAAGATAGAGAGTCTTTTTATAATTGTGGCTTAAAGTTGCTTTTTGATTGTGGAATCAACTGGCACTTGTTGTGCACCGATTCCTGCTTTTTCTATCATCCTTTGTTTTGCCAAAACGTGAACTGTCATTGGAGCGACTGGTGCTGTCCCTTGCGTTACAAAACTACCGACAACTCCATCCCGATACATTAGCCATACCTCGTTGTTAGGCAGTAATTCATCAATCAAAGCGGTTCGCCAGGCGACTTTTAAGGCTTCACTCTTCGATAGACCATGTTTGGTCATTAAATAATTCAGCACAATATCATAATGGGTATCACCTGGTTTAACTACATACGGCTCGGGAAGCTGATTTCGAACCTCATTTATTACTGCTTTCAGGTCGATGATTTCATTATTCTTTTGTACAATGGCTTTCAGCAATCCTGAATAGGAAATATCTTTCTCTTCATTGAACATGGCTTTTAAAAGCGCTTTCTCAGGAGCACCCATCAGCGTATCAAAACTGGTGATATCAAACTTTGCTGAATCTGGTCGAGTTGCGTTGTACTCTCGAATCAAGCTATACACTTCATGTCTTTTGCTCTCCAGATTCTGGTTCAGTTTATTTAGCTTTGCTACGCGATGCTGCAAGTCTTCGATACTTTTTATAGAGTTACCGTTGTTGCTGCAAGAAATGAACAATCCAACAACGACGATTATGATCAGCTTATGTTTTAACATATAAATCTACCTCCAATCAATATTTAATTTTAATTAGGTTAGTTAATTAGACTGATTCCATCTGCTATTTAGTAAATGGAATCAGTCGAAAATAATTATATACTAAAGAGTATAATCAATTTAAAAATTTTGACTCAATCTTTGAACACAATTTAGGCTCGACCAACAAATTTACTTCTTAATTTGTCAGTAGCTGAATGTATCTTTTCTAAATCAGCTTTTGTGGGCTTGTTATAATCATGTTTCGAAAATAAAACAATATAAAAGCTGTAAAACATAAGCCCAGTTATAATTGTCCCTAATGCGATTAAAACTATCCAGGATAACATAGTAATCTCTCCTTTCGGGAAAAATGGTTAAAATAGTCAAAAGCTATGACTATCCTTTGCACAATAATCACTTAAAAATAGCGAGTAGTATTATAACTTGTTCGTTTGAATAATTTAAGCTGTTTTCTTTTTTCTAATTTTACCTCTCCCAGTCCAAATCATTAATAGTACAATTATTGCAAAAAGACCGAGAAAAATTGTTGCGCCAGATAAAACGAAAATGAATAGGTCCATAGAACTCACCTCATTGATCACTGTATTTCTAATATGATATAAAAATCCCGTGCCAAAAATGCTAAGCGTAACAGCCTGTTATTTTGGAGCAGATCTGCGAACTGATAGATGCATGAATTGACGTTAGTCAATTCAGTTTGAATATTCTGTAAAAACAAAGACTTGGCTAGTAATAATATATTTTCGTTACGGGCTGTTTTTTCATGTCATGCCTGTGCATACAGGCTTCTCCTAATTGTTTGTAAATAAGGAGATTCCTGCATTCGCAGGAATGACATCAGTACTGAAATTATAACCCATAACGAGTATGACAGCCCGCTTCGTTTTTTTTAAAGTTGAAACAATTGAAAGGAGAGATTATCAACCTTCTGCTGTATACTCACTGAGAGGATGTTTGTAGCAGATTAAAGGATTATTAAAAAACAGATCAGTATTTTTCTGGTAAGTTTTAATCAGTAGAAAATCATAAGATTTCAAAATTGGCTTGAAATTGTGGATAATAGTTCTCGAAATGGAAACGATGTTAATCTTATTGATTTTGCCTATATTAACAATTAAATAATTACTACTTGCCTGTTCCAAAACAGTGATCGGATCTTCACTTGATGAATCAGGTGAATTCAAATTCAATTTATTTAAGATTTCAATTGGATAAAAAATTAAATAAAAGTAAGTAGCCACACAAAAAATGGCTGTTATTTTTAATAAATTTTTCATTATTACGTCCATCAAATTGAATTAATTTAGAGCATTTAACGCCAGCCGATTTTTTTAGTTCCACAAATTATTTCAAGACCGCCGGGAATGAACATAATTTTATTGTCAGCGGCGTCTTTAAACTAACCATTTCATTTTTCCCTATACCTCTGTTTTGCTTTCTCGATAATTTTAATCGCCTGGTCTCGATCTGCCCAGCCATCGATTCCGATCTTCTTCTCTTCAAGGTCTTTATAGACAGAAAAGAAGTGTTCGATTTCTTTCAGCAGATGAGGTGGTAAATCTTCGAGTTCTTCGATGTGGTTCCAGTATGGATCACCGATTGGTACGCAAAGGATTTTTTCGTCGGCTCCCTTTTCGTCCCACATTTTGAACAAACCGATGGGTTTGGATTCAATTAAACAACTCGGGAAAGTTGGTTCGGAAACCAGAACTAATGCATCCAACGGATCGCCGTCTTCACCCAATGTCTCTGGTATAAATCCATAATCGCTGGGATAATGAACAGCCGAGAAAAGCATTCGATCAAGTTTTATTGCTTTTTTTTCTCCGTCGTATTCGTATTTATTTCGACTACCTTTCGGTATCTCGATCACGACATCAACAGTTATTTTATTTTCATTCATCATACTGGAATTAGTATCGAATTTAACTTTAAAATTATTTATTATCAGATTCTTCCCATTCGTTTTGGTCACGCATGAGAAAGAAATTTAATACAAGGCGTCTGCAACGAAAAGAGGACCGCAACTAAATAATTTTCAATTTAATTTCATTGCTGTTCTTTTTTTGTTACAAGTTCTTTTTAGTGCAAATATTATCTTAATGTTTCAATTGCAGCTTGGCTGCGTTAACTATTCTCTCGACAAGCCAGAGAGAATTAATCCGTTTCTTCATGAGTCATTCATCTGTCATTTCGTTGTTTCAAAAATTTTTTTAACCTTTGCGATTATTTGTGCTTCTGTCATTTTATCAGTTGTTTCTACACCAATCACTTTAGTAGAAAGCTCTTTAAACTTTTTAATTTCTTTCTTCAATTCAATTTTTGCTTTTCCAGGACCGAAGATAAATATACTCTTGGCATCTTTTATTGTGTCAATAATATTTTGATAATACTGATGCAAATGTTGCTTGCGTTTTCTCTCTAACTTTCTCTCCGTTGCAACATCCTGGGGACCATAAGGCGAAGCTGTCCGTGAGCCGCCCAGTGTTTTAATATGACTTTCAACCTCGGATTCGATTTTTTTGATTTTCTGATCACCATTGGAAATGATGACGATAAATGCTGTTTCATGATCAATCCATAATCCAATATTTTTTGTCATGGTGTCCTCCATTTCTTGTTATTATTACTGTCCAATCAATGATATTAAATTAAGCGTCAAGGAAAAGGAGTGCAACGCCTTTATGCGTTGCAAAGTGGTGCAATCCATAAAGGGATTGCACTCCAAATTTTTCACATTTTTCCTTAACTTAGTGACATTAACTATCCAATTAAAAAAAGTAGATTTTGGTTTTAAAAATAATGACAAATATTTTTATCAAATAAAATACGCCTTCAACACATATTGCTGCATCATCCGCTGGGTATTGAAAAACGATCCATTCAGAGCAATGGCATGTCGCATGATATTGATGAATTGTTGCCTATCATTATAAAACATTGGAACGATGATTTGTTCCAATTTATCATACAAAGAATTGGCATCTTCGGCTCGATTTTCTTTTTCCTCTGATCCTCGCTGCATTTCGTCGATCGCCCAGCCTGTCACGCCTTCGATACAACCCTCGATCCACCAACCATCGAGAATGCTCAACGAAGGAATTCCATTCAGTGCTGCTTTCATACCGCTTGTCCCCGAAGCCTCACGTGGTGGAATTGGATTATTGAGCCAGATGTCAACACCTGATGTAATCAATCCCCCCAATTCCATATCATAATTCTCCAAATAGGCGATCTTAAGGTTGTTTTTTAATGCTTCCTTTGCCTGGAAAATTCGTTTAATAAGTTCTTTACCACTCTGGTCTTTAGGATGGGCTTTACCTGCAAAGATTAACTGAATAGTGCCAATTTCCGATGAAATATGTTTTAGCCTCTCGACATCTTCAAAAATCAGATCAGCTCGTTTATAAGTTGCTGATCTTCGAGCAAAACCAATGGTCAGTGCATCAATATCCATCCCAATATTGGCCTCCCTGTTCACATAGCTGATCAACTGCTTTTTTGCCTGGTAATGGGCTTGCCAGATTTCCTCATTGGGGATGTTTAATGCATAGCGCAAATTGTAATTATCCTCTTTCCAGCCAGGAATATATTTATCAAATAAATCCTGAAATGGCTTCGATGTCCAGGTGCCTGCATTGACGCCATTGGTGATTGAATCAATCGCATAATCGGCAAACATCAGGGCAGATACTTCTTTGTGCTTTTTAGCGACACCATTGATATAATGACTGAGGCTCAGTGCCAGGTAAGTCATATTCAACATCCCTTCATGGGTACAAAGTCCCTGAATTTCAAATGCCTCATGGTTTCCCAGCACCTGTTTGACCAAATCCATGGGAAATTGATCGTGACCTGCTGGAACGGGCGTGTGCGTGGTAAATACGCAGTGTCCTCGAACATGTTCAATCGCTTCCTCTGTAATAGAATCCAGCTTCTTCTTATTCAGAAATTCATCAATGAGCTCGAGTGTCAACAGACTGGAATGTCCTTCATTCATGTGAAAACGTTTAACATTTTTATATCCCAACGCTCGTAAAATTCGAACTCCACCTATACCGAGGATAATTTCCTGGCATAAACGGTAATACAAATCTCCGCCGTAGAGATAATGAGTTAGCGTTCTGTCCCATTCAGTATTTTCTTCAAGATCAGCATCTAAAAAATAAACAGGGACAACAAAGCCAGTAGAACCTGGAGTTTCATATTTCCAGGCTCGAATCGCTATGGTTCGCCCCTCTATCGTAACGGAGACTCGTTCTGGCAATTCTGTTAAAAAATCATCAATCGACCATTCCACAGGCTCTTCGGTTTGCCAACCTGTATTGTCAAGTTTTTGAAAAAAATAGCCTTTGCGATGCAGAAGCGTTACTGCTATCATCGGTATTTTAAGGTTCGCAGCCGACCGAATCGTATCACCAGCTAAAATGCCAAGTCCGCCGCTATAAGTTGGCATTCCTGGATCAAGCCCGATTTCCATTGAAAAATAAGCAATTGTTTCCTGGTTTTCCATGTTATTTATCTCCTCATGTATTGTATTTTCTAAGATAATTTTTGATGAGTGGTTATTCGTGATTGGTGAGTAGTAATTAGTAAATTTTAAAAGAGAAATTTACTTTAAATTTTGAAATTGTTTCTAATCACTTACGACTAATTACTCACCACTCACCACTAACCTAATACTTCGACGATCCAATTGTAAACACAAAATTTCTCTTTCCCCGATGCGTTAACCTCCATGAAAAATCAAATCGAAGAAAAGAAATTATTCGTCCAAGACCAAAGCCGATCTCATAAAAAACATCCTCAGTCGCGACAATATTTTGTAATTGATTTTTATTTTGTTCAGAACATTCTGTCCAGCCAGCACCTGCATTCAAAATCAAATCGATTTTACCATTTTTAATTATGGGTATTTTTGAAGCCCGAAAAAGATAGCTTCCGAAATTATATTCGATGAATAAAGCAGCCATTTTATCCCCTGCGAATTCTTTAACTCGCAGCGTCCGAAAAACACCGAAGGTTGAGAAATCTTCTATCCTGCTGGTCAAATCGAAAAATTTTTGAATGGGCAATGATCGATTTGAGCCGCCCAGCAGAATGTCCATATCTAAAAAACCAGTGGCAAAGGTCGGCTGGTGACGACGGATATGAAGATAATATCGAATGAAATCAAAGTTACTTTTTAAATAGTCATTATCCGAATATTCCATTTGAGCATTGATCAGCCAGCTTTTTTGCGTGGTGATTGGCACTTCAAATACTCCGAGATCAATAAATTCCCTGGTATCGAGAGTGATATTCGCTTGAACCGATCTCAGGTTGCCTTCTTGAATTGGCGGATTTATTCGATATTTTTTGGAACGATCCAATAGACTGAAATTTGTCCTTCTTTCAATACTATGGTGGTTTTCATTCAAATATTGCAGACTAATATTCCAGCGAGGCGATGGCTTCCAACGATTAAAAATACTCCACCCTTTCGAGAGATAATAATCATAATAATCCTCTTTATCAAACAGGCACAAGGCAGTCACGGCATTCAGGCTATAAATGGGTTCAGGCTCCCGAAAATTGATGCTTTTACGAATTTTAAGTCCTATTGAATATTTTTTATTTGATGAGAAGAATTGCTCGGCTGTTGCCCCATGTTTCCAGACTTTGTCAGAAAACCCGTATCCCCCTTTCAATGTGATTCGATTCAATGGAAGTATATTTTTTGAATCAAATCCTAAACCAAGGAAGACACCTTCCACCCGATTAAAGTGAAAAAAGTCAGAAAATGAAGTGAGGGGTAGTCTTGGAAGACTAAATGGAGAACGAACAAGAAAGACAAGACATTTTTCAAAAAAATTAGCGTTGGTCATTGAACTGTCGAGGTGTTGATAGGCCCTGGTTTCTTTATCTGTAAGGGGAAGTCTTTGTTGGAGCGCCCATGTTGTAGAATCGATTGCATCTGCAGTCGGCAGTGCGGTGATTTGATATTTATCGAAAATATGATCGGGATGCGGTTGATTAATTTTATAATTATCCAGAATAGAAATCTGTTCGACAAAAAGCGGTGGCTGAGATGAAAAATACCTGATCTCACAATTCAGACTCACTTTAATTGGAAGCCAGAACTTTCCTTCGTACAATGCAAATTTTTCCTGAATATGCACATTGTGAATGGGCGCAAGATCCAATGCTTTATTTCCCCTGACATCCACCTCCATTACTGAAAACGATGAATCAGCAATACTGATAATTCCCTCAAACAGAGGCGCCGCTTGAGACCCGGGAATGATTTTAATGCGAAAAACCATGATATCATCAATGGCAGTGGTATCAACCATTTCGTAACAATAATAATCAAAAGCATTGGGAGCGGTTGGCCCAATAATGAGGTTTCTTTCCAATGTAATGGTGTCATCATTCAAATTGGGAATTTTTCCAACTGTAAATAAATTCATGGCGGGCAACAAATTTTTCGTTTGACACCGGGCGATAATAACTTCTTTATATTTATCAGGCTTCCGCCAGTAATTGTTGGATTTAACCTCACAGATACCACCGATAAATGTATCCTGTTTTGTTTTTTTCTTCCTTTCCATTGAAAAGACACTTTTGGTATAGGCTTCAAATTGGGTGCTATGAAGCTCAGAAAGGACTCTCTTTTTTTTATTGATGGTTTCTAAAATGATCTTGGCGGCTGGATTGTATTCATCAGAAAAAACGGTCACAGATTGCATGGGAATTACAGTTGGCTTGAGAAAAACATCGTGCCGTACCGCTGCTTCTTGAATTTCGATACGAAGCGTATCTGAACGATACCCCATATAACTGAAAACTATTCGATAACGACCTGGCTGAAGCATGAGTTGGTACTTACCTTCAATATTTGATGTTGTACCTCTTGTTGTTCCCAGAATCCTGATGTTGGTAAATGGCAATGGATTTCCTGTTTCAGCGTCCTGGACGACTCCCAACAAGCAATATAATTTTTCATCTGTTCCGAAAATTTCAGTTTTGTGGAAGAATATTAAACAACTTAATATAAAAATGTGGATTAATGATCTTTGCATATCGATAGTTTTTTGCTTATCATTAAAAGTGACCGTCACCTCGCAGGTGACGGTCACTTTTCTACTTTTTTTAAAAATTATGCTTGTTTCTGCCGCTGTCTATATAAATCCCCCACCTCTGCCCCAATAATAAAAATTGCTGAAGAATAATAAATCCAGAATGCCACCACAATTATTAATATATAAGTACCATAAATTTTGCCCAGCGTCTGAAAATTGGTGATATAAAAACCAAATAATCGGATCGCAATCACCCAGAGTGCCGTTGCACAAAGAGAGCTGATGGCTGCGACGCTTTTCGGAATTCTTTCAGATGGTATAAAGTAATAGAGCAGAAATAGAAAAGAATAGACTAAAAATACAGAACCCAAAGAAAAAAGAAATTTGAGAATCGAGCTTATTTTAAGGAATTTCAGGAATCCAATTTTATCCCAGAAGTTTTTTATAATTTCCAGACCTGGCAATAGGGTTGTTGAAATTAAAAAGAAAAATAAGATAAATAATACCATACCAAAATCTTTTAGTTTGCTGAGAATTGGATTTTTATGTTCTTTAAATTTGAAGACGGTATTTAAAATCGTTTTCATGGTACTGAACACACTACTTGCGCCAAAAAGCAAACCGAAAATACCAAAATAGCCAGCGATGTTTCTGTAAAATTTGAATTCTTCAATACGGTTGAACATGATTTTTTTTGCATAGTCTGCATACTCTTTGTAAGGAATAACTTTATCAGCAAAAAGACTGATTTTGTCCTCGAGAGTCGTAAAAGCAAAAATATTACCAATGATGGAAAAAATAATCAGTACCAGCGGAACGATACAAACAAAAAATGAAAACGCCAATCCCCCCGCAAGCAACAGGATATGATGTTCACCGATTCGATGGTACAAGCCAGAGATGTAGTGCTTGAATAGGGGTTTTTTTGTCCAGGTGATTAACTTTTGCCATCGCAAAATTAGCGATTTTATTATCATTTTCATTTGAAATATGAGTCGCTCTCGTGAGTGGTTAATGGTTAGTGGTCAGTCGTTTGTTGTTAATGGCTAAAGTTTTCGGATTTTTTTATTTTGTATATTGAACTAAACTAATTTATAGCGATCACCACTGACAACTGATTACTGACAACTAACAACTCACCTAATCCCCCATCTTGCCCGATACCCCCTGACATCGACATGTACAAACGGCCCATGCGAAGCAGTCTTTTTATATCGTCCCAAACCACCAACAAAAATCTCGTACCAGGGCTTGCCATACATTTCGTCAATTATATGATATAAAACTTTTGCATCTTTGTAGTCGATTTTGCCATCTTTATTCAGGTCATCCATCATGTCATCTTTTGGATTTTCATCAATAAAAATATCAGCAGCGCCTCCCCAGCAGTGCCGACTGTACCTAACATTACCAATTGATTGATTATAATTTGGCGTTCGATAGCCACTCATGATGTGGAAAGTGTTACAAGCGTATCCCTTTTCATTTACTTTCTCGAGAATCAATTCCAGTTTTAATATCAGCCGTTCTTCCAGCACCAGATACCTGGAAGAGTCACATTCCTGTTTACAGAGAAACTGGTTCAACTTAAAATGGGGTGAAATTAACGCCTCTTCAATTTCTTTCGACACTTCAATGAAGCCTTGGGGCGGTTTGTAAATTTGCATATTTTTCAAGGCAGTTTTTGGATATTCACCAATCCGATAGCAATTTAAATATTCTCCTTTTAATTCTTTAAATGGAATCATAACGAAAACATTTAAGGTGATGGATTCTGATGAGTCATCCTGGATAATTTTCAAAGGATAAAGTCCCTTTTGGGTTGGTGCCTGCCATTGCCATTTTTTCTTTGTGGATTGAATTAATTGACCATCGGAGGTCTTTATTTGATAGTTTTGATTTTTTCCCGAATCAATAACTTCAAGGGTGACGATTTCATCGGGAAGAACGAAGACTCCCATCACTTGATACGGTGAAACTTCGTCTTTGAATTTTACTGAAAAGCTGGCTTTTTGTGGCGAAAATTTTTCTGGATTTCCAGCATTTACATTCCCCCAACTCAAAATAAAAAACAAAACAATAAATTTCAAAAAATACTTGGTGCTAAATCTCTGGTTGAATTGATTCATAAAATATCCGCTTAACAAAGTTTATCTTTCACAGAATTCGTGCTACTTAGCCAGATTAAAAATATCAGTAATATTTAATTTATTCAAGCCACTTAACATCCCCCTTCAAAGGGGGACCTGCGAGAATTCCCCCATTTGAAGGGGGGCAAGGGGGGATGTTGAGATTGAATTCAACTAAGTAGTATTAGCACTTTCACCGAATAAAACATTTAAATATTTCTTTCTGTGATCGTTCTATTTCTGTGACCTAAAATCAGTAATTATTTTTCAAAAATATTTAGCAGCCATTTTGGAATTTTAATCCAAAACAACTTCTTCCTGATAAGTCGGAACTGACAGATTCCAACCTTTCTTTTCTTTTACGAAATCGGCAAAAGCATGGGCGGCTTCGACTTCGCCGTGGGTGATGAATAGGTGTCTCGGCGGCTTTTGAAGTCCCGAAAGCCATTTCATCAACTCATCACGGTCGGCATGGGCAGAAAAACCAGAGATTTGTACCACTCTGGCTCGGACAGGATAATATTGACCTAAAATTCTCACCTCTTCCTCGCCATCGACGATCAGCCTGCCGAGTGTTCCAACCGCCTGGTAACCCACAAAAAGTACCGTGCTCTCAGGTCGGTCGATATTCTTTGCCAAATGGTGTTTGATCCTACCAGCAGTACACATTCCCGATCCAGCAATAACAATCACTGTACCCCGAATATGATTGATTGCTTTGGATTGATCAACTGTTTTCGTCATTTTTAATCCCTGAAAGTCAAAAGGCGATTCATGGCGACGCACCAACTCTAGCATCTCTTCGTCGAATAATTCAGGATGACTTTGAAACACTTTGGTCACATTGATTGCCATTGGACTATCCACGAAAACCATAAGATGGGGAATGCGATCTTCGACCAACAATTGGTTCAGGTAATAAAGCACTTCTTGCGATCGCTCAACTGCAAAACTGGGGATCAAAATGTTCCCCCCAGCTTTATGAGTGGAATTAATAATCTCTTCCAGCTCATCATCGATATGGTCACGATCACCATGTAATCTATCACCGTACGTTGACTCCATGATAATATAATCGGCGTCCTCATAAATTGTCGGATCGAGCAAAATCGGCGTCTCCCATCTGCCAATATCACCAGAAAAGAGGATGGTTCTCGACTCGCCATTTTGCTTCACTTTCACTTTGATATTGGTCGAACCGAGAATATGACCTGCTTCAAAATAGGCTGCTTCAATTCCATCACCTACTTGAATCGTCTTATTATACCCAACAGGATTAAAATGAAGAAGCGTTGCTTCGGCATCTGCTGTCGTATAGAGCGGAACTACAGGACGGGGCCCCGTTCTACCTTCTTTTTCATGGCGTCTTCGTTTAAATGCGGCATCTTCTTCCTGGATATGTGCCGCATCGAGCAATATGATTTTTGCAATTTCTGCTGAGGCAGGCGTGCAGTATATTTTTCCTTCAAAACCTTCCCGAACTAATTTGGGAAGGAGTCCGCAATGATCCAGGTGGGCATGAGTCAGCAGGACACCATCCAGGGTTTCAGGCGGAACATAGAACGGATCCCAATTTCTCGCTCGGAAATCCCGCTCCTGGTAAAGTCCACAATCAATGAGAAACCGTTTTCCGTTTGCCTCTAATAGGTAACGAGAACCAGTAACGTTTTGGGCAGCGCCAAGAAAGGTTAGTTTAATATTCATTATCCAATTCCTGAATTTATTTATAATTTGAGCGTTATCAATCTGAAATAGAATCCCTTCAAAACCAACTCAGCTTATTTCATTCGCTCAACTCATTTAACTAAATAATATATTAAAAATAATTAAGTTTTACAAGAAGTTTTATCGATTTATAAGACTTTATTCCATTAAGAATTAACAGGATTTCCATATTTGACCCGAAAATATGGTACCTTTTACAGTAAGCTATAAAAATTAAAGTAAATCACCCATATATCGTTAGCACAACTAATTCATCTTTTGTATTAAAACTCCATTGAGAATCATGTGAAGGATTTAGTCTAATTCCTCCATTTCTATCGGTAGATAAATTTAAGTGCCTTACCCCAACCATAGGGCAATATCACTGTGTTCCAAAACTGCTCGCTGGATTTCTTGAAATGACATTTCACAATCAATGAAACCTCATAAATATGCGATTGAATGAGTACAATTAAAATCGCAGAACATATTTTATCGGTGAACTGTTTTGTTAATTATTTTCCTGATTAGTCGTCAAATGAATTGTTTTCCTTTTCTGCCAGAAGTGAATACCCCATATTATAAAACTGATAACTGCAATCGCTGTAATGATTATCCGCTCATAACGCTTAATATCTTCGATAAGTGCTTCAATGGTTACACCAAAAAAATAGCCCGCTGTTCCGATGCCAATCGCCCACACCATGGCGCTCAAAATATTAAGCAAGACGAAACGCCATGTTTTGACATTGCTCATTCCAAGTACAAAAGGCGTGACGGTACGGATTCCATAAATAAAACGGAATCCAATGATAACCAAGGTGTGGTGACGATCCAGCAATCGTTGCGCCTTTTCGACCCGTGAGCGCCAGTTGAGACGACGATCTAAAAATTCACGTCCTTTGAAACGTCCTATAAAAAAGAAAAGTTGATCACCAAACAATGTTCCGAGAAATGCAGAAAGTATCACATAAGGCAATACTAAATACCCCTGGTGAGCAGCAAATCCACCCAGAACTAATATCGTTTCGCCTTCCAGAAATGTTCCGATGAATATTGCCAGGTAGCCGAATTTTTGAATGAGGATCTCAATAGACATGTCTTCAATCCAATTTATTAAAACCAGGAGTGCAATGCCTTGATGCATTGCTTGCGGTGCATAAAGACATCGCACTGCACTTCTATGATTTTATTTTTTTATAAAATATATGTTTAACGATCTCCGTTGTCACAACCAAAGACACCACAATCAACCCAATGACAATTAAAAATGTTCCAGTCAGTCGAGTAAATCCAAAAATCGGAGCCAGTGGCGTAAACGGAAGAACAATAATAAAACCAGCGATCAACAGCGTGGCTATAAACAAATAGCGACCAGGCAAACTTTTGAAGAATGGTTTTCGAGTTCGGACAATTAGAACGATCAATACGGCAGAGATCACCGATTCCAGAAACCAGGCCGTTCGAAATTGTTCGGGAGTAGCATGCAAAATGAGAAGCAGAATCCCAAAGGTCAAATAATCAAAAATCGAGCTGACCAGCCCAAATGTTGCCATGAAATTACGAATGAATTTTATGTTCCAGCGACGTGGTTGTTCGATCATTTCCTGATCGACATTATCGGTGGCAATCGCCATCTCAGGAAAATCGGTCATTAAATTGGTTAGCAGAATCTGTTTGGGTAACAGTGGTAGAAAAGGCAAAAACAGTGATGCTCCTGCCATGCTGAACATATTGCCGAAATTAGCACTGGTCGCCATGAACACATATTTCAGAGTATTGGCAAAGGTTCTTCGACCTTCCTGCACTCCTTCGACCAGGACATTCAGATTCATTTCCATCAAAACAATATCGGCTGCTTCTTTTGCTACGTCTACAGCGCCATCGACGGAAATACCCACGTCGGCTGCATGGAGCGCTGGTGCGTCATTGATGCCGTCACCCATGTAACCGACAACTTTGCCTGCTTTTTTCAGCGCCAGTATGATCCGTTCTTTCTGGTTCGGTTCCACCTCGGCAAAGACATTAGCTGTTTGCACCCGTCGCATCAATGCTTCATCACTCATTTGTCGCAGTTCTGATCCAGTCAATATTTTCGGATTTAGAATCCCAACCTGCTCGCTAACACTTTTGGCAACCAGCTTATTGTCACCTGTGATCATTTTCAGTTGAATTCCTAATTGGTTGATCTGTTCAATTGTTTCCTGGATGCCAATTTTGGGAGGATCGAATAGCAAGAGAAATCCCAATAATATCATTTCCTGTTCGTCGTCTTTGCTGATGCGACTAATTCCACCCATTTGTTTATAAGCAATGCCCAGGGTGCGAAACCCTTTAGCACTAAAATCCTCATATTGCTGCTGGATTTTTTTACTGACTGTTTCGATTTCGATGATTTCGCCAGTTGAGGCTTCCGCCTGGGAGCAGACAGAGAGAATGTTTTGCAGGGCGCCTTTGGAGATCATGAGATTTGAAGAATCTTTAGCGACTAAAATACTCAGTCGTTTGCGATTAAAATCATACGGGATCTCATCCAATTTACTATATTTTGAAATATCAAATTTTTGATGATTGCGAATGGCTTCGTCAATGGGATTGACAAAGCCGCTTTCGAAGCTGGCGTTGAGATAGGCAAAGAGCAGCGCTTTTTCATTATCCTGCCCCTCAACATCGACAGCGGATTTTACCTGGACTTTGCCCTGGGTCAGGGTGCCTGTTTTATCTGAACACAGTACATTCATGCTGCCAAAATTTTCAATGGAAGCCAGCCGTTTGACAATAACCTTTTGCGCTGCCATTCGTTTCGCCCCATGAGATAAATTGATGCTGATAATGGCAGGCAGAAGCTGGGGCGTCAGTCCAACCGCCAACGCCAGGGAGAAAAGAAACGCATCCACGATGGGTCGATGAAAATAGACGTTGAACGCAAATATCAGAATGACCAGCATCAGGGTTACTTCCAGCAACAGGTAGCCAAAACGTCGGATGCCTCTTTCAAAATCAGTTTCAGGCGGACGAAGTTTCAGTTGTTCAGAGACCTTGCCGAATTCGGTATTCAATCCTGTCGAGATAAGCAATGCCTTAGCGTTGCCACTGATGATATGCGTTCCCATAAATAACGAACTGGTTCTTTTTGCCAATGGGGTATCGAACGGTAAAACACCAGCACTCTTTTCAACAGGAAAGGTTTCACCAGTCAATGCGGCTTCATCCACAAACAAATCTTTTGATTCCAGGATAGCACAATCACCAGGCACGGTTGCCCCTGCCGAGAGGATCACGATGTCACCTGGCACAACCACTTCAGTGGATATTTCCTGTTCAACATTGTCCCGCAGTACCACTGATTTGGTCTGCACCATTGCCAGCAACTTTTCCACAGCATTGGCAGCACCTCGTTCCTGCCAGAAACCAAGCAGACCGCTGATCAGAACTATGGTCAGAATAATGATCGCGTCGATCTGGTCATGTAGAAAAAACGATAATATCGCAGCGAAAATCAGGATTAAAATAATGGGGCTTTTGAACTGGGCAAGCAGCAAGGTGAGAAAATCTGTTTTCTTCTTTGGTTTCAAACGATTGAAACCGTAAATCGACAGTCGCTGTTCTGCCTCATCGTTGCTCAAACCTTTTTGACTCGTCTCCAAAAACTGCATTAAATCGTTGATGGGAGTATTCCAGAAATTTGATAATTTTGTACTCATGGCTGTTTTTGATAAAAATTAAAAATTAGCTTTAGTTTGTTTGATGATATTAAAATATATTTTTCCAATCCGCCGAGACGGAAAAAATCTAACGGATGTTAGTCTTATGATTCATTAAAACCAATTTAAACAATCAGAAATTTACTTGCAAGGTAAATTTGGACTAACAAGTAATTTTGCTTCAAAATTAAACTTCTTCATCATTTCTTCATAACATTAAATTATAATTAAAGTGAAATTAATACCTGATCGATTTAATACTTATTTCCAACTTTAGTTTTAAGAATAAGCGTGCTCGGATGCTTCGGCAAGAACAAATTTCAAAATGTTGATAAACTAATAAAAACAATTGGCAAAATTGGAGACAAGAAATGCAAGCTTCGAAAAAATCAAAATCAAGAATCAACAAACATTCTATCGAAACATTGATCAAAGATTTGATGAGCGACGATGGTGTAGTGCGAAATAAAGCCAGGCTCGAGTTGGTTGAAATGGGGGAGTGCACTATTGATTTTTTAGCTGAATTGGTGAATAACTCAAATGATCGGGTGAGATGGGAAGCAATTAAGGCAATGGGAGAAATTAAAAGTACGTTTGCTATCCCACTTTTGATAGATGCGCTGGAAGATGAGGTGAGCAGTGTTCGCTGGCTGGTAGCAGAAGGGCTAATCGCTTTGAAGAATGAAGGGATCAGGGCGATTCTAGAGACGCTCATTGAACGCAAAGAATCCTATTTATTAAGACAGGGCGCACACCATGTCCTGCATGATTTGAATAAGAAATTGAAGGATGATAAAATAGCTGAACTGATATCATTATTAGAACATCCTGAGGTACATGTGAGAATTCCGATGATAGCTAAGCAAGTTTTAGATGATATGATGCATGGTTTTTTGGGAGACCAATGATTAAGGAGGTCAAACGGTATAGAGGAGCAGAGGTATAGAGGTATAAGGTATGGGGGTAGTATTTTTTATACCCTATACCTTTATACCCTTATACCCCATAGCCGTCAGGCTATCTCTATAATCTTATGTTATTATGCAAGTTAACATTATTTGCAAAGAAGTTTGTTTATTTTTCTTTTGCTCTAATATATGTTTCGTTCTACTTATTTCATATAAGT
>Ga0209636_10003190_pt1 | contig 16720 bp, 20 predicted proteins | sample DeeMarSWOR152_54_FD_187464 | JGI IMG/M metagenome (GOLD analysis project Ga0209636, IMG submission 187464) | Marine sediment microbial communities from White Oak River estuary, North Carolina - WOR-1-52-54 (SPAdes) (version 2) | ecosystem: Environmental > Aquatic > Marine > Intertidal zone >...
TGCAAAAGAATACAAACATCTCGATTGAATCAATTCTTGACTTGGATGAATGAAAGGCACCCCCCTCTTTCTAGGAATAAAAGGAAAATTAAGATAAAATATATGACCCAGAAAAGAGTTCTTCCACCCACTTTTGTTCTCTTTACTCATTCGCGCGTTTCCCTTGCTCCAAATTATGAGAGATTCTTTATCCAAAACTTGCGCTCTAGGTTTGATTTTTGGGGAACTCCGATTCGATTGATTTTGAGAGCGAGTTGAAAAAGCAAAATAGAACCGCCCCCTATTTTTTGAGGTTTTTCTTTTTCTTGACTTTGCTGATTTATTCTATTATAAATTTATTTCACCTCAAAGAAAGGACAGGATGATAAGGAGGATACAATGATAGGAAAAGTTGCCAAGCTAATCATATTGATCATACTCGTGATGACTTTAATTTTTTTCCTGACAAGTTGTGAGAGAGTTAAGCCCAAGAACTTGATGGCTAATAACCATTTTTCCAGGGGAAACCATCATTTTGCTGACGGGCTTTACCGCAAAGCCATTGAGGAGTATGAACAAGCCTTAAACCTTAATCCAGATCTTTCAGATATTTACCGCTTCCTGGGCGAATCTTATAAGAACCTCTATCGACCCGGTATTGACACCCAAGAAAACCTAGAAAAAGCAGAAAAAGCTTTAGAAGCTTTAAAAAAGGCATACGAGCTTTTTCCCAACAACAAAGAAGTGATTTATTCCCTGGGAGATATGTATGACAAACTGAGAGATTTTGATGAAGCGGAGAAATTGTACCTCAAAATACTCGATATGGAACCAGGTAACATGGACAATTACTACGTGGTAGCAGAATTTTATAAAAGGTATGCCGGAGGCAGCAAGGAAGAGGAAGGAGAAGAAACAGGAATCAAAACGCCTTATGAAAAGGCAGAAGAAATGTATTTGCGCAGGATAGAAGCTGACCCTGAAAACCCTCAGGGTTATTCTTATGCGGCTCGATTTTATGAATTATTAGAACCTATCCCAGATTTTGACAAAGCTAACTTTTTCCATGAAAAACGTATTCGACTGCAGCCCGATAGTGCCGAAGCATGGCTCTCCAAAGGAGTGAATCGCTGGGCAAAAGCTTATCGGCTTCCAAAGCTAGCAAAAGAAGATAGACTTGAAGCTGCTTATGATGGCCTTGAGGCTTTAGAGAAAGCAACTGAATTAGACCCCGAGTATCCAGAGCCTTACTCATGGTTAAGTGTCATTTACCAGAGTGTATTAGCTCAGCTCGAGCCTGAGAAAGCAAGCAGACATAAAGCAGAAGGGGAGAAGAACATTACAAAGTTCCAGGAGTTGAGAAAGAGAGAGATAGAAAGAAGGCGCCTTGAAGAAGAACTGAGGAAAGCCGAATAGAGACTTCTCTTCTTCGGAAAATACAAAATCTGATTACCGAATTCCCCGTTAATGAGGATGAATGTTTATTCCTCTAAAGGATGAAAATCCCACTAGACGTTTTCCCTATGTAACTGTCCTCTTTATCGGACTCAACATTCTTATTTTTCTTTTCCAATTATTTTCTCCACAAGGAATCCATTATTACGTCTACAAAATGGGAGCTATCCCCTACGAAATCACTCATTTCAAATCAATCCATTATTTTCCCTGGGTATCTCCTGATTATATTCCTCGCTTGTCCCCACCCTTGACTCTCATGGCTTCCATGTTCCTCCACGGTAGTATTTTTCATCTTCTTTTTAACATGCTTTACCTCTGGATATTCGGGAATAATGTTGAGGATTTCCTTGGTCCAGCTCGATTTATCTTGTTTTATCTGCTCTCGGGTTTAGGGGCAAGTTTTACTCATATCATTTTCAATTTCAATTCTCAGTATCCGATGATCGGGGCCAGCGGAGCCATCGCAGGAGTGTTAGGGGCCTATTTGATCCTGTATCCAAGGGCAAGGATTTTAACTTTGATATTCCTTTTTTTCTTTATCCGGATTATTCCCATCCCCGCAGCTGTGGTCCTTGGAATCTGGTTTTTGTTGCAAGTGTTGAACATCGGCATGGGCGGCGGAGTGGCTTGGTTTGCTCATATAGGTGGTTTTTTGATTGGGATTGTTCTGATTAAGATTTTCACCCAAAAAAGAAAAGCAAAGGTCTGGATTCATTAGGATATCCTCTCTTTAACCTATTGATTTTAGCCTAATAAAAGTTGACAATTCTTTAAAGATTTAGTATTTTAATTCATCGCTGTTGCTTCTGATTTAATTCCGAGGCTTAAAAGAAATGAGAACATTTGTCCCGAAAAAAGACGAGATAGAGAAAAAATGGTGGCTGGTTAATGCCGAAGGAAAAATCTTGGGGCGTTTGGCCACTGAAGTTGCCATCCTGCTGAGAGGTAAGAGGAAGCCCCAGTTCGCCAATTTTATTGATTGTGGTGATTTCGTGGTTGTGGTTAATGCTGAGAAAGTGGCGGTAAGCGGGAGAAAAGAGGACCAGAAGACATATTATTCACATTCTGGATATCCTGGAGGCCTGAAAGAGAAAACTTTGAAAGAGCTCCTGGAGAAAAAGCCTGAAGAGGTGATTCGTAGGGCTGTCTGGGGGATGATTCCCAAGAACAAGCTCGGTCAAGCTATCTATAAAAAGTTAAAAGTTTATCGAGGCCCTCATCATCCTCATGAGGCCCAGAAGCCTCAAGAATATCAATTTTAGGGAGAAACGTAATTGAGCCTAATACAATATTACGGAACAGGAAAAAGAAAAACTTCTATTGCTAGAGTCTTTCTCCGCCCAGGGAAGGGAGATGTCACTTTATACGTTAATAAGAAAGCGCGGTCCTTTAATGAATATTTTAATCAAAATTCTCTAAAGTACAAGATCAAGCAACCTCTCCTCCTCACCGAGACAGAGAAAAAGTTTGATGTATTCATGCGGGTCGATGGAGGTGGAATAGGGGGACAAGCAGAGGCACTTCGCTTGGGTGTTTCAAGGGCTTTGGTAGAATTTAACAGAGAATTGAAGCCGACTCTCCGACAAGCTGGCTTACTGAAAAGGGATGCCAGGATAAAAGAAAGGAAGAAATACGGATTGTTGGGAGCGCGAAAGGCACCTCAATATCACAAGAGATAAGAGAGGAGTTCCAGTGGTAACAATAACAATGAAAGAGCTTTTAGAGGCAGGTGTTCACTTTGGCCATCAAACCAAGAGGTGGAATCCGAAAATGAAAGAGTATATTTTTGGTCAGAGGAACGGGATTTATATCATTGATTTGCAGAAAACGATAAAAATTTTCAAAGAAGCCCTGCAGTTCATCAGAGGAGTGGCCGAGAGTGGGAAAGAAATACTAATGGTAGGAACAAAAAAACAGGCTCAGGATATTATTAAAGAACTTGCTATGAAGAGCGAATCATCTTATGTTAACCAACGTTGGCTGGGAGGGCTGCTGACCAACTTTGATGTTGTCAGAGGAAGTGTCGATAGATTAATCGAGTTTGAGGAGATGAAAGAAGACGGAAGATGGGATCTTCTCTCCAAGAAAGAACAGTCAAAACTGGATAAAGTTCACCGGAAATTATCCAAGAATCTAGGCGGAATTAAGACAATGCTAGAATTGCCAGGGGCCTTGTTTGTAATCGATTCTGCTAAAGAGGAGATTGCTATTCTAGAGGCTCAAAAAATGAGTATTCCTATAGTGGCTGTGGTTGACACGAACGGAAATCCTGAAAACATTGAATATCCTATCCCGGGAAATGACGACGCCGTAAGAGCTATCGAATTGTTTACTTCAAAGATTTCCCAAGCCATTGCGGAAGGAAAAAAGAAGAGAGTCGAGAAGGAACTCCAGGAAGAGAAAAAGGAAGAAGAGCCACCGCCAGAGGAGGCTCTTGCTCCTTCTGAAGAGCCATCTACTGTTAAAGAAGACTTTGAGAAGAGGGTCACAGATAAATCTTAATAAGATAGGGAGTACAATGACAGTAACAACTGAAATGGTCAAGGAGCTCCGCCAAAGAACTGGGATCGGAGTGATGGAGTGCAAAAAAGCGCTCCAAGAAAGTAAGGGAGATATAGAAAAAGCTATTACCAGCTTGCGCAAAAAAGGATATGCTAGGGCCAAAGAGAAAATGAGTCGGGAAACGTCAGAAGGAATGGTCGGTTCCTATATTCATCTTGATGGGAAAATCGGAGTGCTGGTAGAAATCAACTGTGAATCTGATTTTGTTGCTCGCAACGAGGAATTCAGAGAGTTAGTTAAGAATATCGCGATGCATATTGCCGCTTCGAAGCCCAAGTATATATCTGCTGAGGAAATTCCTGCAGAGGAGCTTGAGGAAGAAAAAGAGATTATCCGGGCGCAGTTCAAGGATTCGGGCAAGCCCCCTGAAATAATAGAGAAGATTGTTGAAGGAAAGTTGAAGAAATATTACGAAGAAGTCTGCTTGGAAAATCAGCCTTTTGTTAAGGACGATAAGATTTCAATCAATCAACTGGTGGCTTCCTATATAGCCAAGTTTGGGGAAAACATCAAGATAAGTAGGTTTGCTCGGTTCGCGCTAGGCAAACCATAAGAATTAAAACATGGCTAGACCTAAGCCTACCTATGAAAGGATATTATTAAAGCTTTCGGGTGAATCCCTTCTTGGAAACCTTACTTACGGAATTGATCTTCCGACGACCAAATCCATTGCCCAAGAGATAAAGGAAGTTTCCGATTTGGGAGTCCAGATTGCGATTATGATAGGTGGGGGTAACATCTTTCGAGGAGTTGAAGGTGTTGAGGCTGGAATGGATCGCGCTTCTGCCGATTACATGGGTCTACTGGGAACCATTATTAATGGAATTGCCCTTCAAGATGCCTTAGAAAATGAAGGAGTAATGACCCGGCTCGTCTCTGCCATCGAGATAAAAGCTGTGGCTGAGCCTTTTGTCAGAAGAAAAGTTATCAGGCACCTTGAAAAAGGCAGAATTGTCATCTTTAGTGCAGGCACCGGGAGTCCTCATTTCACTACTGACACGGCAGCTGCTTTGAGAGCTCTGGAGATTAGAGCCCAGGTCATATTGAAAGCAACTAAAGTTGACGGGGTATATACATCCGATCCGTTAAAAGATAAGAAAGCTAAAAAATTCAGCTCGATTAAATATTTGGACGTCATAAACCGCGGATTAAAGGTCATGGATACCACGGCAATTTCCTTGTGTAAAGACAATAATTTGCCCATACTCGTTTTCAATCTGAGGAAGCGGGGCAACATAAAAAAGGCCGTTTTAGGACAAAAAGTTGGCACCTTGGTTTATTGAGGGGCAAACCCTTTTTCGGCAGAAGTCCTTATTTTCGATGCTAAGAAAGATACATCTTTTAGAGAGGGGCGAAGATGGTTAAAGACGTATTAAGGGAACTTGAACAAAAGATGAAGACGTCAGTGGAACATTTTCGTAAGGATCTGAGCAAGTTGAGAACAGGGCGCGCGAATGTAAATCTTCTTGAAGACATAAAAGTTGATTATTACGGAACATTAACTCCCCTAAATCAGGTTGCGACTTTAGGAGTTCCAGATCCGACTTTAATCACTATTCAGCCTTGGGATCCTTCGCTTCTGGAAGCACTTGATAAAGCTGTCAGAGCTGCAGACTTAGGCCTTAACCCGATTAGCGATGGTAAAACTCTCAAGATTCCGATTCCTCCTTTGGATGAGGAGAGGAGAAAGGAACTGGCGAAACACATAAGGAAGATGCTCGAGGACGAAAAGACTGCTCTCCGTGTCATGAGAAGAGAGAGCAAGGAGAGAATCGAAGAGCTGGAAGAGAATAAAGATATTACTGAAGATGACAAATTCTGGGGATATGACAAACTTCAGGAAGTTACTGACGAATACACGAAGAGGATTGAAGAGCTCGCTGAAGCCAAGGAAAAAGAAATTCTCGAAATATAAGAGCAAAAATCACTTCTTTTTAACTTACAGCTCCCAATTATCAATAATTTCCTAAAGAGATAGCAATTCTATGTTATTCCAGACAGGCGAGCTGAATTTATCTAGCTTCTTTTAAACCAGTTTTCGGTTGTCCCGAATTTTGTTCTTATAACAACTCCCCAACCAAGTATGCTCAAACAGAAAGAGAAAAGAAAACCGATTATAGGAATGAATCTGATAAGCGTAAACAGAACTAAACCGATGATAACAGCCCCTAGAGGAGATATTTTTGATTTTCCGAAAACTTTGAAGAGGCTTTCACCGAGGAAATAGAAAATGATAACTCGGCCAAAGATCTGAACGGCTATTCCTAAGATAACAAAAAAGAGAAGGATGGGGATTCCTATTAAGACAAAACAGAGAATAGCTGAGAAGATGACGAATCCAACATAAATAATGATGCTCAGGAAGCCGATTCCGAATACAGGCCAGAATGATTTTCTGATTTGGGAAGAAGCAAAAGAGATTTGACGAGGAAGTAAAGCCGCGATAACAATGGCGATGATAAACCAGATGAAAAAAAGCAACAGTTTGGTGATCAAAATGAATGGAATAAAGGAAACGGTAAAAATACTCCGAAAAGTCTCCTTAAGAAATTTTGAGACATCTTCAGAAGTTTTGAAATAAACTGTGTCTCCTTTGATAACACACCCTTGCTCTTTATCAAGCACTCCGCCAATAGAATAGACATCGCCATTTACAATAGCTGAGGATTCAAGTGCGATATCAGAACCAACCCCGACGATATCCCCCCCGACTCTGCCTCTCACAGTAATGGATCCACCGAAAGCAACGATATCTTGTTTGACTTCCCCCTCGATAAGGACATTACCCCCTAGAGTGATAACATTATCTTGGACTTCTCCTTCAGCCACCACAATATCTTTTTTCAAGACTAAGCCTTGTTGGCCATGGAGAGAGATAAACCCGAGCAAAAGGAAAAGAATCAGGGGCAACACTATTTTATTTTTCATTGTTTTTCTCCTACCAAGAATTTTCTTCTTATCCCATAAATAATAAAGAAAGAGATTAGGGTAAGGATAACGATGATCAGGATTTGGGCTTCAGGTTTGATGACGGTAAGAATTTGAAGAAGACCTTGAGAGAGACTTTTCAGGAGCTGAGCGACTGTCGATAGGATAACGGACATAACTTTGAAAAATTTGATAAAAACAAGAGACGAATTCTTTATCTGTTCCCAAAGGGCTTGATAGAGATTTATGAAAAGAGAAGACAAATTCTGTCCGGTTACTAAGATATATATAATGAAGGCCATGACAAAGGTCAAAAAACCACCCGCTAAGGCGGAGATCCAGCCCCACCAGGTCACTTTGATTGGGGAGAGCCTTTCCATAACCTTCTGAGCAAAATTAGAGGGAACTTGCCAGGAGGGAAGATCTTCGACGGCTTGAAGGAGGAACTTCCGTTCTTCAAGGACTTTTTGGCATTTTGAACAGCTGCCCACATGCTTCTCGATCTTTTTATTTTCGGGAGGGGATAATTGTTTCTCCAAATACATATAAATTTGCTCCACCGAAAGACAGCTCATGACTTTTCCTCCAGAAGTCGAAGAATCATTTCCTTTGCCTGGAACACTCGATTTTTTACTGTGCCCACAGGTATATTTTTTATTTCCGCAATTTCGGAATAGCTTAATTCATTCATGTGTCTCCAAATAAAAAGTTCCTTTAAAGGAGTGGGTATCTTCTCTAAAGTTTCTTCGATCCTTGCTTTTAGCTCTGAGAGTTCGTATTTTTTAGTAATTGAAGGCTTTTGATCTGAGACCTGGAGGGTAACTTTCTGGTATCCCCGATTATCCTGTTGGTCAAGGGAGAGGGTGGGGATTCTTTTCTTCCTCCAGTAATCGATGATGAGATTTGAGGCGATCTTAAAAAGCCAAGTGCTAAATTTATATTTTGACTGATAGGAATGAAGAGAGGCATAGCTTTTTAGGAAAACTTCCTGGGTGAGTTCAAGAGCAAGTTCTCGCTCTCTTACCATGCGTCCGATATAGCTAAACATGGGATTTTCATACTTTCGGATGAGCAGCTCGAAAGCCTCCTTTTCTCCACTAAGAGTTTTTTCGATTATATCCTTATCTTCATGCATGGAGGACGTCCTGTCCTCAAAGACTTATACGAAAATGAGCTAAAAGGGTTTTTATGGCTTTTCCAGCTTTTCTATGATCTCCACATCAGGTGGAACCTTGAGCTCAAAAAAGCTCTGAGGAACTCTGACATTGGTTTTAATACGACTAAAGCGAAATTCTGTTTTGTTACCTACCCAGTCGAGAAAAATGGCTTTCCTGATGAGCCAAGATTTTTCGTCGATTTCCAAGAGAATGAAAGAATATTCATCCTCTTCTCTGGGAATCAATTTGAGTTGAAAAGCATGAGCATTTTCTGTGGGAAAAGGACTGAACTCAATAAGATAATGATCTTGAAGGATCTTCTTGCCTGAAAGGAGGTTTAGTATTTCTGATTCATGATTTTCTTCAGCAAAAGAACTTTTTATAAGCTGATTATCTTCTGGGATGTAAAAGAGAAAATTTCCTTTTTTATATAAAAAAACCTTCTCCTCAGGTTCTCGGTATTCCCATTTCATCAAGTCAGGTTTCTTAAGAGTGAATTCCCCCTTTTCTCTCAAGGGTGTTGTTATAGATACGGAATAGTAGATTTGTTCAAAATCAGCCTTGATGGAACTTAAAGAAAAGAGCTTTTTTTCGGTTCTCATGGCGACATCTTGAGGGGTGATAGAGAAAAGAGAGATAGAAAGGATAAATATCCAAGGGATATGTTTCATGACTCTCAAATTATAAGGGGTCAGGTCTCAACTTTCAACATTCGGGAATTAATTTTTGATATGAGGCAAGGCAAAGAGCTAGGACTTGATTTTTTTTTGACTGTGAAGTGTGAGGATGGAAATAAGCCTCATCATTTCTGGGATGTGAGGGGTGAAGGCTCGACTCTTTTTCCTGTTAACGCAATCTTGAATCTGGAGACCTGACCCCTTTTTTAGGATAGAAATTTTTGATATAAAACTGATAATGCAGTTAAATTTTTTTCTTTTTCTCTTCGTTTATTTTTCGCTTGCTCTTCTAGTCAGTTTCCTGTTTTCCAAGAGGATGAGAAACCTCGAGGATTTTTTCCTCGCCTCCAGGAATCTTCCCGCGCTATTGATCTTTTTTTCTATAACCGCTTCTTGGTTTGGGGCGACATCAACGATTGTTACTACCGATGAGGCTTTCGAACTCGGAGTGAGTTCCTTTTGGGTAGTGGGAATGCCAACGATGCTAACAGTTGTTATCCTGGCTTTTTTCTTGGCTAAGCCGATTCACCATCTACCGACTGTCTCCTTACCAGACCTGGTCGAGCTGCGGTATGGTCAGAGTGTAAGACATCTCGCATCCTTCCTCATCATCTGGTATATGGTTGTCCTGACTGCTTCCCAGATGGTTGCTCTTGGGAATTTTTTGATGATTTTTCTCGGGACTTCTTACCTCTTGGGTTTAGCCTTAGGAACAACTGTTGTTCTTCTCTATTCCATTTTTGGTGGATTTTTTTCTGTAGTTGTAACTGATAGTCTCCAGTTTTTTCTCTTGTTGGTTGGTGTATTAGGTCTTTTCTTTTTTCTCTTAGGAAAATCCCCAGGAGTTGAAGTTTCATTACTGGCATCTCAACTGGATAAGAGCCAATATTTCAATTTTTTTTTCAATTTTAAAAGGAATTTCCTTATTCTTGTTTCTTTCACCCTAGCCTGGACTGTTTCCCCTATTGCCTGGCAAAGAATCCAGGCAGCTAGAACAGCCAAGAAAGCCCGTCAAGGCTTTTTTGCCTCTTCGGTAGTCCTTTTCATTCTTTACAGCCTTATGGTCGCCATAGGAATGTTCTCACTTCCCCTGTTTTTTTCTCAGCAGCTCAAAAATCCTCTTCTCTCTGAACTCATTTCATCCAGAACTGGAATTTTGTTGGGCGGGGTTCTTTTTGTTGCTATTGTGGCAGCTATCATGTCCACCATGGATTCAGCCATTAATACCGGAGCCTTGACCTTAACGCGGGATCTCTACCAGCGACTCCTTCCGCCAGATCGGACAGGAAAAATTATAGTTGCTAGTCGGCTGTCAACATTTTTTGTAGGAGCCCTGGCGTTTCTGGTTGCCACTCAATTTCGGAATATCCTGATGACTTTGGGGCTTGCCTCCGAAATCATGGCTGAGGGTCTTTTTATTCCAGGAGTGGCCATGATTTTTCTAAAGAAGAAATTACCCTTGGCTGGATTCTTGAGCCTTCTTTTGGGTGGAGGATTTTCCTTGACAAGCTTTTTATGCGAAATCGAGCTTCTTCCTTTTAGGATGCCTTCCTGGCCTTTTTCAGTTCCCTACGGCATTTCCTTGTGCTTGATGGGATTCATTATTGGTTACATTATTGAAGAATATAAAAGAAAAAAATAGAAAAAAATAGGGGACGGTTCTATTTTTAGGTTCTTAGAATTTAAGAATTTTTTTCTTTTTACCTTCGCCTCTCAGGCATCAGATATTTTTTTAGAAAAGCTAAAAATAGAACCGTCCCCATTGAATTGAATATTAATTGAATTTTATATATATTTTACCAGATGTCTCTTCTCCAAAAAGTCCGCTGGTATCTGGTTGGGACTGTAGGAAAATTTGTCTTATGGCTTTGGGCTAAGTCCACCAGAATGATCATTATTGGAGAGGAAGATTATCGAAAATTGAGAAAACAGAAGAAACCTGTGATTTTCTTGGTCTGGCATGGTCGCATCTTTATTGTGCCCTATTTCTTCCGCCGAAGAGGAATCATGCCTTTGATCAGTCCGAGTGAAGACGGAGAAATTGCCGCTCAGATCATGGAACGGTGGGGGTACCAAATCCTCCGGGGCTCTAGTTCTCACGCTATTATTAAAGCCTGGAATCAGATGAAGATGGAGCTCAACCAGGGAGGAGAATTGATCATCGTGCCTGATGGACCTCGAGGACCAAACCGGAAACTCAAGCCTGGATGTATCAAGCTCGCTCAAGAAACAGGAGCCTATCTTGTTCCATTTTCTTTTTCCGTATCAAGGAAGAAATTCTTGAAGAGCTGGGATAGCTTCTTGATATTTTATCCTTTTTCAAAGGTGGTAGCTATATACGGACAGCCTCACAGCATAAATTCTGAACTGAGCTCGGATGAGTTTGAGAAAATTCGTCAAAAGATCGAGAGTATCCTGTGCCAATTGGATGAGAGGGCTGACAAATATTTTGAATAATTTATTTACTTATTGTTTTAAACATGAGATTTATGCTATAAATACCCGAAAAAGGAGATGGAAATGAGGGTAAAAACTGCCTTTATATTCTTGGTTGTTTTAAGTATGTCTTTTTTCCTGTTTTCCCAGAGCCCAGAAGACTTGATATCTCAAGCAGATAAGCTTTATTCCGAGATGAAAGATATGGAGACTGCCCAGGAAGCTCTGGCCAAATACCGCTCAGCGCTCAACGAAGCAGAGGATAAATATGAGCCCTACTGGAGGATATCTCGGATCCATTATTACATCGGCTCCCATACAGAAAGCAAAAAAGAGAAGAAGGTGATTTTCTCACAGGGAATCTACTATGCCAAGAAAGCCATAGAGCAAGAACCAGAAAAGCCTGATGGCTACTACTGGCTCGGAGTCAATTATGGCGTCTATGGAGAAGCAAGGGGAGTCATGAAAAGCCTCTTCTTGGTCGATGATATCAAGGAAGCGATGAATAAGGTTATCGAGTTAAACCGCGAGTACGAAGACGGCGGGCCAGACAGAGTGTTAGGCCGAGTTTATTTTAAAGTGCCGGGTATAGCTGGAGGCAGCAAGAAAAAATCCCTTGAACATCTGTTGAAATCCAAGGAGTTCGGTCCTGAAGATCCTTTAACCCGTGTTTATTTAGCTGATACTTATCTTGCCCTTAAAGAGGTGGAAAAGGCGCGGGCAGAATTAGATTATGTCCTCAGTTTGGAAGATGACCCATGCTGGGTGGCGGGTGTAGAAGAAACCAAGGAAGATGCAAAAGAAATCCTCAAGAAAAAGCAGTTCAGAGAATAGAATTAAGGAACTTAGAGATTTAAAATACTATAATTTCTGCCTGGATTAAATTCTCATTCCGAGAATACTTGAGCTTCGAAAACTTCGATTTGAATTCCCTTTTTCCATTCATCCTCATTCAGGCCCGCCTTAAGGCAACCATGCCTGAGGTATGTTTCAAGATCCCAATCGTACTCGAGGGGAACCTGAGGGAGAAGCAGACCTTTATTTGGCCCTTTAGAAATGATAATTCCGTGTCGGCCCACTTCAATTTCCTTGATATCCTTTACGAGCTGGGGCAGGCTGAGTACAGATATTTCGATTTTTGTCTTCTTTAACTCCTCAAAGGTTAAAGGCTGGAACCGATAGTCCTGGGTAGCAGCCGATATAGCGACATCGATGATTGTTTCATACAAAGGCTTGTAAGGCAGAGGATACCCGGTACAGCCTCGGAGCTCGTCGTTGACCTTAAGAGTGACAAAAGCCCCCCTTTTTTCTTTGAGGTATTCCTCCTCGATTTTTACTTCTGATGTTTTCCCTGACTTTATGTACTGCTCGATTGTTTGACGAGCGAGCCGAAGGAGGAATTTTTGTTGATTTTCGTTTAAAGAGCAGCTCATTTTATACCTCTAATTCTGGCAACTTGAGGTCGACAGGTAAAAAGTAGAAATCTTTCTTGTAATCTATGATATACGATTTGATAGTCATTTTTTTCTTTTTGGTTAAATGAATGTCAAGAAAGAGCTGTCCGCAGGCAAAAGGCAGGAGTATTTTTCTTTTCTTTTTCGCGTCTGCTTCATAGGTGAAAAATCCTATGAGCTTTCCTCTAAAGTGTTCTTCGAGTGCAAAATAATTCTCAAGAGAAGAATAAAATCCTTTCTTGGTGGGAAAGACTTTTTCTACAAAAAACCTATGACCTCTTTTATGCCCAATGAGAAGTCCTTCCTGGTTTGGCCTCGTGGAGACGAGATTTAGTCCCAGGAAGAAACGGTAAGCTTCCTGGGATAAATAGGCATCCATTGTTAAAAATTATACCAGAACCAAAAAAAAAATGGTAAACAATAAAGATTGGGGACGGTTCTATTTTTTATTCTTACATATATCTCATAGTGCTAGGCTTTCTATTTTAAAAAATAGAACCGTCCCCTATCTGCTTCCTTGCTAAATCAGTCCGAGGAAAGGTGCCAGGAGCCTGATGCCGATCCAGATAATAATGATTCCAATGATATTGAGCCAAAAGCCATATTTAATCATCTTGGTCAAAGGGACCAGTCTCGAGCCAAAAATAATGGCATTAGGAGGAGTAGCCACGGGAAGCATGAAGGCAAAACTGCAGCCAATAGCGCTTCCTAAAACAGGAGCCAGAGGACTGATTGAAGCTGCTTTAGAAATAGCGATGATGATGGGAATAATCATGTTTGATGAAGCGGTGTTAGAAGTGACCTCGGTAAGGAAAACGCTTAAAGTTATGGAGAGAAAGGTGACTAGGGAGAGATTTGCAGAAGTTCCGGGTGAGATAAAAAATCTGCCGATGGAATCGGCCAGACCTGTCTCAAACATCTGGAATCCTAAGGATAGTCCTCCTCCAAACAGGAGAAGAGTTCCCCAATCGATTCTTAAGGCTTCTTTCAGAGACAAAGTGAATCGGCCTTGTTTAAAATTAACCGGTAGAAGAAAAAGAAGGCTGGCTCCGATTATGGCTGCAATCGATTCAGGAAAATGCTCTTGGAGCCAGAGGGAAAAATGAGCTTCTCTCCCCAGGATCAAAGAAATAAGCCCAGGGATAATCCAGAGAAAAACTGTTACCGAGAAAGCGAACAGAACATTTTTTTGAGGCCGAGTCAGTCCCTTGGGTACGCTTTTTTTGGCTGAGGAGGACATTTTTCTTAAATGGGGAGGGATTTTTTCCTTTCCCATCCTAAATTTCATGAAGAGAAATAGCCCTAGAAACATAGGAATCAGTATCAGGAGACTGATGATCATCCACTGGAAAAATGTTACTCGGTAGGCTGCCAATTTTTCGAGCATGCCGATAGCGATGAGGTTAGGAGGGCTTCCGATAGGAGTTCCGATTCCCCCGACCGAAGCAGAATAGGCAGTCATCAGCAAAAGGATAAGTCCGAAGGGTGAGTTTTCTTTATTCCTTGAATTGACAGTACTTAGAATCCCTAGGGCAATGGGATACATCATGGCTGTGGTGGCAGTGTTGCTAATCCACATGGAAAGAAAGACTGTTGTCACGCCAAAAGCGAAGAGGATTCGGCTTCTTTTATGGGCAATGGATTTCAAGCTGAGGATGGAGTAAGCTAACTTCTGGTCGAGGGCATGCACACTCATAGCCTTGGCCAGAATAAAGCTCCCTAAAAAGAGCATGATAATCGGATTGGCAAAAGGGGCAAAGGCATCTTTTACCGGAGCAACTCTGAAAACTGTAATGAAAACAGGTACCAGAAGAGCGGTGACGGGAATAGGGATACATTCTGTGACCCACCAGACAACAATCAACAGAAAAATGGCCAAGAGGCGGTGAGCTGCAGGATTTTCCTTCAGAAGAGGAGAGAGATAAGCTGCAAGAAAGAAGAGGGGACCGAGGAAAAGCCCGATTTTTTTTCTCGGCTCCATTCTTTTTTATGTTAGGACTAAGAATTTTTTTGAGCCCACACGACCAGACCGTAACCTCTCTGGAAAAAGAGAGCTTTATCCAGTCGGGTTATAAGCCAGACTAAAGGGTAGAAGAAAGAATAAGCCTTGAAGGTTTTCTTCTGGGCTGCGAATTCATGAGATGTAGAGGGTCGGATGCGGCCATCGCGAAACTTACTTTTGGACTGTATTCGAGAAGAAAGAAATTTGACGTAGAAGAAATTCAGGAAGAGCTCGAGAGATTCAGAGAAAAAACCGGAGAAAGTCTTGTGTTTTTTTAGCAAAAGATGGGCTTTAATAAGCTTTTTCTCAAGTTCCGCGAGGCTGTATCCTTCTCTTTTATGGCCATAAAAATCTAAGGATAAACCAAGAGCTGAACGCAGTTTATGAAGTATTAAGAACTTTCCAGTGCGCGGAGTGGCCAGAACCAGACAGCCATCCTTTTTCAGAATTCTGCGGATTTCTTCAAGACAGATTTCGTCATTTTCGAGATGCTCCAAGTAGTCCAAGCTGATTACCAGATCAAAAGACTCGCTTTTAAAAGGGAGAGAGCCCTCGCTGACCTGAAGACAGTTTTTCTCCAGAAGGCTTTGAGACGTCTTGAGGTTTTCAAAATCCAGGTCAGTGTGAACCCAGAAGCCTCCTTTCGCTCGTAGGAAATAGCTCAAAATGGCTTGAGCACAGCCTAAATCCAGAATAACCATACTCGAGTCAATGTCTAGATTTTTTTGGAGGAGGTGGAGCTTTTCTTTTTTCTTGATGGATTTTTTAAAAACCTGGAGTTGCCAGGGTTTTTGCTTCATTTGGAGGGATTATATTTTTTTTCAGAGGAAAAGACAAGCCATAAACTCTATTGACTAGGCAAGTGTATAGATTTATCATTGAAAAAAATGGAATATGAAGTGATAGTTGTCGGAGCTTTAGAAACAAACTGTTATCTTGTTTCCTGTAGGGATACCCAAGAATGTGTTATCGTTGACCCGGCAGCTGAGGCAGATAAAATTTTTGCTTTGATCTCTAAAAAAAAGCTTAAACCCGTCGTTATCCTCAATACCCATGGTCATGTTGATCATATAGGTGCAAACAGAGATATGAAAGAGAGGTTCAATATTCCTCTGCGGATCCACTCATTAGACGCTCATATGTTGGGGAATGAAAAGCAATCTGAGTTAAGCTTCTTCCTCCAGGCTAAGACTTCTCCCCCGGCTGATAGTTTCTTCAAGGAGGGCGAAAAGATCAATTTTGGTAACTCCTTCCTCCAGGTTCTCCATACTCCCGGGCACTCGCCGGGAAGTGTAAGTTTCATCGGAGACGGCTTTGTCCTTTCTGGCGATACTCTTTTTTGTGGAGGCGTAGGCCGAACAGACCTTCCCGGAGGCGATTGGAAAGAAATGGAGAATTCTTTGAAGAATAAAATATTGACTCTTCCTGAAGAAATGATTGTTCTTCCTGGTCACGGTCCTTTCTCTGTTATTGGTCAGGAGAAAAGTTCGAATCCTTTTATATGATGAAAAACTTTTCCTCGCCTGAGGATGTTCTTCAATCCTTTCTTGAATTCCTCTCTGTCGAGAAAGGACTCTCTAAGAACACAATTCTTTCCTATGGTAGAGATATCATGAAGTTCTTTCGATTCTTACAGAGATTGAAAATATCGTTTTTGAACCCAGGAGAAGACACTCTAGGCAAATTCATTCAGTACGCAAGTCGCTCTGGGCTTTCTGCTCGATCCATTTCCCGGCTCATTTCTTCTCTGAAGGCCTTCTATAGATTCCTGGTTTTGGATGCAGTGGTGAAGAAGAATCCAGCCTTAGGTCTCCACTCTCCAAAGTCTATGGTATCTTTGCCTAAGTATTTGAGGGTAAAGGAAGTGGAGCGGCTGCTGAGTCAGCCCGATGAAGAGGATATCCTGGGGCTTAGGGACAAGGCGATGTTGGAGCTTCTTTATGCAACTGGCCTCAGAGTTTCAGAGCTGGTTCTGATGAGAACAAAAGAGATTAATTTAGAGGATGGATTTCTCATCTGCAGAGGCAAGGGAGAAAAAGAGAGGATCGTGCCTCTTGGGAATTCAGC
>Ga0209636_10003192_pt1 | contig 16716 bp, 12 predicted proteins | sample DeeMarSWOR152_54_FD_187464 | JGI IMG/M metagenome (GOLD analysis project Ga0209636, IMG submission 187464) | Marine sediment microbial communities from White Oak River estuary, North Carolina - WOR-1-52-54 (SPAdes) (version 2) | ecosystem: Environmental > Aquatic > Marine > Intertidal zone >...
GCAAAAAGTCATAAACATCAAATACGGTGACTTGATAACGGTCGTCCCATATCGTGGTTCTCTCTCATCTCCGGGATGGTGGAATCCCCTATGCAAAAAAGAGGATTTGCCCCTATTGCGGGATTAATTACGAGGAGTTATTTTGAGTCCATTGAATCCGCAAAGGAGTGTTGGCGAAAACTTAAAGGCTAAATCGGTAAAAGCGAGTCCATAGAAAGGAATCATGGCGTTATCGCTTTGCAAGAATAGTGAGTTTAGTTTTGAAAGGAGAAGCCATGAGAAAATTGTTGAATGTTCTGATTCCTATTTTGTTGTTTTTGTTGAGCGGCTGCTATAGCTGCAAAAGCTGGAACTATTTTTGGGGGACGGGACGTGTAGATCCGGACTGTGCTGAAAAGTTATTTTTCGACAAGGACTGCAGGCCTATAGTTAAAGCACACCCGGCACCCCCACCTCCAAAACCAAAACCTGCGCCTGTGGTGAACAAGTGTGGTCCGTTTACTGTCTCAAGGAGTTATCCATGCGAAGGCTGCGGCGTCATCCAGGTGGACAAGAGTATGCCGAGAGAAGTTCAATTAAATGCTCCTTTCGACTACACTATCAAGGTCACCAATCTAACCAACATGATGGTCGCCGATGTTGTGCTAACAGAAAATCTCCCCAACAATTTCAAATTCACAAAAGCCAGTCCAGAGGCGAAAAAGGAGGGGAACAAACTTGTGTGGACAATGGATGCGCTCGGCCCGAAGGAAAGCGGGCGGATTACGGTTTCCGGGACGCCCACCAAACCCGATTGTCTTAAGTACTGTGCGACTGTAACTTATGTTGTCCCGGCATGTTCGAATGTGAAGGTTGTTGAGCCTGAGCTGAAATTAGTGAAGACCGCACCATCCGAGGTTTTGTTATGCGATCCGATCCCGGTGAAATTTGTTGTGACCAATCCAGGAACCGGCTCCGCACAAGATGTCAAGATAGAGGACGCCCTTCCTGCGGGGCTCCGGACCGCTGAAGGCCGGAGCAATCTCGTCTTCAACGCAGGAACATTGACATCAGGCCAGTCGCGTCAGTTCACGGCCACGTTAAAAGCCGACAAGACCGGTAAATATGTTAACAAGGCCGTGGCCAGTTCAGAAGACGGACTAAAAGCTGAATCCGAGACAACAACCATCGTACGCCAACCGGTGCTGGCAATCAGTAAAACCGGTCCTGAACGGCGATACCTTGGTCGTTCGGCAACCTATGAAATAACGGTTACCAATAACGGCGATGCGGCCGCGAGAAACCTTGTTGTCGAAGACAGCATTCCTCCGGGTACACAGTTTGTTTCAGCAAGCGATGGAGGCCGTATAGAGCTGAGTAAAGTGATATGGAACCTGGGTACGCTTGCGGCCAGTCGCTCACGGAAGGTGAGCCTGACATTGTCACCTCAGAAGGCAGGCGATTTGACGAACACCGCTATGGCCAAAGCAACTTGCGCTGAACGCGTGCGCGCTTCGACAAAGATGACCGTTGCCGGCATTTCGGCGGTTCTCCTTGAAGTCATAGACATCGATGATCCCGTTGAAATTGGCAGCCAAACGACGTATGTGATTACAGCAACTAATCAGGGCTCGTCTCCAAGCACGAACATTCGCATTGTCTGCACCCTGGAGGATAACGAGCAGTACATAACATCAAGGGGTGCCACGAAAGGAACGCTGAAGGACGATACGGTCACGTTCGCACCTTTACCCAGTCTTGAACCCAAAGCCAAGGCAACATGGCGCGTTGTGGTAAAAGCCTTGAAGATCGGAGACGTCCGCTTCAAAGTTACTATGAATACCGACCAGATCGTTCGTCCCGTTGAAGAAACAGAAGCAACCCATCTATACGAATAGGGTAGTGATACATCAGGCACCAAGGCGCGACTGCCGCCGTGGTGCCTTTATAAGAGTCACTAACATCTGGTGACAGAGCGTGATGTATATCTACAGAACGGATTATCGTAAAAACGACGGTTTGTGAAAGGAGTTGAAACGATGACAGCTAAACAATATCCGTTGTTTGCTTTAGCCCTGATGATGGCTTTCTTTGCAGGCTGCGAGACCATGCAGGAAGCTCTAAACCTTAAGAAACCGACTGCGCGATTGACAGGCCTGAAATTCGAGGAGGCAACATTAGACTCAGCAACGCTTCTGTTCGATGTCGAGATTGACAATCATTATCCGGCTGCTTTGCCTTTGACAAACTTCGACTACAGCTTGGCCAGCGGTGCCGATAAGTTTCTCTCAGGCAGTGTCAAATCACAAACCATGGTGCCGGCGAAGAGCAAGAAAACAATTTCCCTGCCAGCCAGGATAAACTATATAGAAATGCTGAAAGCTTTGAAGGGAGTCAGGCCCGGCTCAAAAATCCCGTACAATGCAGAATTGGGCCTGTCGGTTGACACGCCGGCTTTAGGACTGATCAGGCTGCCTTTGAAAAAGGAGGGTGAGCTGGTTCTGCCGAGTGTCTCGGGCACAAATATTAAGGACATCTGGGATATTATAAAAACCAACTAAAAGGGCGCGTAACACTGCCAAAGATTTAAATGGTTGACTTTACGAAGAAGTGAGAAATCCAATTAGCGAACCAGTAAAAAATCACATAATTGTCCTTTGTGATTTTTCTGTCATCATTATCTTTCTGCTCAGAGTTTGAAATCACCGTTGGAAAACAACCGAATCCCGTTTTCGCTTCTTTACTCCAAGCTACCTGAGGTAATACAGGAGTGTCCTGGATTCTCCATCTCTTAAGAGCTCGACTTTCATAACCGGCTGCTTTCTTTCTCTTTTGAAAATATCGAAAGCACGTTTTTTGCTGCTTAAGACATGTCCATTCACCGTGCGAATTATGTCACCACTCTTAATGAGAAGGTCTCTTGCCACCAAGATTCTATCCAATCCGGTTATTCGAAGCCCTATTATCTGGCCGTCGATGTGGTAAGGTTCAATAACCGCATTTTTCAATATTTTTTCCAAACATTTGATTTTAGTCCGTACCTCGGTTAGTACCTGTTCAGCAGGCGTATTCTCTTCCGCCGTATCACTCGCTTGTTCGATGTTCCGGGCCAAAGGTGCTTCAGCAATATCAACGCCATTGGAGGACTGCTCAGTGTCAAGTCCCGTCATTGTTTCCTGCTCTTCTTTTAAATATGACAGCAGGCCATCACCTTCGATGTTTTCCGCGTGGCCATCTGCTATCATATTGCCCAGTATGTCGAAATCATGTAAGTCGCTATCCGGATTTTCCAAGGGACCTGAGTAACTTGTTGGCATGCCTAAGCCTAAGAAATCGCCACACAATTTTAAGTTAGACCAATTCTCAAGTGACTTTATTGGACAGGTGGGCGTTTCATGCCAGTACTCCACGGCGAAAGGTTCCGGCAGATTCAGCATCTCAGGAATGTCGGCACATTCGCTCCCGGCAGCCGATGTCGGTGTCACAATTCCCTTCATACGCCGTTCGAGCAGGATTGTTCCAACAGCAGACAACAAGATAACACCAACAAGAAACCAGATTGTGAACCGAAACACACGTGTCTGCATAATATCACCATCCTTCCTCAAGATATGCAGACTCTAATCAAAATTTTTGCACACATCTGCATGCCGCTGTTCGAGATGCTTGCCAAGAGGCTGTGACTCCATTTGGTCGAACAGCTCGCTTGCCTACAAGCCTCAGACTGCTAATGCTGCCGATGAAAGCAGCACGCGATCTCAGGCCAAGATTAAGACGACAAATGCAGTGCTCTGTCAGGACTCTGTATATGGATAAGGACGCTCTGGAACGGGTTTTCTCTTGTAAAACAGAAAGAGAATGATACCCAAAGCGATTAAACCAACGAGTCCGTTATCGCCAAGAGTATTAAGCAGACCGGTAAGATTATTAACGACTCCTCCCAAAAAAGGAGCCGTACTACCAAACAGGATTTCCACTACAATCCCAAGTGCAATTAACAACAAAGAAATTTCAGTAATCTCACCAATCCACTTTTTTATTTTTTCTAAATAATGCATTCTTCAAACCCCCATACCGAAAGTCAAAAATTTGCTGAACAGGATACAGGCCTTAATAATGATAATCCGGCCGGCTAATCCTGATGGTTCTCTTAACCACAACTCTACAATTAAAGTATAAGATACCTGTAAGAGAATACAAAACTATAGCGTTTTTTTTAGCTGTGCAACTATGATTTTATAGGAGGCCAGAGTGCGTTTACTGAAACTCCGATACTGCTTCAGTACAGAGATGGCGGATAGGTTTTTACCGACCGTCCAAAAATAAGTCGAGCATAGAAGGTCGAAGACAAAGCCGGTCTACTTGACTCCATCTACACAAATGATAGCTGAGGTATATAGTTAGGCCCTTCGTGACATAAATTGTGTAAAACCAGGTAAGTTAGCAAAGATTCGTCCGATATAATCTGCCATCAGGCCACAGAGCCGACTTTTAATCCTCCAGTGACGACAGTCTGCCGGATGTGTTCCGTGCTGCTCCTGCCGTGCAGAAAAATATGTATCCATGCAAGAGACATATTCTACAAAAAAAAATTGAGAAAAAACTTGACATAAGACGGTAATCTCTTACAATCTTTTCTGTGTGAGCTTTATTTTAAGCACACACATCCAGCATACGAACATATAGTTTACGACATATCACAGGGGAAAGGATAACCAAAATGACAAACACACGAGTAGTAATCGTAGTGATTTTATCACTTATAACGATTGTTGGAACGGGTTGTTTCTCATCTCATCCTGCAGACATAGGAGCGTTTATAAGGCCCGAGCAAGTCAATGTCACCGCTGAAACTTATATTTTGCAACCACCAGACGAGATTGAGGTACTTTGTACGAAGGTGCCGGAAATCCACGAGCAACGGCAGCGAATTCGTCCGGATGGTAAGATAAGCTTTGAAAGTTTAGGTGAAATAGAAGCAGCGGGCAAGACTGTTGCAGAAGTTGCAAATGCCATTCGGACAAAGGTTTTAGAGCTTTACCGATTAGAAGGCACCCAGCCAGTGGACGTCCGGATTATTACGTACCGAAGCAAAGTGTTTTACGTAGCCGGCGAGGTCTATTTGCCAGGTCCGAAGGAATACACAGGACGTGACACAGTATTAAGCGCGCTTTCCGAAGCAAACATCAATCCGATGGCGTGGGAGCAGCGTGTCCAAGTAATAAGGCCGTCAAGTAATAAGAACGTCAAGCCTAAAATCTTTGAGATAGACTACCAGCGGATGGTTGCACACGGCGATACCAGCAAGAATGTCCTGCTGCAGGAAGGCGATATAATATATGTGCCTCCAACTATAGTATCTGCCATAGCCCAGGTAATCGAGGAATTCGCACGGCCAATCGGGCGAGCATTCTCAACGGTAACTGTTGTTCAGCGGGCACAAATGGGTGGTGTTGGTGGATACGGTGGATACGGCGGCTATTGACGAGTTTTTTCACCTTGCCGATCTTGCGTAGTCTAAGCGAAGAAGTGAAGATTATGAAGGAAACAGGTATGACCGTACACAGGACGTTGAAGTCAATTCATCTTGCCAGCACGGCCTGGTTTGTGCTGTGCGTCGGCTATATTCTGGTTTTCACACTTCGGCAGGCAGGTTTTCAATGGTGGATTATCTTTTCACTGTCGGGGCACTCGACATTACTCGTTCTTCTGCTGGTAAGCTTATATCCATTCGCCCTTTTCAGAAGTGTCGGCAGAAGCCAAAAGATAGAAATAGAACATCCATTAACCAGCACGAATTATTATACGGCGTTCTATGTTGCCGTTCCTATTTTAGGCGGCTTGGCAGGCTGCGTGGGGATGATAGGGCTAAGTGCAATCAAACAATTCCTATTGGGGATTGCGCTGGGAACTTTGGTAACAACCTTTTTAGTCTGGGTGATTGTAGATCCGGTGACGGGACTGCTGGAGGCGCTATTGCCTGCTTCAAGCCGAAAACACCGCGCAAAACGTCTGGCCGAAGCTAAAGCCGAACGGGAAAAGAAACAGAAAGACCGTGAGCGTTTCCTGGCAGAGGTGATGGCGAAAGAAGAATCGGACCGGCTCCGCTGGCAGAAGACACTGAAGCCGGAGGCCGAGAAGCTCGCCGGACTGCTGACAACCAATATAGTCGACTTTAGAGAGGCGGAACGTGAAGCGGTGGATATAGGTGTCAAGGCCTGGCAAATTGGTGGATTGGTTTGTATGCGGCAGCTTCGCGATATGGCAATAGATATATGCAGACAGAACAACCAAAACAAGACCATTGTTGACTATATTACATCGTGGTGGGACGGTATTGGAAGCTGGCGTACCCCGTCTCTTAAAGAGATGATGAATTTCTAAGGACGAGAACAAAATTTTTCGGCTGTGAAAGGAGTACGGGTGTTTAAATCAAAAACAGTCGTGACAATATTGTTCAGTTTTTGCCTTGTCTCGATTTCTAACGCAGCAAACGTCATATACGTTGACGTGAATGGACCAAACGATCCCGGCACAGGCACGTTTGACGATCCCTTCCGGCGAATTCAAGATGCCATTGATGACGCCGTTAATGGTGACATTGTCGAGATACAACCCGGTCTCTATACAGGGGAAGGCAATTATGACCTTGATCCGAATGGTGTGGCTATCACCATTCGCAGCACCGACCCAAATAATCCCGATGTTGCAGCAAATACAATCATCGACCCAAATGGAGCCGGTCGAGGTTTCTCTTTAGATAGCGACGAGGATGCAAACTGTGTAATTTCCGGGCTTACCATCAGGAATGGATACTCAAGCTGGTATGGTGCAAGCGTTTACTGTTATCGCAGCAGCCCGACAATCCGTAATTGCATCATTAAAAACGGGCGTGCCGCAGATTCCGGAGGAGGATTTTATTGCGATACCAGCAACACCAAGATTATCAATTGCACTATAACAGGCAACCGGGCAGCATACTATGGCGGCGGTGTAAGCTGTTATGGCAGCAACCCGGAGATAGTCGGGTGCACTATAAATAATAACAGCGCAGGCTCTGAAGGCGGCGGTTTCGACTTAGTGCTAAGCAGCGCTACTGTCCTCAATTGCATTATCACCAATAACAGAGCAACCAGCAGCGGCGGTTTTAATTGTTACACACCAAGTGGAACAGGTGAACCTACTCTGATTAACTGCTGCACCCTAACGCGAAACGTCGCTACTGACCTTGGCGGCGCCTTGTATTGCCAGGATGGGAGCAGCGTAACTATCAAAAACAGTATCCTCTGGGCAAACGAGGCTGCCTCCGGCCCGCAGGTAGCTTTCGATGCGATCAGCAACGCCTCAATCAGCTATAGTGATGTGCAAGGTGGAGAGGCAGGGGTTTTTGACCCGTGCAGCGGCCTCGTATGGGACGATAGTAATATGGATGCTGATCCATGTTTTTCATCGTTTGACCCAAATGGCGACCCAAATATGTGGGACTTTCATCTGCAAAGCGCTTACGGCAGATGGGACCCGAACACCCAAAGCTGGATTACGGATTCCAATACAAGTCCGTGTATTGATACTGGAGACCCTAATTCAGATTGGAGCATCGAGCCGTGGCCAAACGGCAGACGGGTAAATATGGGTGTCTACGGGGGGACAAATCAGGCAAGTATGAACGGCAATCCAGCTGATTTTGATATTGATGGGTCGGTCGATTTTGTTGATTTGGCCGAACTTTCCAATAAATGGTCCACAAAGGCGGCTTGTATTGAAGACTTGACTAATAATGGAGTGGTCGATTTTGCCGATCTCAAGATATTTGCCGATAACTGGCTCTGGCAATGGTAATAGATATTACAAGTATGAACAAACAAAAAAGGCGAAGTCAGATGACTTCGCCTTTTTTTCATGTCTTCAGCATCAAACGTTGTAACTTTTTACAACGTTCTTCGTCTCCTCAGCCAGCCGACCAGGACAATACCGATGCCGCCGAGTAAAATAGCACCGGGAGCCGGAATAGGATTAGGGCCGGGATCAAAATCAAGGCTCATAACTAACTGATCCTGTCTATTCAAGGTGTAGCCCGAATCCATGAAAACATTCATAACCTGGACACCACCTAAGCCCTGCCAGGACCCGCCATCAACGGCATGAACGGCAAGGTTATAAAACTTCGTTGCCAGGTCAGTCGGCAAGGAAGTGACTTCATCCTCGATATACCAAATCGCATACTGCAGAGCATCAGCAGAAGCAACCCTGTCAGCGCCGGGCGTGTAGACGTAATCATCTAAAGAATGAGTGACGAATTGCGTATACAGATAAGCAGTCATAGGGTCGAGAGGGTCAAGGTTACCTGGAGGCTCCTGGCCGCCTACGCCGCCATTTACCGCGGCGTCAGAGAACTTGACGTAAAACTTACTGCTGAAACGAATGTGCTCATTCATTTCCACACAGAAGGTTTCGAAGCCGTCGAACTCTCCCAGGCCAACAGGAGTAAAGCCGAAGTCCGAAGGTGTGGCTTTAAACTCACCTCCACCGGTATCACCGAAACTGTTCTGAAATTTGACAGTTGCGACCCCAAAAGCAGGTGCAGCAGTAAACACCAAGACAATAATTATCGAAATTCCTTTTCTTATATGCATCATGTCACAATCCTATCATTTATTATTCAACTTAACCCAAACAATCACTCAATTTCACAAGGTACGACGTCTTCGCAGCCAGCCAACAAGGCATACACCAATGCCGCCCAGCAAAATAGCACCGGGAGCAGGAATCCACGTGACGTCATGTGAGCCCGGCGAAATGTCCCAGCTGGATTTCCATTTGCTGTCAATTTCTTTACCCTCAAGGCCATACATATCAAAATGCACCCAGTCGAATCCGCTTACTTCGACGAGATATTCCTTTACCTGACCGGTGGTGCCTGTCGATTCAGGAGGCCAGCCGACATCCGCATTATAATTCAAAATCTCTTCACCCAGGTTTTCGAAAGGATCGAGGTCATAAAGAAGAAAATCGGAAACAGTATCCTGCAAGGGGTAGTGGCTGTTGAATTGGGCATTATGAGATGTAGGGAGAAAAGACGTGTCGCTGTAACCGCCAATAAAGCCAGGATCATCAGTACCAGATACACCTGTAATTGTGATTGAGCCCGTTTGACCATCGGGAACGGATACAATCAACGTTACATCGGTCAGGCTCAGGACGTTCGTGTGATATGCACCGATAGTCCACAATTCAAAGGGATTCTGTATCACGAACCAGGTATCCTGATCCTCATAATAATCACCTGCATATAAATAATCCGGGCTGAAAACCTGGAAAGTTGGCTGGGCCAATGCAGATTGGCTTATAAGAGCAATCAAAGCAAGTACTATCACAATTTGTAGTTTTAAAACTTTCATAATATCTTCTCTTATCTACTTATATCTACATACTTTCTGTCTAAAAATGTCAGAATTCCTTCTTTATACAGACTGTGGTTAATAAAGAAGGTTACACTTTGCTCTCAGGTGAGTTCAGGAGGGCCGCGGGGTAATTGAGCAAAAATAAATGCCGGTGAGAAAAAGATAATCTGCTCAGCTTTTGCGGCCAAGCAGTTGGTTGCTGGGATAAGGTAGGACGAAAGCCGCGTTATTGCAAATTGAGGTGCTCTGAATTCATCCCCGGTTTGACCGGATTCCTGCCAAGGCAGGAATGACAAACCAGGTTGCAGTAATGATATTGCATTTTTCGGTATTCCAGCTAAATGATGCAGCAAGCCTATATACCCCATACCTTCAACATCGCTACGCAGCCGGTGAGAATTTTCAAGGTAATGTGGGGAAGTAAGCTCTGCATCGAACTTCCGGATGCTATGATTTCTATGGCTGAGACTCAGAGCTAACTGAGGGACAGCTTGAATTCCGGTCTGTCCTACCCATAACAGGCCGGCCAAAGCTGCCAGCCAAAACCTGCGGTCTCTAACCAATGAAACGCAAAGGAAACCGGTTAAACCCATTAAGAGCGCTCCGGGCACAGCAGGTAAAGACTTTGTACCAACAGGCGGAGCCGTCGAGCCAGTAAAGGCGGGGGGCGGCTTGAGAAATTCGTCGGCGATCCGTGCCAGATGGGAATCAAAGGATTCTGCGATTTGGGTCACTTCAGGCACAGAAGAGATATGCGCATCTGAACGGGGGGACACAACGGAAACAACAAAACTTCTGCTGCAATTGCTAACCGTTGGTTCAGCTTTTGCGGCTGTCACGATAAGCAACGGCAGCAATATGACCACCCATTTATTCCTTCTGCACAATAACATTCCTCAATCTCCTCACAGGGGACTTCGGCGTCAATAAAATAAAACTTCGCTGCCATGCAAATAAAATTCAAACCGAAGCGCTTCCATGCGTGCAAACTAACCTTCCCCGTTAAAGGTTAATTGTGTTTTTACCAATAACCAAATGACACGTCAACAAAAAAATATCAAAAAAAAGCAAAAATTTTATAAAAAATACCGATGATTGCCACCTTCGGGATATACCAAAAGTGGCAAAAAAACCAGCTATAAAGTTTTTATCGATTACACAGGGGAGAATTTTAAGTGTGAAAAGAAAAGTAAAGAGATGAATTCGAATTGGCGGGATATTGAGATGTGAGGTAAATTAATCCTTTTTAAGTATCTTACCAGAGGCAGGTGTTTGTGTTGGTTTCTTTATGTCTACAATTGGAACAGAAGAAGTACTTGGAGATTGACTATTGAAGAGTTTGTTTACATCTTCCATAAACCTTAACAGCAGTGTGATTTTATTCCTGGCGTGGGTCTTAGCAAAAATACTTTTCAAGTGTGTTTTTACAGTTCCCGGCTTGACGTTTAACTTCCTTGCGATGTCTCCATTGACGAAGCCCTTGCAAACGAGTTTTGCAACCTCAAGCTCTCTTGGGCTGATGTGATAACGTCTTTGGATATACAGCCACTGCTTTTCGTTAAGTAAAGCGACATCGGGCCGCTTATAAAAGGAATCACCGGGATTGACATCTCCGCTTCTGTCTTGTTTTATTGGTTCTGACGGCAAAGACATAATTAATCTCCAAGCATTAACCGATCAATCAGACGTTGTGCCTCCTCTACATCTTCGGGTGACAAACCCTTAATTTCAGCATTCAACTCTAATGCTTTTTTTAAGTTTTCAATGGCTTCCTCTTTCCGGCCCAGCTCGAACAAGGCCCTTCCTAAATGAAAATACGTAGCTGCCGCTGCAGGTGTCCCTTTTGGATATAGTATCAAGCACGCGTTGAAATCCTGAACAGCTTTTTCATATTCACCAAGTCTGTAATATGCAACACCACGAGTATCAATGAGGTCAATGTAGTTAGGAGCAATTTTCAAACCGCGCTGGGCAAGCCCGAGCGCTTCTTGATGCTTGCCCTGCTCTTCACACATTAACCAGGCCAGATTATTGATGACGATTACGTTATCAGGTTGAAGTATGTGAATGCTTTGGTAAAGTTCGGCTGATTCTTCAGGGCGCTCTGTTATTTGTAATAGCATAGCAAGTGCGTTCATTGCAGGTATAGAATTAGGATCGTCAGTCAAGACTATACGAAGTAAATCTTCGGCAATATTTTTAGCCTGTTTGTCTTCGTCTTCGGTAGACGCTAAATCACCGGCAATAATGATAAGCGTAGGACTATCTTCAGGGTGATTCCGGAACCAATCGAGGGAATGCTGTTTTAACTCGTCCCAGAGCTTGTTATCTTTGAGCAGTCCGACCAGTGCGATTAACGGGGCCGGCTCGTCCGGTGAAGACTGGAGCAGAGAGTCGAATAGTTTTTGAGCCTCTACTTTGTCGCCGTTTTTGTATAACCCTCGGAAAAGGGCAATTTTGACCTTTCGCTCATCAATGGTGCCGCTATAAGCAGCCAATTGCCCTCTTAGAAGACTCACTGCTTTTTCGGGTTCGTCCGCTGCAATATATGTGTCGGTAAGGAGCACTGCAATATTAACATCGTTCGGCTCCATTTCGAGCAGAAGCCTGAGAGTGGGAATCGCCAAGGCCGGTGACAGCTCTTTCAAAGCTCGGGCTTTTAACAGGAGCAGCGTCCTATCGTTTGGCTTATGCACAAGACCATGTAGAGCAAAATTTACAGCTTCTTCATATTCTCCCTGCTTCAGTGAGAGTCCTCCCAGCAGCTCCCAAGCCTCGCTGATGGCAGGCTGGTCTTTGGTTATTTTTTGAAGAATCTGTTCGGCACTGTCAAACGCCGGGGCTGTTTCTTCGGCAATCAAAGAGCGGGCGTGGTGTAGAAGCAAGTCAACATCGTCAGGATATTTCTTTAGAGCTTCTTCAAGAAGAGTTTTTCCCTCACGCACCCTGTCCGAACTCTTCGATGCCAGCAACAGCGAAATAGCACGTTTTCTGAGCTGGATATTGCTTGGTGTTATAGATAGTGCCTGTTTTATATCATCGATTGCTTTCTCTAATTGGCGTTTGGAAAGATAAAATTCGCTCCTTGCCACCCAGGCTGCAACGTTTTCAGGCTCGATTGTTATGGCGTGGTCAAAATCTTCTATTGCCTTATTCGGATCATCAAGGGAAACAAATGTTCTCGCGCGAATTATGTAAGCAGATGCATTTGCAAGCCTGTTTATGAGCCCATTACATATTTCGATTGCTTCGGCAGATTTTCCTCGACGAACGTTCAATTCAATTTCTGCAACTACAACCGGCAGCGAGTTAGGCTCCAGAATCTTTAACTTGCCCAGTAACTCATCCGCCTCGGCAAACTTATTTTGCCACATCTTGATTCTTGCAAGAGATAACAGGACAGCGAGGTTATTAGGATCATCAGTTAACAAATCCTCCATAGCATCGCCGGCAAGGCCCAATTCACCACGTCTAAGGTAGCTTTGCACTTCAAATTTTTTTAATTCGGGGTGGGACAGCTTTTCACTGGCCGCTCGCTGAAGTATCTCGTCGGCAATTTCATATTCTTTTGCCTTGTATAAAGCGTTGACATAAGCAACGATTACACGAAGGTCCCGGGGCGAACGATTATAAGCATCACGATAGTTTGCAATCGCAAGCTTCAATTCGCCGGCTCGTTCGTATGCAAGCTTCAATTCACCGGCTCGTTCGTAGCTGCGCGCGAGAAGCATTCGGCTGGTCTGGTCATCCGGATTGTCGCGAAGGTTTTCCTTAAGAGGTGAAATAATCTTCGCATACTGGCCCTGTGCGAACCAGATTCTTGCCTGCTCATATCGCCATTGCCAACCATCCTCGCCCTCAATGGTTTTAATTTTGTCGACGAGCTGCTGAGCGCGGTCGTAGTCTTTTATCACCCTTTCACATCTTAAAAGCCCGCGGTGGACAAGAATATCATCCGGGAGGTCGCGAGCGAGCGAGTCGAGGAGCTGATAGCATTTTTCATGCTCGTTCCAACGCCTGTAAAAGCCGTTCAGGAGCAAAGCCAGTTCCCTTTTGGCGGCAGGTTGCTCAATGCGTGTCAATGCATCCTTAATAACTGCTTCACATTTTTCGTGATTGTCCTGCCGGGCCAGTAAAATTGCAAGGTATCTTACCTGCTCAACAGATTCAGGAAATTCCCCTATCATTTTATTCAATACTACTATTGCTCGATCTTCTCTTCCCTGAGCAGTAAGCAACTCAACTTCGGCCAAAGCGACTTTTATCTCTGACTGATGCACTTTTTTTAACTCAGTTATCAGTGTTTCGGCCTCGGCAAAGTTGCCCCTCAGCATTGCACACTGGAGCTGCAAAAGCTTGACCTTGAGGGCACTATTAGTAGTGTCTTCCAACCTGGTCAACTTCGTATCTATATCCTGCCATATTGGGGAATCATTGTCTGTTTGCCTTTCTGCAAGTAGGTGCATCCGGGCTTGAATAGAGAGTAAGGCTGCATCGAGACTATTCGGAGAAATTTTACCAGCCTCCTGGGCTTGTTCTGCTACTCCAGTCCAGTTCCCCATCTGAGCCAACAGTCTGGCAAGGGCCATACGTCCATCAAAGAGATCAGGACTTTCAGAAACCAGGATGCGTAACTGGCGCAGTGCCGACAGTGTATCACCTGAACGAGACAGAACTGATGCCAATGCTAATCGAACGCGTGGGGATTTATTGCCTATTTCGTACCAACACTTGACTGCTTTGTAATCCTGCCCTTTCCGGTCTGCTAAAAGACCTTCCAAGAATGCAGTAGTTGAAGGGGCAATATCTTTTTGCCGCAGTTTGGCAACACAGTCAGCGGCGTGGTCAAGCCGGCCACATCTGATATATAACTCCGCTGCGGTCGGCATAAAATCCCAGGGTTGATGGGAAAGCTCTTTTAATACGGTATCGGCAACTTTTAGCATCATCGCTTTTGAGTTTGATCTTAATGCAAGTGTCGCATAGATTCGCCAAAGGGCCTGGCTTGTGGGCTCAACCACTTGCACCGCCTCAAGGTGTGCTTCCGCCTTATCGAGGATATTTGCGTTGATAAACTCGCCCGCAAGGCGCAGGCGTACGACAGGCTCAGATAAATCCAGCTTTTCGGACTGCTCCAAGTCAGCTAAAGCTTTGGATTTTTCCTTGTTTCTTAAAAGGAAGGCTGCCCGGATTATGTACGCTAAGGCCGAGGATGGATTGTTTTTTACTGCCTCACTGAACCAATATTCAGGCGGATCTGGAAAATTCACCGGGCGTTGTTCTGTGAGTTGACCCAATGTTTCATAGGCTAATATCTGCTCCGGATGTTCCGCTATTATATTTTTCAATTCAGTCGCTGCTTCATCGAACTTTCGTTGCCCTTCCAATGCAATAGCCAACATCCTTCGAATCTTAAGGTCCTGGTTTGTTTCAAGATATTTTGTAGCAATTAACTCAGCTTCGCCGAACTGACCGATCCCTAAATACAGTTCAATAAGTTTCGTGGCGGCTTCGGCATTGTTTTTGTCCTCTCTCAAGGCAACCCTGTAAGCCGCTTCAGCTTGTCGGAGGTTGTTGCTTTTGAATGGCCTGATATTAAGGTGAGCGTCAGCATACTTGAGCAGTATCGGCACATCGTTTCGCTCAACAGCCAAATAACGGCCCAGTTGCAACGCTGCTTCTTCGTACCTATGTTCGTCATATGCCTTATTGCCAAGGATAAGTCCCTGCCCAGATCTGTTGCTTCTCCGCCATTGGCGCAATCCATAAGCAGTCACGCTTAAAACAACGAGCCCGATTACTAAAACAATTGCCAATTTCCAGTTAAAATATCTTCTTGGCATTTACTTAAACCCTCTCATCTAAGCACCTTATTTTTAGAACTGGTGAACGAAATTCCTGATCATTTTCCTGATTGTTTGCCAACATATCCATAAGTCCATCTTTAATGACAGTTCTCTGACATATTTGATGTCGTAATGTATCCATTCCTGAAAGTCCTTCATTGGCTGTCGGGTTCCATAAACCTGCCAAAGCCCCGTGATACCCGGCCGAGCGGACAGTCTGGCATCACGCCAGGATGGACACATGGTATTCTCTGATTCCGGAGACGGCCTTGGTCCAACGACGCCCATCTGACCAAGCAGCACGTTGAAGAATTGAGGTATTTCGTCGATATACGTATCCCGTAAAAATTTACCGACGGCATTGAGCCGTGGGTCATCTTCCATCTTGAATTGGGGGCCATCGACCTGACTGACACCTCTTAGTTTATCCTGTATCCTTTCAGCACCCACAATCATAGTCCTAAACTTCAGACATTTGAATGCTCTGCCGTGGAGTCCCTGCCGGGGATCCTTAAAGAAAACGGGCCCACGAGAAGTTAATTTTATAACCAACGCAATTATCGGAAGAACAGGCGCAAAAAGAATCAGCACGATTACAGCTGCAATAATATCAGCAATTCTCTTAAAGCATCCTGCATAGGAAAACCCCGGCCAAACGCGAAAAGTTTCGTCAGCAGGCTGCAGGTGGTTTAAAAAGAACATCGGGGAGCAAATATGCTTTGAATTATAGCTTTTACATCGATTCAGGCGTTTCCAGTTGTATTGTGGTCCTTTTACAATGCTGCGCTGCACAACCTGATTACGCGGCACACAAACTCCCGGGCCAATGATTGATGAATTTATGATGGCAGATGAGCCAATCCTAACGTTACTACCGATAATGGTTGGGCCTACAATAATTGCATTTTGACTTATACTAACGTTTCGCCCAAATAATATTTTACCAAATAATCTTGCGCTTTCAGACATTTTGATAGTGTCTTTACCCAGGCTTTGCTTCTGAGATTTATTAATTGCATTATGATTCTGCCTCAAAGAACCGCCAGCGGCTGCAAGTAAATTAAGCAAACCCTCCTCTGTTTCTAAATCCAATACAACACCTCCAATACTAATCGCTCGCAGTGTCAATAAATTAGACCGGCACCTTTTTAGAAGATCGGAAAAAGATTGAGGCAAAGTACGGTCAGGGGCAAGCCGATTCAGAAGATTAGTTTTAACCAAGATATGATGAGGCCAATCAGCAGGAACAGATGCAGGTTCGGTAGAATCCAAGTAGAGCCGACGGAAACCTGCCACCTCACCTTGAAATGTCAATCGCACTTTTTCCCTTTTGCCGAGCAATTCAGGTTCGACATTAACCGTGACTACATCCGCCCGGATGTCAGCCAGTACCTTATTGAGCAACTCACTATTTATCTTCGTAGCGAATCGCCCGTTGGAAACAATGAACCATGAGTTTTTCCTAGTTTTCCGCAGGAGCTCCGGGCAGT
>Ga0209636_10003194_pt1 | contig 16713 bp, 14 predicted proteins | sample DeeMarSWOR152_54_FD_187464 | JGI IMG/M metagenome (GOLD analysis project Ga0209636, IMG submission 187464) | Marine sediment microbial communities from White Oak River estuary, North Carolina - WOR-1-52-54 (SPAdes) (version 2) | ecosystem: Environmental > Aquatic > Marine > Intertidal zone >...
TCGATTTCCTGGTAAATTTCTATCGCTCTTTCATACTTTTCCTTTGCATCTTTGAGATCATCTACCCGCGCAGCAAGATCTCCCAGCGATAGGAGTGTATTTGCTGTTCCTAGACTATCCTCGATTTCCTGGTAAATTTCTATCGCTCTTTCATACTTTTCCTTTGCATCTTTGAGATCATCCACCCGCGCAGCAAGATCTCCCAGCGATTCGAGTGTACTTGCTGTTCCTAGACTATCCTGTAGTTTTCCAAGGTTTGATATTATTATATCACCCATTTCTCTTGCTTCTTGGTATCTGTAACTAAAAATGTATAATGAAATAAGACTGGAAGCTAAAATACCAAGAAATGAGGGTTCTCTTTTTGATTGAGGAGGAGAACAAGGAAGTTCGATAGCAGAGCGAAAATTGGGCTCTTCTATTGCAAATAGAAACTGATAGGCTAGTGCATCCTTCGTTCTCAAGTTTTCATAGTAGGTCATTGCATATCCCCCAAGCACCTCCACAATTTTGGGACCATACTCCTTTCTTATTTTGTCAGTAGGAATATTCATGGCAAATAACCTCACTGGTGGCAGCAAAATGACACGTCGAAAGACATTCTCTATAACTGGCACAATTTCAGCAAGAGAAGCATCACTCAGCTCTTGTGCATACTCCCAAGCTGCATCACCATAGATGTCTTTGAGAATAAAATCTCCACCACCTGTAGGTAACAGAGAGAGTATTCCAAAAAGAGTTTTAGCATTTTCAGATAGATTATCGTAGGTAGCTGTCAAAGATGCAACAAGACTTTCCCCATGCTCGGAATCTCTATCTGTTATATTCTTCACTGTGATCGCTCTCGCTTTGTATGTTTCAATTTTCTGGATCAAATCCTCAAGGGTTGTACCATGTACGAGTTGACGTGCCATCAACACAATAGACAGAGGATGTCCCCCCAATTTATCAAGTAAAAGGCGAAAAGCATCTGATGCCAGTTCCTCATCTGACATTTCACGCCCTTTCCTGGCATAAAAGAGGAAAGCTGCATAAAGTTGCTCCAAAGTATATAATCGGTGAATATGTTCAGGTTCATGAAGGTTACCTCCAATAGGTCGGTGACTTGTTACTAAGAATCTAATTTGTGGAGCAAACTGAAGAACCTGATCGAGTAAATTGCGCACTGCATCTTCATCTTTCCAGAGAACATCTTCTGCATTGTCCAGTAAAAACAAACAATGACACCCCCGTAAGTGTGCAACAACATCCTTTAGCTCAGCCAGCGGCACCTCTAGGACAGCACCAAGGAAAGCAATTATTCCATCAGCATTTTCAACCTCCCGAAGGTCTATATTATAGATCCCATCCGGAAAGTTGCCTCTCAAATGAAACCAACGCGCAACTTCCCTCGCTAATGTTGTCTTTCCAATGCCGCCCACCCCTGTTATGGTGACAAGACGATTATTAAAAATCCTTCTAATTACTTTATGCATGTCAACTGATCTACCTGTAAACGACTGGGGCCTTATTGGAAGGTTCGTTTTTGGCAGGTCACACTCATCAACTGCTAATTCTCCTTCGGGAACTTCCTCAGATATTAAAAGGTTCGAATGAGTAGAATCATGAGGCAATAAAAGAAATTTATCTTCTTCAGGCACGAAGGGCTCACCCTTTTTATCAGCAATGAATTCAAGCTGCGGTCTAACCTTATTCAGATCTGGATCTCCTTCAACCAGTAATTTAGCCATCTCAAAAGCTTCCCGTACTGTATCACCACGGAATAAATTGGCATAAAAATGATTTGTAAAAACTGTGGCTGCATAATCTAATACAGGGGTATCACGCCTGATAGAGATCACATGTTGAACACCAGCTTCAACTAGTTTCTCGGCGATTATTTCAGAATGGCAGGCACTCACAACGACAAGCTTGAATGACTTTTTTACGCTGAGGAGTTTTTTAAGGTAGTTACCACTGATTAAGTAGCTTCCACTCTTCCCATCTTCAAATAATAAAGAATCTTTACGGCCGTGGCAGCTGATATGGAGGATGTTAAACTCATCTCTTACACCTGCTGCCAGTTCTTGTACTGTTGCATATCTCGTACGGAGTAATATCTGACGATTACAATTCTTCAACGATTCTACAATGGCGTCATGCTCTGTCTCCACATCGAGGATATCTAGAGGTTCACCATTAGGTTTCACCAGAGGGGTGGAGAAGAGACAGAGGATTTTCGGTTGCAGAATACTCATGTGTATACCTCCCGATTGGTAGCTATCAGGTTATGGGGATGCAGTGACATGTTCTTACTATGGATGCAGGTGGTTTAGTGTGATATTTTTTGAGGAGAGACACAGCCTCTGTATTTTCTGTTATTGGAACTGTACGACGTATTTCTCATTTTTCACTGCTCCTTTCTTCGTGTTGAGCCTTTGCATCTTTCTGAAAGTGATAATGGGACACAACTATATAAATGTTTATGTCTCTCTCGGGGTTGTCAACTTCTTGGAAGCTAAAAATCTTCAATCTCTTTTGGCATTATGATAATCCTAGAGTAATTGATGAAATACAACAGTTTGTTACACGTGTAACAGTTGAGAGAACTACACAATGATCTGGAAATCCTTTCTCTTTCTGATTGGTGGGTTATACCTTTTTTATGTGATGCAGATGTTAAGTATTTTTGAGTGGGCACCTTGATTGATGACTCTTTAGACTTTTTCTATATTTGGTGCCATAGTTCTTTGTGAATTAACATTTTGGAGTACTTTATATTTCAGCTTGTTTTCAATTCAATAAATCTATGTTAAAAAACAGCTTCATTTTTGTAAAAATGTTAGGAAACAAGGAGATATTCATGCTTTTAGAAATCCTCCTTTATGAGCTCCAATTATGAGTTCGTTTAATTTGCACAAATACTTTTCATTTCATTATCAAATATTACAGATAGTCTTTTTCAGAAAAACTGTCAAAGAAAAAAGAGGTGACACCAATGAATGAAAAACTTCTGAAAGGCTTCCCCTTTAAACCACTATACGATATTTTAGGGGAAGGAAATGGTATGGGAGATGGAAATCCACTGTAAAGACTTCCATCTCATTCTCTATCTTTGTGTCCAAGTGGAATGAGAAGCAGGTAATCGTTAACAAACCCTGCTTCTTCTAATTTTCTGAATGCTTTCAACAAATCTATTACTCCTTCATGGAAAATTGAAATAAGTAATTCTTTTTCTAATGAGTAAACATATGGAGAATAGGGGAGAGTATTTAGTGCCTTTATGATGTCTCTTTCGTAATAAGATTTTAAGAGAATTAAAGACTGGTAGTAGTTATCATATCCTTTGGGGAAAAAATAGTAAGCAACATCGCAATATGGTAAAACAGTTCATAGAAATGCTTTTTCACTGTATCGAATGTTACGCCAATGGATTCTCTAACCTCTGTGAAGGAACGCCTCGCACCATTTTTCATTTCGTAGAAAATATCCCAGTGAATATCCTCCCAAGGGAGGAAATCCCTTAACTCCCACTTAAGTGCGCCTTCCTCTAAATTGGTATTGGTAAATGTATGTAATGAATTCAGAATTCTTACTCATTTATGATTTTTTCAAGAGAAGACATGTCTTAAGTATGAAAGGGTCAGATAGATTCTGTAGCAAGCGCTCAACAATTCATAAACTTGTTTAGTTTGCGCAAATATTTTTCAATTCATAACTAAATATTTTCAAGATAGATTTTTCTCAAAACTATCAAACCAATATGAGGTGATCAACATGAACTTAAGAGGATGGCCATTTGAGCCACTTGGAGACATATACCCTGATGGTCCCCCATCAGGAGGTGGACCTGGAGCTCCACTCTAATTATTTTGGTTGAGGAGGGAACATGTAAAAGAATCTCTCCTCAATTTTCCCTTTTTCATAATCATCCAATATGGATGTCCATTTGCGTGAGAGGTGAGCGAATCTCAATGATTCGTTTTTCATAATCTTCCTCATTTCTACGGTAAAGGTGCGATTCCTCGTTGATGCAAAGCACAAATATTTTCCTTTACTTCCTCTCAAAAGGTACGATGTACCTGATTGATCTGATAAAAGAGATAAGAGTTTTTCTGTATCAATATCCTCTTCCAGGACAAAGAGAATCATGGAATAATTATCAAAGCCTTCAGCATAGATAGGATAATGAATAATAAGTGAGGCAGTTGGAAATTGATTAATCAACCTGCCTATTTGAAAATGTATGCAGGATTTATGCTACTTCAGTAATTCAATAGATAAGTAGACCATTGTCAATAACATATTTCGAAAATCATAGTAGCCCTTATAATCGTTCACAATGATTACGTCGCACAAATATTCTTCAATTTGTAACCAAATATTTTCACGTAAGTTTTTCCCAAGAACTGTCAAACAAAAACGAGGTGATAAAATGAACCTGAAAAAATGGCCATTCAACCCGCTCGATGGAGTAGGAATCAATGGAGAAGAAAATGGTGCAGGCCCAGGCACTCCAAAATAAAGGAAGGGGTTGATTACCTATCTTCTTCAGAGGTCCTAAAATCTGGATAAATGCAGTACAGTGGAGCATAAAGGAGAAACCCATCTATGATGGACTTCTCCTCCATTTTCCCCAATAGATTTATTACTTTTCTTTGATTTTCATGAAATAAGTTAATCACCAACTCTTTCTCAAGAGGAAAAACATACGTTGTGCAGGGTAATTCCTCTAAAGCTTTGACTATTTCTGCTTCATATTCGCTGTGAATCCTTATAAAGGATTGGAGATAGAAATCATAACCTTTCGGGTAAAAGTAGTGGGCAATTACACACGAAGGTAACACCACGTTAAAGAAATGATCTTTGGCAGTTTTGTAATCAACATCTGTTTCCCTTGCTAAGTAAGCTATTTTGGTGCGAACACTCTCACTCATGACATTGAAGATCTTCCAGTCAAGATCTGACCAGGAAAAATGATAATAGATAGTCCTTGGAATTAAACTTTTCTTGAGGTTAATGTGTGTCAGAGCTTCTAGAGCATCATCCATGGAGATATTCCACCCCTTTGGTATGGTATAAATTGGTGTGTAAAGTTTTGATTTTTCCAGAATATCAAGGCCATAATTTTTGAGGTTCAAATCTGATTCTCTGCTTGTTAAGAAAAAATCAGTCCCAGAAAGAAGGATCGTATAGGTAATACGCTTATCATTGGATAGATCTGAAAGCATGGCATTTAATCCTCTGTAACTGGTTTTCCTACAGAAATATGTAGTGGTTTGGCAACCTTCATAGGGTTTTAAGGTTAACCTAGGTTCTCGTGAAATTTTCCTCTCATACATATTCCTGACGTGTCTCAAAAAGGTTGTTGGTGAACGTCCCCTGCCTTTGTGTCCAAAGTACTCTGCTATTGTACTTGGCTTAATCCAGGGAGTGTCCACAATAAATGAGAATAAGGAGGATTTACCATGGTTGATAGGAAAATGAAAGAAAAGGGACATGCCAATACAAGCATAGATCTGAACCGAGAACATAAAGATATGAGATTTATCTGTCCTGTATGCAAAAAGCCATTACATGAAGACAATTTAGTGGATATGAAAAGTATTGTGAAAGACAATTTGTACTACGTGGGTGGGATTCGGATTATGAATTCTCGAGTGCCTATAGCATGTGATTTTCAGCATCGGCTCGATAAAGGAGGAGTCACCCTGGATGAGCCACACGAACTGGTAGCAGTTGTTACTGCAGAATTTGATGGATCAGGAGCGTGTATTCAGTTTGAGATAGCAGAGGTTTTAGCAGGGTAAAGGGGGTGAAATTGTGAAATCCGTGTTAAAAAGAGATGTGCAGCCAAAAAAAACATTACCAGAGATTGGTGGTAGCATGGGCAAAATTACTCAGAATAAAAGGATGAGAAACTATCACGAGATATTTGAGCAGATTTACGAGAACCCTGTCATGACTATCTACGATATATCAGTGAATACGGGGAATTGATGAACTTTACTGATCCGTGGACAACTTTTCGTGGATTGAAAGGGTTCCCTCACGTGGTTTACACTGCTATGACTTTTGGAGACTGGAATACCATGGTGGTCACTGATAGACTGCTAGATTTCTCTAAATTGGTGGGCTTTGAAGGAATGGTCAATCAGGGGACGAGATACTGTTCGTACACACCAAAAGTGGAGCACAGGACATGGGATGAAAGTTTCAAAAAAGTGTATGAACAGTTAAATCGGTTCGTGCCGGTGCGAGATAAATACAAAGACAGAAGGTTAACCTCTTTACAGTGGGGACAGGATGAATGGAAGTTGTTTTACGCTTTCAACTTCATGAGGAAAAAGGTAACTCCTATCCTAAGAAGAATCAAGGTACGGTATGAAACCTACACCAAATGGATGGAAACATTACAGGATCACTGCACCATCCATACGGGATTTTACCCTGGAGGGTACAAGAACTACTTGAGTCATTGCTTTTTGTTCTTTACTGATTATGAAGAATCAGTCAAATCATTGTTCTCTTTGCTCCCTACTACTTCCTTTGTTATGGAATTAGACAAGCAATTACTGGTTTTTACCCATGTTACATCTTCAGATGTGAAAAGAAACTTAATCTGTCTAATCTACGACATGAAGACAAAGAAAATGATCAAATGGTTCAGACAAGCAGTGGCCCTCTTTCATTCTCAGTACATTCCCGAGAGGGGGGGATGACTTGATCACCATATCTGGAGGTATAGTTCCAACTGCCTCTCTTCTGCTATTCTACCTTATCAAAATGACCACATAAAAGCACATAAAAGGAGTTACCATTTAGGCAAAAGGATAACTCTAACCAAACCTTTTTAAAGTTATAACATTATAACATCACATGACAAAACTATTCGAAGCGAAGGTGAGAAAAATAGGGAATTCATTGGGCATAATAATCCCTTCCGAAATCATTGAAGAAATGGGATTCCATAAGGGAGACATAATAAATGTGGCAATCCCACCCTCAGAGAACAGAAAGCAGAATGAACTGCTCAGGAGTCTCGCTGGCGTTGATAGAAAGAAGCCCCCATTTAGAAGAGATAAGGAGGACAGATATTGATGTTTCTAGATACATCAATTATAATCGAGATTTTCCGCAGCGGAGAGAACACCAAATCGTTTCAAGACGTATTTGAGTTGGTAAAAGATGAGCCACTGTTTATTTCGATTGTACAAATTGGCGAGATCTCTGATTGGTGTCTAAAGAACGATATTGAACCTGAAGAACGCATCCTTAAACTGAAGCGGATTTTGAACATCATTCCATTGAGTGAAAGAATATGTCTCGAAGGCTCGAGAATAAAATATGATTCCCGCAGAGAGGGTATATCACATTTCAGCTTAATAGATGGATTCATCCTTGCAAGTGCACGGTCTATTAGCCAGAAACTACTCACTAAAGATACAGATTTCAGAAAAGCTGACGATGCTATCGTTTTAGATTAGAAGGATAGCCTGTTGAACCTGTTAACCATGAATATGAATATTATTTTTAGATCCTCTGCAGAATCTTAAGGGAAAAATGGAAAGAACCAAACCATTGAAAGGCTAATCCAAAAGCCTGTAATACTCTTGTGATCAGTTCTGGTATGAATTCCGTATACCCATGTAGAATACAACGGTCAGAAGCCCTTTGATCTTATATCTTTTATTCTTTATCTTCTCTTTCCTAAAAAAGGAACCATAAGAACGTTTCACTCTCAATGATTGTCAAATGAGTGGGTGAACTGTTACACGTGTAACACTTGAACAGTGATTAACCAGTTTTGATGTTCCCTTTTTCGTCATATTCACAATGCTGTAGATCTGCTCTACTTTTTCCGCCTTTAAAGCTTCAATATGTTTACTGTAAAAATAGATTTCTCACATCTTCAAAAAGATATAACATTATCAGCTTACCCAATGCTGAAAGCTACTCTTATTCCTTCTTGCTACTCATGGGCCCAACTACTTCTTTTCCTATCTCTATAATTATAGCTATCAGGTCTGCCCCGTTTTCCTCGAACCATTCTCTTATTTCTTCTCGATTTTCCTCGAAAAATTCCATTAGTTCTTCCAGATAACCATCTCCTTTTCACGTATATACTACTATACTTGAGTATCCTTAAGCAGCTTGGTGAGTTCATTGAAAACCTTCATGCATGTACAAGTATATTTAGTTACAGGTATATATTTAACTATTTTCCCTGTAAAAAATCATAATTATGGAGATAATCTCTCTATAGGGTGTTTCATAGTCTAGCTTTCTTTGGAAAACGACCCATCACGTATCAGGAATATGAAAAAAACAACAATAAATAAAGTCATACAACTCCTTAATATTTGATTTAAGTTTCAAACAAGGATTCTGCTGCCTTTTCCATTTTTTGCTAGCTTTTGCTAATTGATTCAGAAACTAATAAATAATCTATGGGAAAGATACAATTGACCAAAAACGAAAAGGGATAATAACATGTGCTACTCAAGAACTTTAAAAAAGAGAAAGAGGCAGAGTTAGGTTCTGTTACACGTGTAACAATTGAACAGTAATTAACCAGTTGATTCAAGAAGACTTAATAACATCAACATGGTTACAAGTGTATGACGTATAGTGATGTCACAAAAAATGTTGTCACCACAACAGGCTTTTCAACTGACGAACATGTAGAACCATTTCAGACTGCAACAATGACATGTATGGTGCTCCCCCATGAGTTGGTCTTTGTTGACTGCGGAATAATTCCAGAAATTGCTTCAAAATTTCGCTCAGACATGGAAGAACGATTTCAAAAAGATACATCGCACTTGCTCCTTACACATGTCCATTGGGACCACATATTTGGCATGGAAGCCTTTGAAGATGTTAGAATTGTTGCCTCCACGGTTGGAATCACTTATTTGAAGAAAAACCTCAAAGGAATGTTCAGCAAAGAACGAAGAGAAAAAACAGCAAAAAGACGATTCAGTAACAGAAAGGAGATTGCAGAGTGTATTAAAAATGCTAAATTGTTTCTTCCGCATATTGGTGTGAAAGAGGAGCTCCGAATAGGACCCAAGGAAGAGGTTATCTTTAAAGTCATAGGGGGGCACTCAAAAGATTCCGCTTGCGTATACGCTCCTGAAGAGCGAGTGCTGTGTACAGGAGATAATTTACTCACGTACTACGCTCAACTACCAGGAAACCCGAGGAAAACCCTGGAAATCTTCAGGTTCTGGGAAACACTGGACATCAACTCTGTCATACCTGGACATGGAGATGTAGTAGGAAAGGAGTACATCACTGCGGTTCGCACCTACTTCGAGGAATTACTTTCTGTTTTGAAGACACTGAAGGCTCAACACCTTCCTTTAAAAGACGTTCTCAATCACCCCAGTCTCCCACACTATTTTGGAAAGGATCAACCACCCTGGACAGAGGGAGGCAAATATTACACTGAATGGCTGGAAATGAACGTTAAATCCTGGTATAAATCGTTAGCAACTTCGCCAAAGTTCTGACCTTCTCATCTACCTTTTTAGCAGTCCTGATCACCATGTACGTGCATCCATAGTTCCACGTAGTTCACTTTTCCAGTTCAGCAATTCTTTTCTCAGCAAAAAGGCGGTGTGCTTCATACCCAGTTTTCACAGCATTATCTCCGACTCTTTGAAAGAACTCTTTTGCCTTGTCCTGATCATATTTCACATATAAATTACCAATGATCATCAACGTGCGATTAATAGCGAGTTTAAAATCCAGGCGTTCTGCAATTGCAAGGGCCTCTCTGCACAATTGGAGACTATCATCAAAGGCTTTTTCATCCAAATCGAAAAGCGTTCGTCCTACATTACCCAGCGCAAAAACGAGGCCTTGCTTATCGTTAATCCTCCGACATATCTCAAGTGCTCTCTGGTAATGCTTTAATGCTGTTTTCAAATCACCCTGTCTCCGGTAGAATGCACCAATGTGAGTAATTGGGCGATAAAGGCCCCGATCATAGTTGATCTCCTGTGCGATTTTGATTGCTTTGTTATGGTATTCCAGTGCTCGATCAAATTCTCCCATGTACTCATGAATGGTGCCAAGCCGCGAAAGTGATTGAACAAAACCTTCTCTGTCTCCAGATTTTTCTCTGAAAACACGTGCCTTATCATGGTACTCAAGGGCAGTAGTATGATCTCTTTTGCGCATCACAACTGCCTCAACATAGTATAATTCTCCGAGATGATAGAAACAATCACCTCGTATCTTGTAATCTGAAATTTCTTCTGCTAACAGGTTCGCTTCCTGGAGGATTGCTCGTGCTTCATCAAAGGCGCCTCTCTTCCACAGCAGATCTCCCAGAAGGACCCTGAGCTCTGCCTCACTTTTCTTGTCTTCAGCCTTGTTTACTACTTCAAGCATGAACTGCAGAAGATTGACCGCCTGGTCCCATTGACCTGTACGTTCGTGGATTTCAGAAATCTCAAGAGCAGTAGCGATCATACTTCGATATTTCTCCGCAAGCGAGGAAAGAAAGTGTTCGTCAGGCATCTCATTCTCTCTTGAATGGTTATTTGTAGACATTTTCTCACCTCATTTTCTCTCATTTTCAAGGGGTTAATCAATCCACCCCGGTTTCTACTCATTGAAGTCTTAAGCTGTGTGCGCCCCTTAATGCTTCACCTTTTTGTTCATTTACTATCTGTTCTATACCATGGAAGCGTAATATAAAACCGTTTTGGTCAAGAGGCTGTCACGTTTTAGAGGATAATGTTACACGTGTAACATCGTGTATGCTATATCCACAAATCTGGACTGGAATCTTGTTCTGTATCAAAACCCTTATAACCAATTCCTTCCATATTTCTAAAGGTGACTCAATGAACCATATGAGACATATTGTGGCTTTAGGAATCATTCTTTTGCTTTCTGGGTGTATCGCCCAAGAAATAGAGTACTACGCCTTTCCAACCTATTATTCAGGTTGCGAACTCCATTTAGTTGAAGAGTTCATACAAGCTGCTGCACTAGAGCCAGACATTCCAGAAGAAGATATCCTCGCTGTCATCAACAAGTGGCACCACGAATTGTCTCAATCACCTGATTTACATCTCCTTCCTCCTCTCATGGTAGCATTTCTAATTGACCCAGTAACCTACGACATTTATGAAGAGCTACACATTGATCCTTCAAACCCTGCAGCATCTGTTGAAAAGTTGACAGTGTGGGCTCACGAACACATGGTCCACACCCAGACTCTCCCTGTATTCGCGCGTTCACCTGGCAATGACCCGTGGGGAACGATCCCAGTTTCGGCAACCCGCCGCACACCAGTGTACAAGTATGTACTACCAAGTGAAATGAGCGCTATGTCCATGTTTTCCGGGAAGATAACAGGAAAATGTTCCTCTCTTGCCGCGTTGAATGCGAGTTTACTCAGATTAATGGGTGCAGAACCAGACAACGTTATAATCCTCTGGCTTGAAGGACACACTCTCGGACTGGTCAAAATTGATGATACCCTCTACGAGTTCAATAACACCGTAATTCATGAGGTTGACAATCTTCTTTTCCGAAAACGGTTCACTGCACGGACTTTTCTCGGGTTATTCAATGAGTATACCTCCACAGACAGAGATATTACCATCAATGACGATGTCCTTGATTCGCAGGACTCTTTGGTGGATGCACTCTGGCGCATAACCTGGGAGAGTGAACCACCACATGACATGCTTCTACCTGAAAAGATACAGAGAGATGAGGTGGTATCATTGATATTTGGAGAATCCAACGCTACCAATGAACTGGCAATCCTCGCAAAGTACACCTACCAGAGCCTGTATGTGAAAAGACCTGAATTATATCTCAAAGCGTCATTACGATCACCTAAAGCGTTAGAATTATCAGCAGAGTTCGATTCTGCAGATGAAATCGTTGAGTGGATCAAGACACATATTGCCACAGGTTCCATATTCAAAGATCATGAACACCGAATCATGCTCGCTGATCAAGTCATTGTATTCAAAACTGGTGGTTTCAAGGACCAAGCTGTACTTGCTCATACTCTTTTGACATTAAAAGGGTACAACCCTATCATAATGATAACCAGTGATACTGCATACATTGAGGTTGACACCACGATATATGATATCAAAACCTGGAACATTGTTGACTCAGTGACTGGTACAGTGGAATTGGTTCTGCAGTTATAGATGAACGGGGTTAAAATTGTGTGAGCCATTTTTCTGATTTTTAATGTTAAGAGCTCAAGTGTTGAATATTTTAAATATCCATTAATCCCAAAAATTCTATAGAGTAATTAAAAAAGAAAATCAAATGTTACACGTGTAACAAATGTGAGAGAAACACTAAGAATTTGGTGGCCCTGGTTTTCGTTATACTTATATGGGTTATATCCATTGAAGTTATATGTCTGATGAACCCTCAGGTTCTCGACCTGTGAAGGTGCGTGATATTGTCATTGTCACTGCAATTGCACTCTTTGTGGTGGCACTGGATGTGGTAATGATTTTTCTCTATGATCAGATGGTAACCGCTCTGGTAGTAGTGCTTGCTGGAGATTTCAGCATATGTTTGATTGTTGGGGTAGCAGGCATATATTTTGCATCACGTGTTGGGTTCCCTCTCTGGTGGTCTCCGAGCACGGATTCACCGCGTTCACAACAGACATCATTTATCACCGTACTTTTTGGAGTCACAGTGGTGGTAGGCGGTACGCTCCTCGTATTCTATAGGATTATTTGGTCTCCAATGCTTCAATGGTATGCATCATTTACTCTTGGGACAGCTATTGCTTTTTCCCTGAAAAATGCATTATACTCAGAAATACTCTTCCGTCTGTTTATCTTTTCATTGATAGTGTGGATAGGTGACCGGTTGAGTTCCAGAAAATACTCACTCATACTGGGAGCCATAGCATCTGCATTTTTAGGTAGCTTTCAAGGGTTATTATTCAGTGCTCCATTGTTCTTGATAGGGCTTCTATCGGTGTATATCTACTATCAGCGGGGTCTCCTTCCAGCAGTATTAGTGCGCTTTTTGGCGGGCGCTGTTCCCTTTATCATCATATTCACAATGTTGTAACCGTTATTACCAGTAGATGTCTCAACGTGTTACACGTGTAACATATCATAAGTATAGTCAAAGACCTCATAGACCTCTATTCATAAGTAGAAATCTGTTCCTGTACTTCTGGGGTTAACATGTCATCTAGAGACATAGTATATCCTGATGACCACAATGAATACTCAAAAGACGCTTTCTTTACGAGTTTCTTTCGCAATCTCCAGTTTAACAGTCTCTTGAGCAATAAACGGGGAATCATTTTGAGCTCATGCACAATCAGTGCTAAATAGGAAATACAGGTCTTACACTTGACACCATGGTAAAATGACGAGGTGAAATCATGAAAAGAATAACATTTATAAGGAGAGATTTTTAGTAATTTTATGAACAGAAAAAATGGAGGAGTATTACATGGCATTGTTTAAACCGTTTGTATTGAAAGACTCAATAGAAATAAAAACATCACCTGAAAAAATCTGGGAATTCTTTGTGAACCTTGAACAGAATTACAAGGCTTGGCATCCAGAAGACCATATTATATTCAAATGGACTAAAGGGGCTCCAATGGAAGTGGGTTCTACCTTTTATGCTGAAGAATATGCGATGGGAAAAGTAAAAGCAGGCAAAGGAACCATTGATGAGGTCATTCCAAATAGAAAAATTGTTTTCAAATATCCTTTTCCTGTATCGTTAGTGTCTCCTGGGTTTGAATGGCACATTGAACCTAAAGGTTCAACCTCTGTTTTTACTGCCATAAGTTATGTGAGAGCTGAAAGAATTATGCGTATATTAATAAAATTCTCAGAATATAAGAATATGGAGACCCTGGTTGAGGTTGGCAAAAAACATGTGAAAGAAGAAGGGGAAAATCTTAAAAAGATTTTAGAAAAGAAAAACGACTAATTCTTCAATGTCAGGAAATCCTAAAGATCCTAAAACAAAAAGCAATCACCCTCTTTGTGAAGGTCTACTGAGTTGTGAAAGGCTTGTTCACTCTCTTCTTTGAATTTATTCAGTGCCATCCCATCTTCTTGGGTCCTGAAAGACGAACTGCTAGTAAAACTTCACCACTTTCTGATTCTTTTTCTGCTCCTCTATTTCTTTCCTGCTTGATCTTGGTTCTTGTCAGGTTCAACTAGCCCTCCTTCCTCGCCTTCGAGATCTTGAATATATCAACGGGGTGGCCCATGGCTCTGCACTGGACTTCTTCTACTTTGTGCTCACCTCCAGTAACCCACTGGATGGCATATTGAACGTTTCCCACAAAGACATTGCACACAGGTATTTGAGCTGTGATTCCTTCACTCTCATAACGGTCTCTGTAAATGATAAGAAAGCAGTCTTTCTCTTCTTTCAGCTCAACGAGAGGCGCATCTGACTGGGATGGAAATCTCCGTATGTTCTGTTCTACCATTTTTTCAAGAACGAGGCGCATTTTCATGGTTTCCGGGAGTATGTGGGTTACTGACCTAAGTGATTCTGCAATCTCTGGACGCCCTTCAATAAAAATACGACCACTCTCACGTCCAACTCGCAATTGAAGGCCGCGAACACCTTTACTTCCAAACAGGTCATAGAGTGAACGAAAAAGAGCTTGAAGTTCTTTCAAAGGAATCCCCAACTCATCGTTGCCTGGTGGAAAGTTATTGATATATTTCTCTAAATGAGCATAGTTCAAGACTGATTTTAGCCCGTTGGGTCCTACAATGCTCTGGATAGTTTCCAAGTACATTCTCATGATGAAATTATCAGTTTTCTTTTCTTCATGCATCTTTCCCACCTTTTTCTGGTTAGTGTTTCTCACCTCATACCACGTTTGCCACTTCTTCTGCTGTTCGCTTCATATCCAAGAACACCAGACCAAGTTTGGCATCTTTCCGAGCGAGAGCGGTCAAGACTGCATTTTCACCTGATGCCATCAACACGACGTAGCCGTTCTCCCCTTTAACGTACACTTCTGACAATTCACCTCGTGCCAATTCCTTTGCTGTTCTCTCACCTAACGACAACATGGCCGCAGACATGGCAGCCACCCGATCCTCTTCCACATCTTGTGGTAACGCGGATGCAATCATCAACCCATCCACAGATACCACAGCAGAAGCTTCAATATCGGGGGTGATTGCTTCCAAATCCTTTAACAGATTTGTCAACTCTTCAATTTTCGATTTCTTTGCCATTTTACTCACCTCTCATTTTTGGCTGTACGGAGAAGTTCCCATTGTCTCGCCATAGAGGTCCCCCCTCCAGTATGTTTCTTTTCAGGTTTAGCGAGCAATGGCATTCCCGACTGAAGACCTCACCATTTTACTTTTCACTTAAAACTTGTGCCAAATAATTTGATCAGAACGTCTGAAGGCCATTCATTTGGTCAGAATCATTTTTTATAGCATTATGAGGGTTGTTCCCATCATAAATACAAATATTCGATGAGTATTGACTTCGAGTTATTGAGAAAATCGGAAGGGAATGATGCATCCAGGCAATTGAGGAGGCTGCTGAAGGGGATTTGAAAGAGGTGAGAAAGATGACGATTTGCGAAACTAGGACAAGAATTGATATACTACCTATGATAGGTTTCCTGTGCTCAATGTCAAGGCTTTGTATCACTCCTGTTGCGTGTCTTTTATAAGTTACTAGCAGGATATATAAAGGTATTTTCATAGTTTGTTACACGTGTAACAATTTGCTATTCTTGTTCTTATTCAGTTTGAATTTTTGATTTAAAAAGATAGTATATTACTACCATTTATACAGTTTCCAGACCATGCATCATGTGATCGTCAAGAACCACCAGAACCCCTGCACCATTTTCTTGTGGTGAACCCAGCTAGAAGACTGCTCCACGTGCATCTAAAGGAAAAGTTGATCAGGAAGCACCACCAAGTATACCCATGAGAATGAAAGTCAAGATTTTAGATCTGGATGCAGGTGGTAAAACCATTGCTGTTCTCAACGGTCACGATGCTGAAGAACTGGGTGTTTACTCTCTGGATCGGGTAATAATCCAGACAGAGAAAGATTCTGTCACTGCAGTGGTGAATACATCTGAAAAGTTCGTCCCCCGAGGAGAGATTGCAGTCTTTGATGAGGTCAGAGAAGAATTGACCCTTGCTGCAGGTGAACCAGTGGAGGTGACGGCACGAGGTACCTTAACATCAAAAAAGTATATTCGCCACAAGATGGATGGAGCTGAACTAACATTAGAGGAAATTAAAGAAATCATAAAAGACGTGGTGGAGAGAAACCTGAACGATCTGGAATTAGCTTCTCTTATTACTGCTATCTATCTGAAAGGGTTATCCATCGGTGAATCCACCTCTCTGATTGAGGCTATGGTAGAAACAGGGTCAACCCTCTCTTTTGGGGAAACAGTCTGTGATAAACACAGCATTGGAGGAATACCCGGTGATAAGACCAGTCTTTTAGTCGTACCAGTGGTAGCAGCAGCAGGGTTGGTAATACCCAAGACCTCTTCTCGAGCTATTACATCACCTTCAGGAACTGCAGATAGGGCGGAAATGTTCATGCCTGTAGAGCTGGAATTATCTGACATTCAAGAAGTAGTACGAAAAACTCATGGATGTTTAGTGTGGGGAGGGGCCTTAGATTTGGCTCCTGCAGATGATCTCTTAATACAGATAGAGCACCCTTTAGGGTTAGATC
>Ga0209636_10003199_pt1 | contig 16694 bp, 12 predicted proteins | sample DeeMarSWOR152_54_FD_187464 | JGI IMG/M metagenome (GOLD analysis project Ga0209636, IMG submission 187464) | Marine sediment microbial communities from White Oak River estuary, North Carolina - WOR-1-52-54 (SPAdes) (version 2) | ecosystem: Environmental > Aquatic > Marine > Intertidal zone >...
CATACTTTCCCATCAGATCACACCCCCTTTCTGACCACATTGACCATGAAGGCCTTGGATTCCGGGATCATGGTGTTGGCATCCCCAATGCTCGGCGTCAACAGGTTGGCACTGTCGCCGCCGTCGGGGGGCGTTATCCAGCCAAAGCACCACGGTAAACCCACCTGGTGGATGGTTTGGCCCACGATATTGAAGGGCTTGAATCGATCGGTGACAATGGCAACCGCCTCCACCTGGCCCCTTGCCGATTGCACCAGGACCTTCTCCCCGTTCTTTATACCCTTCAGGTTGGCCAAATCCTTGCTCATCTCCACCCATAGCTGGGGCTGTGCCTCTATGAGCCAAGGCTGCCACCGCGTCATCACCCCCGTCTGCCAGTGTTCCACCATCCGATAGGTGCTTGCAACAATAGGATACCTGGGATCACAGGAGAGGACAACATCCAGAGGGGTAGCGGTTTCGGGGCTGAAGATCTTGATGGTTGGGTTGAACTTCTGCGCATTCATCAGGTTCTTCTCGATGGGACACTCGTATGGTTCGTAGTGTTCGGGGAAGGGACCGTCGGCCAGTCCAGGCCCGAAGATATGGGCATGTCCCTCGGGCTTCATGATGAAAGCGTATCGGGATTTCTTCCCGGCGCTCAAAGGTGGCCAACCGCCATCGGGAACATCCCCCTTCCACTTGTTTGTGCCTTTATCCCACCAGATGACCGGGTGTTCCTTATCCCACGGGTTGCCATTTTCATCAACGGAAGCCCGGTTGTAAATGATCCTCCGGTTGACAGGCCAGGCCCATGCCCACTCGAGATAGAGCCCGATTCCCGAGGGATCTTTCCGGCTCCGCCTAGCCATCATGTTACCCTTCTCGGTGTAGCTCTGGCAATAGAGCCAGTTACCGGAGGAGGTGCTCCCGTCATCCTGAAGAAAGGCGAAGCTGGGGACAAGGGTTCCCTTCTTGTAGAGGGTTTCATTGATGGTCTTGTCCTCCAGGAAGTAGCCATTGATCTCCTTGGCCACCATATGGGTATCCACGTATGTGATCTTTCCACCATTTCCCTTGGGCCCGTAGTCCCAGGTCGCTTTCAGGACGGGATCTGGATAGGAACCGCCCTCCTTCTCGTAGAGGGTTTTAACCCGGTAGTAGAGTTCAGTCATGATTTCCGCATCTGACCACGCCTCGCCGGGAGAGATTCCGCCCTTGTACCGCCACTGTGCCCATCGACCGCTGTTGGTGATGCTCCCCTCCTTCTCGAAGGAAGCGGCCGCGGGCAGGAGAAATACTTCGGTCTTAATATTCTTGGGCTTCATACCGGGCCCGTGCCAGAAATCACCGGTCTCGTTGGGGAAGATGTTGACGTTGACCATCCAATCGAGCTTAGCTAGCCCTAGCCTTACCTTATTCGCATTGGCGCCGCTACAAGCCGGATTCTGTCCCCAGGAAAAAAACCCGGAAAAGGTACCCTTGTACATCTCATCGAAGAGAATCAACCAGGAGGCGTTCTGCCCGTCGTCGAGCTTGGGAAGCCACCCATAACCGAAGTCATTGGCCTTAGTGGCATTTTGGCCGAAGAAGGACTTGAGCAGGCTCACGGAGTACTTGGGATAGTTGCCCCACCAGTTGGCGCTCATGGGATCTTTGGTCTTCGGGGTGGACTCGTCGTTGTACTGCTTCAGGGTTGCCTGCGAAGCCTTTGGCGTCCTGAGGTATCCGGGAAGGATGTGGAAGAGTAGGCAGTGGTCCGTAGACCCCTGCACGTTGGATTCTCCCCTCAAGGCGTTGACGCCTCCGCCTGCAACGCCCATATTTCCCAGGAGCAGCTGAATGATGGCCATGGTACGGATGTTCTGCGTTCCCACCGTGTGCTGTGTCCACCCCATGGCGTACATGATGGTGGCTACCTTGCCCGGCTTCCCCGTTGAGGAATAGATGTCGTAGATTTTCAGGAGTTTATCCTTTGGCGTGCCTGTGATACTGGAAACCACTTCGGGGGTATATCGGGAGTAGTGTTTCTTCAGGAGCTGAAGGACGCAGTTGGGGTGTTGAAGGGTTAGGTCTTTCTTGATTAACCCATTCTCATCCTCCTGGAAACTCCACGTTGATTTGTCGTACTTCCTCTTCTTGGGATCGTAGCCGGAGAAGAGTCCGTCCAGTTCTCCGGGCATCTGGAATTTTGGGTTAACGAGGAAAGATGCGTTGGTGTAGAGCCGGGTATATTCCTCGAAATACCTCTTGTTGTCGATGATGTACTTGATCATCCCACCCAGAAAGGCGATATCGGTTCCCGACCGGATTGGCGCATAGAGATGGGCCTTGGAGGATGTACGGGTAAAACGGGGATCAACGCTGATGAGAGTTGCTCCCCTATCGATTGCCTTGGTGATCCACTTGAAGGAGATGGGATGATTCTCGGCAGCGTTGCTGCCCATAACGAGGATGACATCGGCATTTCGGATATCGATCCAGTGGTTCGTCATTGCTCCTCTACCGAACGACTCTGCCAGAGCCGCTACCGTAGCGGAGTGTCAGATACGTGCCTGGTGTTCGATGTAAATCAAGCCCCAGGAACGCATCAGTTTTTGCAGCATGAAGCACTCTTCATTATCCAGGGCGGCGCTGCCTATGTGCGCGATGCCGTTAGTTCGGTTGACCACTTGTCCCTTGGCGTTCTCGGCCATGAAGCTGGCATCCCGGCTCTTCTTTACCCGTTTGGCAATCTCGCGGAGGGCCCAGTCCCAGGAGACTTCCTTCCATTCAGTGGCAAAGGGAGCGCGGTACATGGGTTTGGTGAGGCGGTTCGGGTTTGCGGCCGAGAGCTGATACATGGATGCCCCTTTGCTGCAGAGCGTTCCTTCGTTGATGACGTGATCCGGATCCCCCTCGATATTAATCACCTTGCCACCGATGGAGTGGACGATGGCCCCACAGCCGACGGCACAGTATGGGCAAATGGTAGTGATTTCCTTGGCCGATTTGAGGTCTTTCCGCAGCGTAGCGGCATGGGATTCAAAGGGCGAGAGATCCAAGCCCAAACTGCTCGCCGCAATGCCTAGCGCAGTCGCTCCGGATACCTTTAAAAAGGTCCTACGGGTCAGTTTCATTTCCACATTTCACTCCTTTCTATTCCATAATTTTTTTTGGGTCCCTTTTTGTGATCACCTCCTCTCGGAAGAAATAAAAGGGAGCTAAAATGTACAGCTCCCTTTGCAAAGCGGCAGGCATAAAGATTGCTCTTCATACCCTGTCGTCATACAAAACCCACTGGGTTCCATATGATCGGAAGCAATTAACAATATATTTCACCGATAACGTATTTTTCAATAGTAAAATAAGGAATTTTAACCTGTCAAGGAAAATTTTCACCTTTGAAAACATTAAAAGAGAGCGGCGACGAATTCCTCTGCATTGAATTCCCTGAGGTCATCCGCCTTTTCCCCAACACCGATATACCGAATGGGAATGTGAAATGACTCGGTGATCCCGATGATAATCCCTCCCTTGGCCGTTCCATCCAATTTGGTGAGGGCAATCCCCGTGATCCCCAAGGCCTCATTGAAAAGCCTCGTTTGGGAAATGGCGTTCTGCCCCGTCGTCGCGTCGAGGATCAAGAGGATCTCATGAGGAGCCCCTGGGCACTGGCGTCCGACAATTCTCTTCATCTTCTGCAACTCCGCCATGAGGTTTTCCTTGGTATGGAGTCGACCGGCCGTGTCGATAAATACGATGTCCAAAGATCTAGCCTTTGCGGCCTCGATGGCATCAAAGGCCACGGCCGAGGGATCGGAGCCCCTGGATTGTTTCACCATACTCACCCCGATCCTTTGAGCCCACGCTTCGAGTTGTTCAGTCGCTGCGGCCCGAAAGGTGTCCGAGGCGGCGAAGAGGATGTTCTTTCCATGGGACTTATACCTGCCCGCCAGCTTCGCTATGGTAGTGGTCTTTCCCACTCCATTGACACCCACTACCATAATGACGAAGGGCTTTGATTCCGAAGAGTCGATATCAAGGGGGCTTTCGGCGGTCTTCAATATGACAAGAATAGAGTCCCTGATATATTCCTTGACCCTTTGAGGGTCACCAAGCTCGTTTCTGCCAGCCCTCTGATGGAGATCGTTGATCAACCGATAGGTTGTATCCGTTCCTAAATCGGCGGTGATAAGGATCTCCTCCAGCTCCTCAAGGAGCGGTTCATCAACCTCGTTCTTGCTGGAAACGAGTCGGTCGATCTGAGAGACAAAGCCGGAATGGGTCTTTGAGAGCCCCTGTTTCAGCCTTGTGAATAACCCTTCTTCTCCCATAACAAACCCTCTAAGGTCATGCGGATACTATCATCCAATCGGATGCAAGTCAAGGGATAGGCATTGCCTGACGTTGTCTACGCTTGGTGAACACCATTGTCTATGAGGGTAGTTTGCTGGGGACGGGGGTGTTACCTATTGGGGTATACATCCACGATGTTATTGAAATCTCGCAATCGAGGGGATGTCGTTCCGTTGATGAGAGAGTTTTTCTTCTCTATTTGAATAGGATCCTTTGAGAGGTGAAATGATCATTCGAACAATGTGACCGGCAAGTGCCCCGCAAGCCCCGCCTTGTAGGCGGGGGTGAGGGGCCCAATGGGTCGAGGTGCCCAATGAAAAATAAGATTTCATTGGCTCGCATTCTGCTCGCCACTGCGTGCCCGGGAAGCCCCGCCCTGTGGGCGGGGAGGTTCACTACATAACTCTGTCCCTTCGCCTGCTTTTGCTTCGATCATGCTCAATGGAGTCAAAAAAAGGGGGCGAGGTGATATGCCCTCGCCCCAGATTCAACATTCTATTCTATCGTTGTTCTATTTTTGATCGTCCTTTACCTCTTCGAAATCGGCATCGACTACTTCTTCCTCAGCTTCCTTCGCTCCCGCAGCAGACTCCTGGCCTTGGGCTGTTCCAGCTTGAGCACCCCCCGCCTGCTTGGAGGCCTTGGCGTACATGGCTTCAGCCAATTTATGGGAGGTTTGGGTTAGGTTGTCTGACGCCGACTTGATGGTAGATATCTCATTGGACTCCGTGGCCTTTTTGGACGCTTCAATGGCCTCCTCAATGGCCTTCTTTTCGGAAGCGTCGATCTTATCGCCATATTCGTTCAGCGACTTCTCGGTGGTATAGATTAGGCTATCCAGGTTATTTCGAGCCTCGGCCAATTCGCGCTTCTTCTTATCCTCCTCGCTGTGTGCCTCGGCATCCCTCACCATCTTCTGAATCTCCTCCTCCGTGAGGCCGCTGGAAGCGGTGATTTTGATGGATTGCTCCTTTCCCGTTCCCAGGTCCTTGGCGGAGACGTGGACGATCCCATTGGCATCGATGTCGAAGGTCACCTCGATCTGGGGGATTCCCCGAGGCGCGGGGGGAATTCCAACCAGTTCGAATCTCCCCAGGGTCTTGTTATCCATGGCCATCTCTCGTTCTCCCTGCAGGACATGGATGCTAACAGCAGGTTGATTATCCGCAGCTGTGGAGAAGATCTGGCTCTTGCGCGTGGGGATGGTGGTATTCTTCTCGATGAGTTTGGTGAATACCGCTCCAAGGGTTTCGATGCCGAGAGAGAGGGGAGTTACGTCTAAAAGGAGGACATCTTTCACATCTCCTCGCAAAACGCCTCCCTGAATAGCTGCCCCGACGGCAACCACCTCGTCAGGGTTAACGCCCTTGCTGGGTTCCTTGCCGAAGATCGATTTCACCCTTTCCTGAACCTTGGGCATTCGGGTCATCCCTCCCACAAGGATGACCTCATTGATATCAGAAGGGGAGAGGCCAGCATCTTGAAGGGCTGTTCTGCATGGACCCTCTACTTTGTCGATCAGATCCTCCACCAGTTTTTCTAATTTGGACCGGCTCAGCTTCAGGTTGAGGTGTTTGGGACCGCTAGCATCGGCGGTAATGAAGGGAAGGTTGACATCCGTTTCCATTGAGCTCGACAATTCCATCTTGGCCTTTTCCGCCGCCTCCTTCAACCTTTGGAGGGCCATTCGGTCAGTCCTGAGATCGATCCCCTGGTCCTTTTTAAATTCATCGGCCAGATATTCGATTACCCGCTGATCGAAGTCCTCCCCTCCCAAGTGGGTATTCCCATTGGTTGATTTTACCTCGAAGACCCCCTCGCCCAGCTCCAGTATGGAGATGTCGAAGGTACCCCCCCCTAAATCGAAGACGGCGATCTTCATATCTTTTTTCTTATCCAAACCATAAGCCAATGAGGCCGCTGTAGGTTCATTGATTATCCTCTGGACATTGAGCCCAGCGATCCTTCCTGCGTCTTTTGTGGCCTGGCGCTGGCTGTCATTAAAATAGGCCGGTACGGTGATAACCGCATCCTTTACCTCCTCACCCAGGTAGTCCTCCGCGGTCTGTTTCATCTTTTGAAGGACCATAGCCGAAATTTCAGCGGGGCTATATTCCTTATCCCGGACTTTGACCCATGCGTCTTCATTCTTGGACTTCACGATCTTATATGAGACGATTTCTATATCCTTTTTCACCTCTGGATCGGTAAATCTCCGACCAATAAGCCGCTTAATAGCATATACGGTGTTTTCCGGGTTTGTTATGGCTTGCCTTCTGGCGATTTGGCCTACCAACCTTTCCCCCTTGTCGGTAAAGGCCACCACTGAGGGTGTTGTTCTGCTCCCCTCGGCATTGGCGATCACCACCGGGTCACCGGCTTCAATTACCGCTACACAAGAATTGGTGGTGCCTAAATCGATACCTATGATCTTGCTCATTATCCTCTCCTTTTTATCCTGAACTGATCTTCCATCATCTTGGCTACGATGATTCTTTCCCTTCTTCCTTTTCCCGCGGGGGTTGAGCCACACTAACCATGGCCGGCCGCAACAATCGATCGTTCAAAAAATACCCCTTTTGCAACTCAGATACTACGGTGTTCGGTTCATGATCTGCTGATTCGACTTGCATCATAGCCTCATGTTTGCTGGGATCAAAGGGTTCACCCACTGAGGCTATAGGAGTAACGCCGAATTTCTCCAATACCTGGAGGAGTTGGTTGAGGGTAATTTCAATCCCTTCCGTGAGTCCATCTGGATTTTCCCCCTGGGGATGGTTAAGGGCCCTCTCCAGATTATCGATAACCGGTAAAATTGCCTTGATAAGTTCCTCATTCCCGTATTTGACAAGGCTGCTCTTCTCCCTCTCAACCCTTTTCTTATAATTCTCCAGTTCGGCTTGGGCCCGAAGGAATTGGTCATAATTTTCTCCGGCCAGTTTCGTCTTCTCCTCCACTTGGGCTTTCAACAGTTCAATCTCCTGTTTCCTTTTTGACCTCCGCTTCCCGGATTGTTTATCTTCCTCTTGAGCTTCGGTCGATGGGCCAACCCCATTATCCCTTTTCTCTTCAGCCTCGATCACACAATTCCTCCTCTCAGGTAAGAAGGACGATTATTCCGATTCCAATATTTCCGTTAGTAATTGGGCGGTGTATTCGACCAGGGGAATAACCCGCGAGTAGTTCATCCTCCTTGGCCCGAGTATACCCAAAATCCCTGATGTCCGATCCATCCTTCCATAGGGTGATGACACTAAGCTACAGGCTTCCATCTCACTACATTCGGTTTCAGACCCAATGGCAACCTGGACTCCCTCTCCCGCTAAACATTTATCCAACAACGTAATCAAAAGGTTTTTCTCCTCGAAGGCCCGAAAAAGGCTCTTCATTTTTTCGATATTCGCGAACTCGGGTTCATCGAGAATATTCATCTTGCCGTCGATATATAATTCGTTCTCCTCGTGGCTGCTGAAGGCCCGGTGGCCCAGCTTGAGTGCTTGCTTCATCAAACGGTCATAGGCAATCCTCTCCCCTTCCATCTCTTTGAGGATTTTTTCCCTGACCTGGGCCAAGGTCAATCCCTCGAGCATTTCATTGAGATATCGGCTTATCTTATCCAGTTCGTCTTGGGAGAGGTTGTTATCCATGTGGATAATTCTGTTTTGCACGGCCCCCGTAGAAGCCACGAAAACGGCCAGTATTTGATCGATGCTCAACCGAATAAATTGAATATGCTTGAAAATGGTGGAAGCTATCTTCGGACTTAAGACCACCCCCGTATAATGGGATAAACCTGAGAGGATCCTGGAAGTCTCTTTCATTATTTCGGGGATATCGTATTGCGATATCCGATACTTCCGCCGAATTTTCTCTCGCTCAGTTTGGTTCAAACTTTGAACATCGAGGATTTCATCGATGTAAAAACGGAAGGCCTTATCTGTAGGAATCCTCCCGGCAGAGGTATGGGGTTGGAAGAGAAATCCTAAATCCTCTAAGTCTGCCATCACATTTCTCACGGTGGCGGGACTCAGTTGAATACCGTACCGTTTACAGATCGTCCTCGAACCAACGGGCTCGGGGCTACAAATGTAATCCATAATGATAAACTCGAGGACTTTCTTACCCCTCTCGTTTAAAACCACGCTCATGGCCCTTTTTACTCCTTCTCCCCAAAACATGGAAGAAAATAGCGTTAAGCCTTTCAGATACAAAGTAATCACGCACTGAGGGTTTGTCAAGGCCGGAGGATTCCTTCAATTTTTTCTCCATTTTTCCGTTGAATGGTTCATTTCATGGGAATCCCACTGCTTTTCTGGTTAGTTTCAGTTGAAGCTCATGATCATTCACCTCGGTTTTTTGAAATGATCATATCCTTTCTCCCTTGGCTTATATTCCCTGCCATCGTCCAGGAATAACCTCAAGCCATAGCGAGGGTCAACGATTTCACCGATGGTGGTGATCTTCAGCCCGGATTTGTGGAAGAAGGTCAAAAGCTTTTCTCCCTTTTTCCTCGGAGTGGTGAGCAATAATTCGTAATCCTCCCCTCCGGAAATGGCCAAATCAATGTCACTGGAGGTATAGTGGGGGGCCTTTCTCCTATATGCTTCGGAGAGGGGGAGTTGTGAAATCCAGATTTTCGCTCCCGCATGGCTTTCTTCAAGGATATGTCCCAGATCTGACATCAGACCATCGCTGATGTCGATCATGGCACTGGCAAGGTGGTTTCTGGCAATGAGCCGGCCCTCGGCGATTCGCGGAATAGGGGATAGGTGCTTTTCGATGAGTTCTGCCTGATCACGATCCCAGGCATGGGATATGTTTGAATCGCCCTTATGGGTTTTAAGAATGCGTAACCCCAAGGCCGCATTTCCCAGGGTACCGGTCACCATTATCTGATCACCGGGTTGGGCCCCTTTGCGATAAATAACTTCTCCCGCCTTTCCCCGGCCAATGAGCGTGATATTGATAGAGAGTTTTCCTGCCAGGGATGTGTCTCCTCCGATTAAAGAAAGATTGTACCGCTCCGCCACCTGCTGAATCCCGGAGAAAAACTCCTCAAGCCAACGAAATGGAAGATTGAGAGGGAGTCCCATGGATAATAAAAAGTACTGGGGGATCCCTCCCATGGCGGCTATATCGCTAAGATTGATAGAAAGGGCCTTCTTTCCCAGGCGAAGGGGATCTGTGTATTCTAAGGTAAAATGGATGTCTTCTATGAGAATGTCGGTGGTAACAAGAGAGAAAGACCTCTTGGAGGGTTTCACTACAGCAGCATCATCGCCAATCCCTGCGGCAATATTGGGATCCCTTAGGGGCATTTTCCCCCGGATCCAGCTGATCAGGCCGAATTCGCCGATATCCTTGAGTTTAGCAGGTCTCTTACTTTTTAAGGGCCCTATTACGTCGACCTCTCCTCAATTTCTTTTCATCCAATGCGATTCCCAAGATATCATCCATGTGTTTGGCAAGAACGAAGTTCATCTTTTTCCTGACATAGGGAGGAATCTCATCCAAATCCTTCTTATTCTGGTGAGGAATAATGAGCGTGCTTATCCTTCCTCTCATTGCTGCCAAGGTCTTTTCCTTTATTCCCCCGACGGGTAAAATCCTTCCGCGCAGCGTTATTTCCCCTGTCATTGCTACATCCTTTTTTACGGGAGTATTTGTCAATGCGGAGATGATGGAGATAGCCATGGTCACTCCGGCTGATGGGCCGTCTTTGGGGATTGCTCCAGCGGGGACATGGATATGAATTTCCCTTTCGGTAAAGAGATTTTCCTTAATTCCACACTCCTTCGCCTTTGATCGTGCATAGGTTAAGGCCGCCTGAGCCGATTCCTTCATTATATCTCCCAGGTGGCCTGTAAGGACTAATGATCCCCTTCCCTTTACCACCGAGGCTTCGACGCAGAGTATTTCACCCCCGGCTTGCGTCCATGCCAGACCAGTGCTGACGCCGACCTCATTCTCCTCCCGCTCGGCCTCGGCTAGATATTTTGGGGAACCCAAAAACTTATGGAGATTTGTCGGTGTTACCCTCGTGATTCCGTCTTCTCCCTCTGCAATTCTCCGGGCGACCTTTCGGCAGATGGAGGAGAGTTCCCGTTCCAGGTTCCGCAGGCCTGCTTCCTTCGTATACTGGACAATGATTTGGAGGATAGCTTGATCGGTAATGTCCAATACCCGTCCATCTATGCCATTTTCTTCCAGTTGTCTGGGTAAAAGGTATTTCTTTGCAATGCGTAATTTTTCTTCTTCCGTATACCCAGGCAGGTTGATAACCTCCATACGATCCTTCAGGGCAGATGGAATTGGGTCAATCAAGTTGGCGGTGGTGATGAACATCACCTTGGATAGATCGAAAGGGAGATTGAGGTAGTGGTCGCTGAAGGCGTTATTCTGTTCCGGATCCAACACCTCCAATAAGGCGGCCGATGGATCACCGCGAAAATCCGTTCCGATCTTATCTACTTCATCCATCATGAAGACTGGGTTATTGGAACCCGATTGTTTTATATTCTGGATGATTCTTCCCGGCAGTGCCCCAACGTAAGTCCTCCGGTGACCTCGTATTTCAGCCTCATCCCGAATTCCTCCTAATGAGATTCTGACAAACTTTCTTCCCAAGGCCTCTGCTATGGATTTTCCCAGAGATGTTTTTCCCACTCCAGGGGGACCCACAAAGCAGAGAATGGGGCCCTTCATCTGTTTTTTCAGTTTATGGACGCCTAAAAATTCCAATATCCTTTCCTTCACCTTTTCCAGGTCGTAATGATCCTTATCCAATACTTGCCTGGCCTTTTTGATGTCCAAGTTGTCGGTTGTGGAAATGCTCCACGGGGTCTCGACAAGCCAATCGATATAGGTTCTGACCATAGAGGCTTCGGTAGCGTCTGGGTGCATCTGTTCCAACCGTTGGAGTTGTTTATTTACTTCCCTTTCCACCTCCTCAGGCATTTTTGCCCTCTCAATCTTTTCCCGTATCTCTTTGATCTCTTCGGTCCTTTCGTCGACTTCCCCCAATTCATTTTTAATGGCCCTCATCTGTTCCCTGAGAAAATATTCCCTTTGAGTTTTAGATATTCCCTCCTTTGCTTGCGACTGGATTTTGGCCTGCATGGTCAAAACCTCGACCTCCTTGCCCAGGGCCTCGTTGAGCTTCTTGAGCCGTTCGATAGGTTCAAGGGTTTCCAAGATCTCTTGGGCAATTTCAACGTTAAGCCCCACATTAGAGGATACCAAGTCTGCCAATCTGCCGGGCTCATCTATGCTATCGAGGATTAATACTAAATCAGGCGAGAGGACTTTCCCGAAGGAGATGAGTTTTTCCAATTGTTCCTTTACACCACGCATCAATGCCTCGATTTCCAAAGTAATCTCAGCCACCTCGGGCTCCTGGATTTGATGGATCTTGACCAGGAAGGTAGGGTTCATTTGAATGTATTCGGAAATCAACCCCTTGGATAATCCCTGAACCAAGATTTTTAGCCTCCCGTCGGCGAGTTTTAACATCCTCATGACTATGGCGATAGTTCCCACATGGTACATTCCTTCCGGAGTTGGATCTTCTTCGGTCATATCCCTTTGGGCAATGAGAAAAATTAACCGATCTCTGGAAAGGGCCTCCTCAATAGCATTGATGGATTTTTCCCTGCTGACGAAAAGGGGAAGAATCATATAGGGGAAAATAACGATCTCCCTCACGGGAAGCAGCGGCAGGACTTCTGGAATCTCGATTTGTTCCTTCTCTTGATCCATATCAACCCCTTCTATGGTGTATTTTAAGGCACCTTCCCCCATTTTACAAGGAATTTTTACGGGACATCGCCCGGAGTTTAAGGCTAGCCATGGCATGGAAGTTGCAAATATTTATGGATTTAGCATTGAATTGCCATCATATTGGTACAATTTTTGCTTCATTAAGATTGCTTGACAAATAATCGTATTTCCTTTAAGGGAGAAGGACGAATGGGGAAACATAAAAAGAAACTTTTTTGGGCACTAATTCTTCTTCTCTTGTTTGTCCCGCCATGTTATTATTTAAAATCGGAATTTACGGCCCGAAAAACCCAGAGAGAGAGGGAAAGGTTATTGGTGAGGAAACAGATAAGCAAGCCCTTGGGACTCCCTGAGGGTGAAGGAGAGCAAATTGACCGTGATCTCAGGGAAGAGGCATTAGAAAAGGCCGATACTGCTATGGTTGAAGACAGGATTGAAAAAGGGGTTTCAGAGCCGTCTGCTCGAGAAATACCGATTCCTCGAACACCGGCCGAAGAGGCCCAAGATGCTCGCCGGAAAGAACTTGAGGCGAAGATTCGGCAGCTTGAACAGGAGATCCTGGTTAAGGATAAGAAAATTGAGGGCTGGGAACACCGATGGAAGGAGAAGATTAAGGAATTGGAGCGTTGTAAACGAGAGCTCGTGGTCTGTGATGAAAAGGAGAGGGTTCGGGAGGAACAAAAACTATTAATGCAAGGGCCTCCAGCCTTGCGTGAGGAAAAACCTAAGCATGAGGTTGGGGAAAAACGGGTAGTGCCACCATCGATGACGGCGACATTGGAGGAATGCGAAGGGGTTCCCATATCCCATCGAGATTTCGCCCTTATCCTATGCAAAGAGTTGCATCTTGGATCGAATTTGAGCTATGATCAGGCAGTTATGACGTTACATGGGCTTGGCATTTTACCCAAGGCGGGATGGAACCAGGGGGATCCCCATTTCTCTATCGGAGCTGATGAATTGCAGGAGATACTTTCCAGGGTGGAAAGGGCCATCTCCATCGGCCTTGTGGCGGCTGCTTACCCCGAATTGACGGAGGAACTGAGGCATTACTGCAAAAGAGAAAAGGCTCAAATGGTTGAGGCTCCACAATGTGAGGGGCCCATGGTTACCGAATGTGAGAAGTGTGAAATTTCCCAGGGTGATTTTGCTATCTATCTGTGTAAAGTTTTGGGCATAGGAGAGGATTTGAATTACGAACAATCTTTCTTGGCATTGACTGCGCTGCATATTTCTCCAGAAAGAGGTTGGAGATTTGAGGAGCCCTTTGTCCTCATCACCCTAAGGGAGATAGAGGAGATCCGATGTTCGGTTCGGGAGGCTTATGAGAAAGGTATTATCGAAACGGAACCAACCCATACAGTTGCCTCGATAAACGATTACTGCCTCTGGCTTAAGATGAACATAGAGGTCGTGGGAGAAGGTACCGTGGCGGAGACGGTTGGCCTAACGGACTACCACGGAGGAGGGACAGTAGCCAGTGGTGCGCTCTAGTCTGTCATAGTGGTTGATTCGGGAAAAGGACAACGGGGCACAATGGGGGGAATGGAGGTTTGAGATTTGCTTCTATCGGCCTGATAGTGATGGCATTTCTCGGTTTCCCATGCGAGATGTATGGGGGTGACCTTCGGCTCGGTCCATTGAGAATTATACCATATATTACCGCTTCCGGGAGATACACGGATAATGTCTTTCTCACGGGGAGCAATGAGAAATCCGACTTTACGTATTCTGTCCTGCCGGGCGTTAAGTTGAGAATACCCACCCTTGGTCGCTACGGTTTCCATCTCAATTATGAGGCCGATTTTTCCCAATATGATACCTATCACGAGGCCAACTACTTCGTCCAGTCCGCTGAAGCGGCACTCGATTTGAACCTGCCCAAGAGGTTTGGGGTAAAGCTCGGCGACAAAATTACCAGTGGAGCCGATTTACCCGATTTCGAAGGAGACAGAAAAGCCCGTTACCTTTCCAATAGAGCCCGGATTGGAACTTCTTATGCCTTTTTCGACCGATATAGTCTCGGCCTACATTACAGTCATGAACTTAAAGATTACCAACGCAGTGTGGATGAGATAGACAATTACGATACACAATCATTGGGAGGGGTGTTCCGATTTCGATTTTTGGCAAGAACGTCTATGTTCATAGAGTATGTCCGCGCAGATACCAACTACCGGAAGGACAGGGATGTGGAAAATAGTTACTCCAACCAAATCACTTCTGGGATCACATGGGACATTACCGCCAAAACCCATGGGACTGTAAGGGGTGGGTACATAGGGAAGAATTATTATGCCCTTAACCGTGAGGAGGATGCGGTATTCGCATCTGCCAACATCTCTCACGAATTAACGAGCCGGACTATTTTTACCCTGAGCGGGATTCGAAGCCTTTTTGACACCTCTCAAGCAGATAATAATATCATATATAGTTCCTCCTACCTATCGAATCAGGCCTCGGTCGGGTTGCACCATACGTACAGGAAATTTACCGGAGGCATTGGGGGGGATTTTATTTACGATCGTTATCTCTACGATGACCTCCGTGCTATGAAAAAAAGGAAAGATACCGTGTGGAGGGGATATGTGGGCATTGACTATCAAATGCAGAGGTGGATAAAAATTGGGGTACAATATCGTTATACGAACCTCAATTCCAATTTCGATAACGAAGATTATGTCGAGAATCTCGGCCTCTTTTTCATGGGTTTAACCCTATAGAGAGGAGTTAATGGGCGTAACCAAAGGGAATTTTTATTCCAGGGGAAATTGTGGTCACTATTTGAGCCTTGAGGTATTCCATGGGTAGAAAGATTATCCTCATACCCCTTATGATAGGCATTTTCCTTTTTTCACCCCTTTCTGCTTCTATGGAGGCTCAGGCGATGGATTCCCAAAAGGGGGATCTCGATGTCGTAATGGAATTGATCGAGGGATGGAAGAAGGAGTTAGAGCAGAGAGGGTTAGAACACTACCTTTCCCGTTATGGGGAACCGTCCCAAAAGGCCGGGAGTATTAAGGGGAAGAAAGGTCATTCCCAACGAATAGATATCGCTATAGAGGATGTGAGGGTTTTTAAACGAGATGATGGAACCATCACCACCACCTTCTTACGGAGGGCCAATTCAGGGCAATTCAAAGATGTAGGTGTCGGGATGCTCAGCTTTAAACGGGAAGGTGCTCGATGGAAGATTGACCAGGAAAATTGGTATTCCCTGTCGGATGGTGCCTCTCCAGAAGGTATGGCATACACCTTGACCATTGGACCGGGGAATGCCCCTCGGGTCATAATTCACAGTGCAGCGGGAAAGGGTAACAACACCGGGAGGACACCCGAGGAGAAGGTTCCCGTGAGTAAAACCCCCGTGGAAAAGTTTGCCTTGCCGAAAACCCCGGAGAAGAAGGGTACAACTTCGGAGAGCAAGGTTGCAACTCCGGAAAAGAGGGTTGCCGTGAGGAAGGAACTATCCATCAATCCCGATGTTGGGGAATACACCATAGGCGCAGGAGATATTATCATCATTAGCGTGTGGGGGCACGGGGATTTGACGAAAGAGGTTGTGGTATCTGAGAAGGGGACTTTTTCCTTTCCCCTCATCGGAGAAGTGAAAGCTGCGGGACTTACCGTCAATGAACTGGAAGCTAAGCTTGTTGAGTTACTTTCCAATGGATATGTTATCAATCCCAACGTTTCCGTTCGGATTCAAGGGTATCAGAGCAAGAAGGTTTATGTGCTGGGACAGGTGAGGTCTCCAGGGAGCTATTCCCTACATAAGGAGACTTCCCTGATTGAGATCATATCGGGGGCGGGAGGAGTAACGGATAATGCGGGATGGATTATAGAAGTCGTCCGCCCATCGGAAAGATCGCATGATAAGCCCGTTATCCCAAATGAGGCGAAAAAGGAGGATATTATCCGGGTAGACTTAGAGGGGCTCCTGGGGGGGCGGCCGGAGGACAACATTAGGATTGAGGGCGGAGATACCATCTTCATTCCCCAGGCGTCATACTACTACATCTTCGGAGAGGTAAAAAGACCGGGTAGTTATAAGTTGATGCGGGACATTACGGTCTTAAAGGCCGTTATCTTGGCCGGAGGTTTTACGGAGAAGGCCTCCAAGAGGAGGATTAAGATCAGAAGGAAGGAGGGGGCGGAGACGATTAAGGTTAGCGTAAAGTTGGACGATCCGGTTCTGCCCCAAGATACTATCATCGTGCCCGAGAGCTTTTTTTGAAATGTCCTACATCATAGAAACGTTCAACCTGACCAAAAAATATCCCCAAATCAAACGCTACCACGAGATCATCATACACCCATTCCAGAAAAGAGAGATCACAGCCCTGGAAAAGATCAATATTCGGGTTAAGAAGGGGGAGGTATTCGGACTTCTGGGGCCTAATGGAGCGGGAAAGACGACCCTCATCAAAACCTTATCTACCTTGCTCTTGCCCAATGAAGGGACGGCCCTGGTTAATGGCTATGACATCGTGAGGGAAGAAAGGGAGGTGAAGAGATCCATTGGATATGTGGTGAATGATGAGAGAAGCTTCTATTGGAGGCTAACGGGGAGGCAAAACCTTGGATTCTTCGCCATA
>Ga0209636_10003200_pt1 | contig 16685 bp, 15 predicted proteins | sample DeeMarSWOR152_54_FD_187464 | JGI IMG/M metagenome (GOLD analysis project Ga0209636, IMG submission 187464) | Marine sediment microbial communities from White Oak River estuary, North Carolina - WOR-1-52-54 (SPAdes) (version 2) | ecosystem: Environmental > Aquatic > Marine > Intertidal zone >...
TGCCAGCTGAAGCCGTCCTCTATTGACGCGGGATTTGACTGTACCCAGAGGAAGCTCCATGATTTCAGCGATCTCTTCGTATTTTTTGCCCTGGATGTCCCTGAGGATGATGGCCATCCGGATTTCTGAGGACAGATGGTTGAATCCTTCCCAGACGATTTTTTTGCTTTCCTGGGTCAACATGGTTTCCTCTGGACTTGAGCTGGTTTCTGCTGTGAGATAGTGCTCATCGAATTCATCGCGAGATTTCTTTTCCCACTTCGTCTTGCGGTACTGGTCGATCAAGTGGTTCCTCGCCAGTGTGAAGAACCAAGCTGTGAAATTTTTCTCGAAATCGTATTTGGGAATCGAATTGTGCAGTTTGAAAAATATATCTTGAGTCATGTCTTCAGCCTCTTCATAGCTACCAGCAAACTGATAGGCCAGGTTGAAGATCCTTTTGGAATAGGTATTAACCAGCATTTTCCAGGCTCCTTCTTTGCCTTCTGCACATTCTCGAATAATCCTTTCTATCTGCACTTAACACACCTTGATAGACGAAAGCTGGTTTAAAAAAGTTCCGTTCTCTCATTCTACAATAAACCATTAGTCCTTGACTAAAAAAAGATAATATGCCACGATACTTTGTCAAATTTGAAAGGAAATCATTTCATTTTATTGTTCATGTCTTTTCAATTATCACTTTCATTTTCAAGAGGGAGGCTCTAAATGGAAGGTATTATTGGGTACGGTGCGTATATTCCCCGAAATCGCATCAAAGTGGAAGAGATCGCCAAAGTTTGGGGAGCCGATGCGCCAAGTTACAAGAGAGGCCTGATGCTGGAAGAGAAATCTGTCCCTTCTCCAGACCAGGACACCATAACCATGTCAGTTGAAGCATCCAAGAGTGCTTTAAAGAGGGCAAAGATCGACCCAGCAGAGATCGGGGCTGTCTACGTCGGGTCGGAATCGCATCCTTATGCCGTGAAGCCCAGCGGCACAGTGCTTGCCGAAGCTCTTGGAGCTACCCCTGAAGTCCACACAGCCGATTTCGAGTTTGCCTGCAAAGCCGGGACAGAGGGTATGTTTGTAGCTTTGAGCCTGGTCAAGGCAGGAGAGGTGAAATACGGCCTGGCTGTTGGCGCCGACACATCACAGGGGGCACCGGGCGATGCGCTCGAGTATTCGGCTGCAGCCGGAGCAGCAGCCTTTATTTTTGGCAAAGAGAATGTTGTGGCTAAGGCTATCAAGACATATTCCTACATGACAGATACACCGGACTTCTGGCGGAGGGAATACCAGTATTATCCTCAACATGGAGGCCGTTTCACGGGTGAACCGGCTTACTTCAAGCACATCGTTGGAGCAGGCAGAGGCATCATGGAAAAGGCAGGCATGAAGCCAGCTGATTTCAAATATGTCATCTTTCACCAGCCGAATGGAAAATTCCCATTTCGGGTGGGAAAAATGTTGGGATTCGAAAAGGCGCAAATAGAGCCCGGATGGCTGGTTAACAGACTGGGTAACACCTATTCTGGCTCTTCGCCTATGGGGTTGACCGCAACACTGGATGTTTCCCAGCCTGGAGATATGATCTTGATTGTGTCCTATGGATCGGGTGCGGGGTCAGATGCGTTCATTTTCGAGGTCACGGAACGGATCGATGAAGTGAGGGATTTGGCTCCTAGGACAAGAGATCTATTGGATAAGAACAAGAAATACCTCGAGTACGGCGAATATGCCAAATTTCGCCACAAGATCAGGAAGGCTGATTAGGAGGACACAATGAGAGATGTTGCAGTCATAGGTACAGGAATGACCAAATGGGGTGAGTTGTGGGAGAAATCCCTGAGGACAATATTTGTAGAGACAGCTCTCCTGGCTCTGAATGATGCGGGCGTCGACCGGATCGACTCCATGTACGTTGGCTCCATGTCGTCTGGAATATTTGTCGGTCAGGAACATATCGCTTCACTTTTAGCCGATTATCTAGGCCAGGCACCGGTTCCCTCCACGAGGGTGGAGACAGCCTGCGCCTCAGGTGGACTCGCCTTCAGGCTTGGATTCATGGAAGTGGCTTCTGGAATGAGCGATGTGGTCCTTGTCGGCGGTATCGAGAAGATGACCGATGTCAATGGTTATGAGGCGACTTATGCTTTAGGCACGGCAGCCGACCAGGAATATGAAGGGTATCACGGCATAACGTTTCCCGGGCTTTATGCTTTGATAGCCAGAGCCCACATGGAAAAATACGGCACAACCCGCAAACAAATGGCTATGGTTGCGGTAAAAAATCACAAGAACGGTGCCAAGAACCCATTGGCCCAATTCCCGTTTGAAGTCACGGTCGAAGATGTGTTGAATTCTGTGATGGTGGCAGATCCGTTGAGAATCTTAGATTGTTCTCCGATAACCGATGGAGCAGCCGCCGTGATTATCTGTCCAGTGGAAATGGCAAAAAAAATGGGGAAGCCTGTGGTCAAGATTATCGGCAGCGGCCATGCCACCGACCGCATCGCATTGAGTTCACGCAAGGACATTACTTGGCTTGAAGCCACCTACCAGGCTGGAAAGCGTGCGTATGAAACAGCTGGAAAGAGTCCAGACGAAATCGATGTGCTGGAGGTCCATGACTGTTTCACGATTGCCGAGATCTGCGTCATGGAGGCTCTGGGTATGGTGGAAAAAGGACAGGGCGGAAAAGCGGTTGAGGATGGATTGACGGCTCTTGAAGGCAAAATACCGATCAATGCCAGCGGTGGTCTGAAGTCCAAAGGACATCCTGTGGGTGCTACAGGCGTGGCCCAGATCATCGAGATCGTCAAACAGCTTCGTGGAGAAGCGGATTCAAGACAGGTTAAGGACGCACGAGTCGGCATGACCCAGAACATGGGTGGTAGCGGCGGAAGTACCGTTGTCCATATCTTTGAGAGAGAATAGGGAAGGAGGATCGAATGCCTACACCATCGAGATATTGGAGAGAGATTCCTCAGCGATACAGGTTTGAAGCCAACCAATGCAAGAAATGCGGATTGAAGTTTTTTCCTCCGCGCCTCATCTGTCCGGAGTGCAAGGGTCAAGAACTGGAGGAAGCCAAGCTAGCCGAGAAGGGAAAAATTCTCACATATACCATCATCCGGGTTCCGCCCCATCAGTTTGTGGACCAGGCTCCCTTTGCCGTGGGGATAGCCGAATTGGAAGACGGTGTGAAGTTGACCGGACAGATCGTGGATTGTGAATTCGAGGATCTGAAAGTCGGAATGCCGGTCAGGCTGGAGTTCCGGAAGATCTTCCAAGAGGGAGAATCCGGGATTCTCTGTTATGGATATAAATTTGTCCCCGATTAAACGCAATGAATGCTGTTATAAAAAAACTGACATATAATATAACCTGGATTATTCACGAGTTGAAATTGCTGAATATAAAAAATTCCTTCTTGAAAGAATCTTTATTATAATTTATAGCAATATCAGGAGAATTTTCTGATATTGCTGTGATAACAAAAAGTATCGGCATTTTTTATGAATAATTAAGGTTTACAAACTCTTTTGGGAGTGAGGCCATGTACCGAATCGAAAGCAAGGTAGACACGAAAAGCAAGGAATATAAAGAAAATTTCGAGAGTTTGAAAAGGGAAGTGGAAACCTACAAGGAGAGGCTTGCCAAGATCCAGGAAGGTGGTCCGAAGAAATACCGAGATCTTCACGAGTCAAGGAAGAAGCTGTTGGTGAGAGAAAGACTGGAGAAACTCTTCGACAAAAACACTCCTTTTCTCGAATTCAGCTCTTTGGCTGCCTATGATCTTTACGACAACGAAGCACCCAGTGCCGGCATGGTGACCGGAATCGGTGTTGTGCACGGGAGAGAGGTGTTGGTTGTGGCTAACGATGCCACAGTCAAAGGGGGAACCTACTTCCCGATGACCATCAAGAAGCACATCAGAGCCCAGCAGGTCGCCTTGGAGAACCGGCTTCCCTGCATCTATCTGGTCGATTCCGGGGGAATATTTTTGCCTCTTCAGGCTGGGACTTTTCCGGATAAAGAACATTTTGGCCGCATATTCTATAATCAAGCCAGGTTATCGGCATTGGGAATCCCTCAGATCTCTATCGTGATGGGATCTTGCACGGCAGGGGGTGCCTACGTGCCGGCCATGAGCGATGAAACCGTGATCGTCCGGCAGCAGGGAACCATTTTTATCGGAGGCCCACCGCTGGTCAAAACCGCGACAGGAATGGATGTGACGGATGAGGAACTGGGTGGCGCTGATGTCCACTGCCGTATCTCGGGTGTTTCTGACTACTATGCCCAGAATGATTCCCATGCCTTAGAGGTCGCCCGGAACATTGTCGAGACCCTGGATCCTCCCAAAAAGTTTGAGCTGGACATGGCCGAGCCTGAGGATCCATACTATGATCCCGAGGAAATTTATGGAATCGTTCCTCAGGATACCCGCAAGCCCTATGATTTCCGAGAAGTCATTGCCCGGATCGTGGATGGCAGCCGGTTTCAGGAGTTTAAAGAGCTTTATGGTCAGACGATCGTGTGTGGGTTTGCTCGCATCATGGGCTATCCTGTCGGCATATTGGCCAACAATGGTGTCCTTTTTTCCGAAAGCGCGGTTAAAGGAGCCCATTTTGTCACCCTTTGTTCCATGCGGAAGATTCCTTTGATCTTTTTCCAGAACATCACAGGCTTTATCGTGGGCAAGGAGTATGAGCACGGCGGTATTGCAAAAGACGGCGCCAAGCTGGTTCACGCTGTGGCCAATGCCGATGTGCCCAAATTCACGGTGATCGTCGGCGCTTCTAATGGTGCTGGCAATTATGCCATGTGCGGACGGGCTTATGCGCCCCGTTTACTATGGATGTGGCCCAACGCCCGTATCTGTGTGATGGGTGGGGAGCAGGCTGCAGACGTCCTTGTGACCGTAAAGGTGAAAAGACTAAAGGAGCAGGGAAAGAAGATGACCAAACAGGAAATTCAAAAGATGCGGGAGCCTATTCTTCAAAAATATGAATACGAAGCCAGCCCTTATTTCAGCACAGCCCGGCTCTGGGATGATGGGGTTCTCGATCCTCTAGAGACGAGGGAGGCCTTAGGTCTGGGAATATCCGTGGGCCTGAATGCTCCTATTCCGGACTTCAAGGTCGGAATCTTCAGGATGTAAACATGTCAGAGCAAAAATTCCAAACCATTCTGATGGCTTTGGACAACAAGATCGCCCGCATAATTTTTAACAGGCCAGATGTCCACAATGCCTTCAACGCCACAATGATTTCCGAGATTGCGGATGCACTGGACAGGATCAAATCCGATAGATCGGTTCATGTGGTCGTTCTAACAGGAAAAGGAAAGTCATTTTGTGCAGGAGCGGACATCAATTGGATGCGGGAGATCATCCATTACACCTATGAACAGAACCTGGAAGAATCCCTCCAATTGGCAGATGTTCTCCATAAGCTGTACACTCTTCCTAAACCAACCGTGGCAATGGTTAACGGGACAGCTATCGGCGGCGGAAACGGTTTTCTCTCGGCCTGCGACATAGCCATTGCTGCTGAAGAAGCCAAGTTCGGTTTGAGCGAGGTGAAGATCGGACTGGTCCCTGCAGCCATCTCACCGTATGTGATCCGGAAGATAGGGGAGAGCAAGGCACGTGAATATTTTCTCACAGGAAAGAGAATCACAGCATTCATGGCCCAAGAGATAGGATTAATCAATGAGGTTGTGCCCGGCGAGCAATTAGAGGAAAAAGTCGAAGAGTTGGTCGGTCTTCTCCTGACCTCAGGGCCGGAAGCTCTGGCCAACTGCAAAGAGTTGATCTTCCGTGTCCCCCAGATGAGCCTGGAAGAGGCCAAGGATTTTACAGCCCGGATGATTGCGAATTTAAGGATCAGCGAGGAAGGGCAGGAAGGCATGACTTCTTTTCTGGAGAAGCGAAAACCCAAATGGTCCGAATGAGGAAAAAAATAAATACTCATGTTTAAAAAAATACTCATCGCCAACAGAGGGGAGATAGCTGTACGGATTATCAAGGCCTGCCAGGAAATGGGCATTTCCACCGTGGCTGTTTACTCTGAGGCCGACCGCCGCAGCCTTCATGTCCAGATGGCCGACGAGGCTTTATGCATCGGTCCTCCGCCTGCTGTAGAAAGCTACCTCGATATGGACCGGATTATCGATGCAGCCAAGCAGACAGGGGCTGAAGCCATTCATCCCGGATATGGTTTTTTGGCCGAAAACGCCGTATTCGCACGCCGTTGCGAGAAGGAAAAGATCGTCTTCATCGGTCCCAATTCCGATGCTCTGGAACTCGTCGGAGATAAGGTTCGTTCGCGCCAAACTTTGGAAAAGGCTGGCATCCCGATAATTCCTGGAATGAAAGAGATCGTGAAAGATATCTCTGCCATCAAAGCCGAAGCCCGGAAGATCGGCTACCCCGTGATGATCAAAGCCTCGGCAGGCGGGGGCGGAAAAGGCATGAGGGTCGTTTTTAAGGAAGAGGACCTTACTCCTTCACTCGAGGCAGGCATGCGTGAAGCCAAGTCTGCCTTTGGCGATGAGTCGGTGTACCTGGAGAAATACATCGAGGAACCCAGGCATGTGGAATTCCAGGTTCTTGCAGATGATCACGGGAATGTGGTGCATCTTTTCGAGAGGGAATGCTCTATCCAGAGACGACACCAGAAAATCGTGGAGGAAACGCCCTCCCAAGCCCTAGATCCTGAGCTTCGATTCAAAATGGGGGAGACAGCCCGCAAAGTCATGCAGGTGTCCGGGTATAACAATGCCGGCACAGTAGAATTCCTGTTGGATAGAGACAAGAACTTCTACTTTCTGGAAGTCAATGCCCGTCTTCAGGTTGAACATCCAGTCACCGAGTTAACCACAGGTGTCGATCTTGTGCACCAACAGATACGAATCGCTTCAGGAGAGAAGCTTCCCTTCAGCCAGGACAGATTGGAGCAGAAAGGCCATGCCATCGAGTGCCGGATCTATGCCGAGGATCCTCACAACAATTTCCTTCCCTCCTCAGGCAAAGTCCTCTACCTCAAGGAGCCTCGTGGACCCGGTGTCCGTCATGATTGTGGGATCTACGGCGGCTGCGAGGTGCCGATCTATTATGATCCCATCCTGGCTAAGCTGATCGTTTGTGCCGAGAACAGGGAGATGGCCTGCCAGAGGATGATCAAAGCCCTTGATGATTATGTGATATTAGGGATCCAGACGACCATTGATTTCTTAAGGGATGTGATCGATCATCCCCAGTTCCGTAAAGGAGACACCTCTACGAGTTTTATCCCCGATTACTTCGGGAATTGGACAGGAGATGAAAGCACAGACGAGAAGCAGAAGATGGCTCTACTGGCTGCAGCGTTTGATTCCATACAGATTTCCCAGTCAGGGAAAGGTTTTCAAACCGAAAAAAGGCAGGTCTACTCGCCTTGGCTTTCACTCGGCAAGTGGCGCTTAGGGAGTAAATAGAGTGGAATTTGAATTCTTGGTCAATGACGTCCTGCAGAAGATCACTGTTGAGAAGAAGGAAAACCGCTTTGTTTTCTCTGATGGAATAAAGACCTTCGAGGCAGACATCCAGCATGTTTCTGCTAACCAAATCTCCATATTGGTGGAGGACCGCTCCTACCTAGTGTATTATGCCCAGGATAAAGACAGCCGCTATTTCTATATCGATGGCCAGCAGTTCATCGTGAAGGAGCCCTCTGAAGAAGGAGTAGAAAGTTTCAGACTGGGTGAGGAGAGAACCTCTGAGGGCACGCTGCTGGTGAAAGCGCCTATGCCTGGTAAGGTCATCAAAGTCAATGTCCACGAAAAGGACGAAGTCAGGAAAAACCAGACATTGGCCATTGTCGAAGCCATGAAGATGGAAAACGAGATTAAAGCTTCATTGGATGGCACGATCAAAAAGATCCATGTCTCAGCAGGCGATCTGGTGGATTCTGAAAAGCCCCTGATCGAACTCGAACCGGCATCTCAATAATCACAATAGATACAGTCCCACCAAGATCTCCTTATCAATACAAAATCTTATCTCAATTCCTGAAAATAGAAACACCCTAAGGCAAAAAAATGGAACCGTCCTCTATTTTCTTTACCAGATAGAGAGAGTAAAATGATATGAGACGTAAATATTGAAGATAAATATAGTTAAGGCTTTAAGCAGAGATTAGAAATAATGGAAGCAGAGGTGTCTTGAGTGCCTGGATCGGAAAAGGGGAAAATGCAACGAAACCAGAGAAAAGTGAGTTTTAGGAAGGTGAGAATGGAACAACAGGAGCTCATGCGCCAGGTTCAGGCTGGTGATGATATGGCATTCGCAGAAATCGTTCGGATATTCAAAGACAAGATAGTCAATTTCCTGTGGCAGCTCACAGGAGATTACCAGGTAGCCGTGGAATTGGCTCAGGAGACGTTCATGCGTGTCTATTTCAAAGCCAATATGTACAAGCCTGTGGCGCCTTTATCCTCATGGATTTACACCATTGCATCAAACTTGGCAAAGACAGAGATGAAAAAAAGATACCGAGTTTCAATGGTTTCACTGGATGATGTGAAGTATAGATTTTCAGAGAATGAGGCATCTTCTGGGAATCCTGAGAGTGACGCTATGGTGAAGAAATTGAGAAACGCTCTCAATTCCCTCCATCCCCGTTATAGAGTCCCTGTGGTTTTAAAGGATATTGAGGGATATTCACAAGAGGAGATCGCCCAAATCCTAAAGAAGCCCCTTGGGACCATAAAGGCAAGAATAAGCCGAGGACGGGAGTATCTTAAAAAAGAATTAGAGAATGGTGACCTTAAAATGAATTTCAGTAAGGAATGAGGGGAGTAAAGATGCAGGAATATGATCTTTTTAGGAAATTAGAGAAAGTGGAGGCCCCTGAGAATTTCGAACAGGGTGTGATGCAACTTCTTTATGAAAGAAAAAGAAAGCAGGTGAGAGTCAGAACTCTGCGTCTTTCATTGGCCGGAGCGTTGGGTGCGGCTGTTGCTGTTTTTATCGTCATCAATCTCTTCATCCTTCCCCAGAAGGGACCGGCGGAATTTTCCGAACTTGAGAGAGAGACCCCTGCTCTTTTTGAGCGAATGATACCTCAGAGAACGATGGAAACCGTACCAATAATCGAGAGAGTTAATTATTCGGGGGAGATCCGATCGCGCAGACAGGAACCCCCAACCATATATATTTTGGAGCAATGCTCTGATAAGACGAATAGAGAAATCAAATATTAAGGAGGTCAGACAGAAATGAATACAAGAGTTAAAGTGGTCTTCAGCCTGACTGTATTCTTATTCACCATACCTTTATTGAGCGATGCAAAATCCTCCTCCATCACAGGCCCACAAATTGAGGATGTGGCAGAAAAAGTCTTTCCGTGTGTCGTTAAGGTCGAAACGAGGAACCTCATGCGGAAGGTTGCCACAGGAGTCGTTTTCGACAATGACGGTCATGTTGTCACGACAGCTTTGATTACTCCCCGTGATGAGAAAATCTTCATCACCACATCAGATGGGAAGAGAATCGAGGCTGAATTCTTGGGCATGGATTCTGAAACCCATCTTGCCGTGATTAAAGTAAAAGAGAAAAATCTTGCCCCTATAACTATGGCTAAAGCGAAGTTGTCTCCTGGAGCTTGGATCGGAGTTGTCAGCATATCTCCGGAAAATACTCCCCAAGTCAGCCAGGGGATCGTCAGTTCAGTGGCTCAGGACAGGCTTCGCCTAAATGTATGGGTCGGGCGTGGAATGAGCGGCAGCCCGGTTGTAAACAAACAGGGGCACATGGTTGGGCTCCTTAGAGGAGTCTACATGGATGAGCAGCCTATCGTTTTCGAGTTCCAAGAGAGAGAGATCGTAGGCTCGGGCTATGTATTTAGCCGGGCTGAGGCACCAGCCTCAGGCATGGCCATGGCTGTTCCTATCGATGTCGTCGAGTCGGTCACGATTGAGATCAAGGAGAAGGGAAAAGTGGAGCGAGGATGGCTCGGTGTGAGAATCTGGATGAACGAGGATGACCGAGTGGAAATCACCGAGGTGGAAAAAGATTCACCGGCAGAACTTGGCGATCTCAAGGAAGGAGATATTGTCCTTCAGTTTGATGGTGAAGATGTGGGCGACACTGAGATGCTTGCTAAGATGATCAGACAGAAAAAACCTGGGGAAGCTGTGACTATCAAAATTGAGAGAAAGGGAAAAACTCAGGATGTCAGAGTCAAGCTTGGTGAATTCACCGAGGAAGAGGTCTGGAAGGATTTCGAGCGCAAGTTCCCCAATCTGTTTAGAGCCAGGCCATTTGAAGAGCTCAAGTTTTCCAGGCCTGAGATTTTCCGAGAGGGCTTTGGGCAACGCAAGTACATCGGCGTCTACATCCAGGAACTGAACAAGGAGCTTTCAGAGTATTTTGGTGTGGACAAAGGGACGGGTCTCCTCATCGAAAGGATCGATGAGGATGGTCCTGCAGATAAGGCTGGCTTGAGAGTCGGAGATGTCATCGTCAATGCGGGTGGAATGCGTGTGGGAAGCACTCAGGAATTGAGTAAACTCATACAGGACAAAGAAAAAGGCGACAAAATCACCATCGAATTCATCAGGGATAAGAAGAAAAGGACTGTGGAGGTGGAAGTGGGAGAGGAAGAAACAAACCTTTCCTACGCTTTCCCAGGCGATGCAAAACCGTATGTGGATATCTTTAGATATCGAGACAATGACTTCCAAAAACAGTATCAGAAGCTGGCGGAGGCATACAAGAAACAAGGAGAGGAAAGCTATAAAAGGTACATGGATCAGCAGAAAGAAATGAGCGAGGAATTGAAGAGGCAGTTGGAGAAACAGCAGAAAAATACTGAAAAATATTACAAGGATGCGTTGACTTATAGGCTTACTACAGCAAAGCGCAGAGGTATAAGAGTCTAATAACTCTTGTTTCCATCTCACAGGGGAGGCAAGGAAAAATCCTTGACCTCCCTTTTAAAATTAAGAATCGAGGCCGAGCCAGGCTTTCTTGAACGCTTTGAATTCTTCAGCAGAAAGCCTCATTTTTTTGTAGTAACCTTTTTCCATTCTCTGTTTCATGGCTTCATAGAGGATGATTCCAACCGAGACTGAAAGATTAAGGCTTTGGACCATGCCAATCATAGGAATCTTGATCACATAATCTGCTAAATCTCTGGCATCCTCAGATATCCCTTCAGATTCATTCCCGAAGACGATTGCAAGAGGCTGAGTAAAATCTATATCAGTATATGGGATAGATTCATCGCCTAAAATTGTCACAGCAATCTTAAATCCCTTTGCTTTTAGCTGGTTCAGACATGTTGCTGTGGATGTGTAACGACTGAAATGGAGCCATTTTTCAGCCCGGGTGGAAATAGCCTCGTTTATTGGAAAAGGTTCATCAGTTGATGAGATAATATCTAGATATAGGATTCCGGCTGCTTCACAGGTGCGGACCACAGCACTAGCGTTATGGGTGTTTGTTACTTCTTCCAGGACAACGCGTAAATCTGGTTGGCGCAGGGAGAGGACTCCGTTCACCTTCCGGATTCTTTCTTTTGTCGGCACTCTCAGAATATAACAAACAAATTAGGGGGAAACAATACTTAAAAGATCAACCTGCCTGCCATGGCTATCCAGAAAATGGCTGTTCCAATAAGGGCCCTGCATTCTTTATTTTTTTTATACAGTGACCGACTGAATGGAGTGGTCTGGCGAGGCAGGGATGGCTTCAAATTGGGAAGAAATAGAGGGACTTTTTCTCTGTAGGTTGTGTATTCAGTCGGAAAAAGATGCTCCATTTTTTGTTTTTCTGAGTGGATCACAACAGGATAAAAAACAAGGAATAAGACAAGAAAGACAGCCAAAACCCACAAAGATAGCGCACTGACCACCACACCGATCCCTATCAACAGGTTACCAAGATAAAGAGGATTCCTGGTATAGCGATAAGGACCGGTCGTGATCAATTTTTTTTCTTTCTCCAGATGACCGCAGGCCCAGGTGCGAAGAAGAAGTCCTCCAAGAGCCAGTCCGAGACCAACAAGAAGAGACCAGAGCCTGGGTTTGGCAAGGACGACCGCCAAGAGCACACACACGAGACTGATCCTCACCCTCCATCTGAGGATTATTCGTTCAAACCGACTCTCAGACATCTTTCTCCAACGACGCAAGACACATTGCCGTCACCTCTTCGGAGGTGATTCTTTCCAGGCATTCCAATCTTGAGCAGGTTCTTTTGTAACAGTAGCTGCATTCAAGCTCGTGAAAGGCCACTCTATCTTGCGTACCAAAAGGTCCGTTGCGCTTGGGATTTGTCGGACCGAAAAGCCCCACAACAGGCTTGGAAAACGCACAGGCCACTTGAAGCGCAAATGTATCTCCGCTGACCACAAGTGACGTTTCCTTGACCAGGGCGATGACTTCTTTCAACGATAGAGGAGGGACCATAGCCACCCCAGTTTCTTGACCTACTTGGGCTGCTAACTCCCTCTCCTCCTCATTTCCCCAAAGCAGCAGTAAAAAAGTCTTCTGATTGCTCAATTTTTGTATCAATCGGCGCCATCTCTCCGGATGCCATCGTTTCGTTTCCCATGCAGCGCCCACATTGAGAAGCACCAATTTTTTCTGGCCATCATATCCAAGATTTTCCAAAATTCTATGAAGGGATTTTGATAACTCATCGGGGACATTCAGCGGAAATTCGTATTCAGTTTCCTTGATCCCAAGCAGAGAAAGGAGCTTGAGATTTTTACCTATCACATGATCGTCTTCAGAAATTTCTTCCAGTCTGTCTGTATAGAACAGGGCTGCCAGCGGCTCCTTCAGGTTTTTCCGGTTAAAGCCGATTCGTTCCTTCGCTCCTGAGAGATACGCCAAGAGTCCGGATTTCACCAGCCCCTGAAAATCGATGGCGATCTGGTTCCTGTTCTTTATCTCTCTTTTAAGCGCGGACAGTCCTTTCCAGAATCTCTGCGACCCTATTTTCCATCTCTTTATCGTGACAGGGACGATCCTATCAATGCCAGGGACAAGATCGAGGATTTCCTTTCCCTTTTCCTCGACTATCCAGGAGATTTCCGCATCTGGAAAGGTTTTCCTCAGCGCCGAGAAGGCAGGCAGGGTGTGAATAATGTCTCCCAGAGAGCTGAGCCGGATGATCAGAAAACGATCCATTTTCCTTCTTCAGGACTTTTCTTTGTCTTTGAGTCTTGCTGCAATGTCTTCGATCACCTCTGAGGTGGATTTAATCTTGGGACCCCCGGTGATGGCGATCTCCCCTCCATATTCTTTGACCGTTTGTCGTTCTGGTACAGATTCTATGGTGTAGTCTGAGCCCTTGGCGTGCACATGGGGTTTAAGCGCCAAGAGCACCCTATCCACCTTCCTTTCCTCGAAAAATGTGATGTAGTCCACGACGGAAAAGGATGAAATGATTTCTGCACGTTGTTTCTCGAGGAGGATAGGCCTCCCTTCTCCCTTGAGTTGGCGGACAGAGGAATCGCTGTTCAAAGCTACAACCAGAATATCTCCCTTCTCTTTGCTATCCTTCAGGTACCGAATGTGTCCCGCATGGATCAGGTCAAAACATCCGTTCGCAAGCACCACGCGTTTTCCGGCTTTCTTCTGTTGGTCGATGATTTTTGAAAGCTCGGGGAGAGGATACAATTTGTTCAATTTCAGGAGCCTATAGCCTCCTTGAGTTCTTGGGGAGAAAGAGTGGCGGTTCCTTTTTTCATCACCACGATACCGCCCGCATAATTGGCAAGCTGAGCGGCCTGCTTGAATGTGGCGCCGCAAGTCAGCGCCAATGTGAAGATGCTGATCACTGTGTCGCCTGCACCTGTCACATCCACGATATCTGTCGATCCATGGATGGGAATCACCAAGGGTGGTTTTCCTCTTTCAAAAAGAACCATCCCTTTAGAGCCTCTTGTGATGAGGACAGCCTCAGCCTCTATCCTGTTCAGAAGCTGTCGCCCTGCCTTTCTGACCATATCTTTGTCACCCTTGAGTTCGAGATGGAGGGCATATTCGACTTCGGGCTCATTGGGAGTCAGGACCGTCACCCCCTTGAAATCTGTGAGACGGAACCGGGAGTCGAGCGCAACAGGCTTGTTTAGTCTTTTTAATCCAGGCAGTATTTTTCGGAAGATGTCTTCCTTGACAGTGAAGTAATTATAATCGGAGATCAAAAGGGCATCGGTCTGATGCTGTGCTTTTCTCAGACTGTTCAGGAGTCTTTTTTTAAGATCGGCGCTTTCAGGCACGTTGGCCTCTTTATCGATGCGCAAAACCTGCTGCTTCCGTGTCGATTCCTCACCCGCCAAAATTCTGGTCTTGATCGGCGTCTGAAAGGTCTTTTCGATGAGGACATACTCGGTGGAAACTCCCAATTGTTTGAGTATCTTGAGGATCCTTTTCCCGGCATCATCCTTTCCGATAACCCCAATCGGAACAGGAGCCGCTCCCAGAGCCCTCAAATTAAGCAGAGAATTTCCCCCTCCTCCCAAGGAAAGCTCCTCGCTCCTGTAGCTGATGATCAGGACCGGTGCCTCTCGGGAAATGCGGCGCGTTGTCCCGTAGAGGTATTCGTCGAGGATAAGATCCCCCCAGACTGCGATCGTTTTCTCAGCGAAACGATCGATGATTTTTAGAAGTTGCTCTTTTTCTTTTTTCACCGGACTTTTGTCACAGATTTTTATCAGAAAAAGGATAAAAGGTCAAATTAAGGCAAAATGACAGATAGCTCTCAACAACTTTGCTTCCAGCAAGATTTTCGGCTCTTTTGTGATCTTTTATAACGAGGAGTTAGATTTTTCACTTGGCTGGATGAGATCCTGTTGCAGCGCAAAGAGTTAGAAACGGATTATGGCTACCATATCTCTGTGGGATTCAATTATACATTTGGCTCTGTGTACAGCAATGTTGTCAATCCATCGTGAATCCCATTTCTTGGAAATGTCTGTCAAAGGTGAATGCTAATGAAATCTCTTGGGATTCCATGATCTCAAAGCTGAGACAATCCACCAAGCTGATATCTTTCTGTCCTTTTACTTTGTCAAGCATGATCATAGAGAGAGACGATTGCCCGATTTTTGAATTCTCACTATGGATTCACATCTTAAGTCAATTTTACAGAGCTTGCTTGTTGGAGAAAGTCTGTTGTGCTATAATTTTTGGCGCTTTCCAGATTTGCCGGAGTGGCGAAATTGGCAGACGCGCTGGACTCAAAATCCAGTTCTGGGCGACCAGAGTGTGGGTTCGACTCCCTCCTCCGGCACTCCTGTTATCTCTGGGAAAACATCAAATATTCCTGGTTTGTTTCGTTCCTACAATTTTGTTATCCTTAGCCACAATTAGGCGTTTTTAATCACAATTTGTGACGTATTTGTTACATGGGAGGAGGTCTGTCTCAAACTAAGATTGACTCTCTATTGATTAATTGATATTCTTTCTTGAGAGAATCACAGGGGTTATACATGGACGTGAAATGTCCTAATTGTGGAACCGACAATACCCAAGACTCTGAGTTCTGTAAAAAATGTGGAACTCAGCTTATCGAATTTCATGAGAAAGCGATTCCAACACAAACTTTAGAAGTTCCCAAAGAAGAACTAACCACAGGCTCTACATTTGCAGACAGATATCAGATCATAGAAGAACTAGGAAAAGGTGGGATGGGAAGAGTCTATAAAGCTCACGACACAAAGATTAAAGAAAAAATCGCTTTAAAACTTATTAAGCCTGAAATTGCCAAAGATAAAAAAACAATCGAAAGATTCAGTAATGAGTTGCGATTAGCGCGCAAGATTAGGCATAAGAATGTCTGTGGGATGTTTGATTTAGGAGAAGAGAAAGGGACTCACTATATCACAATGGAGTTCGTTCCTGGCGAAGATTTAAGAAGTTTGATCACACGTATTGGGCAACTACCTGTAGGAAAATCAATATCTATAGCTAAGCAAATCTGCGAGGGATTAACAGAGGCTCACAGATTAGAGGTAGTACATCGTGATCTGAAGTCTAACAATATCATGATCGACAAAGAGGGAAATGTACGGATTATGGATTTTGGGATTGCCCGATCTCTTGAAGCAAAGAGGATAACGGGTGCAGGAGTGATGATAGGCACACCTGAGTATATGAGTCCTGAGCAGGTGGAAGGGAAAGAAATTGATCAGCGTTCAGATATTTATTCCTTAGGTGTCATCCTGTATGAAATGGTTACAGGAAGAGTGCCCTTTGAAGGAGATACTCCATTCACAGTAGGAATGAAACACAAAGGCGAGACTCCCAAAGATCCAAAAGAACTCAACTCTCAAATTTCTGGAGATTTGAGCACATTAATACTTAAATGTTTGGAGAAAGACAAGGAGAAAAGATATCAGAGTTCAGGTGAAGTCAGATCTGAGCTGGAGAGGATAGAAAAAGGAATTCCGACCACAGAAAGGATAATTCCCGAAAGGAAGCCTCTCACTTCAAAAGAGATAACAGTAACATTCAGATTAAGGAAACTTCTTATTCCAGGGTTAGTCGTTCTTGTTCTCGTAATCCTAGCTGTGATTGTCTGGCAATCCCTCCTGCAAAAGGAAGCAACGCCCCCATTCATCGATAAACTATCTATAGCCGTCTTGCCTTTCGAAGATGCAAGCCCTCAAAAAGACCAGGAAATACTATGCGATGGGATG
>Ga0209636_10003201_pt1 | contig 16683 bp, 17 predicted proteins | sample DeeMarSWOR152_54_FD_187464 | JGI IMG/M metagenome (GOLD analysis project Ga0209636, IMG submission 187464) | Marine sediment microbial communities from White Oak River estuary, North Carolina - WOR-1-52-54 (SPAdes) (version 2) | ecosystem: Environmental > Aquatic > Marine > Intertidal zone >...
CCTGGCGAGTGCTATATCAAAGATAATATGCAGAAAGTCTATCCTGTGTTAAGAGAGGCGGATACTCTTATTCTAGCAACACCGGTCTACATTCCGCTTCCTGGAGAGATGCAAATCGTAATCAACCGGCTCTGTCCGTTGGCTAAACCTTTACTCGAGACGCGTGGGGGGCGGACGCGCGGTAGACTCCATGATAATGTGATGCTGCGCAAGCTCGTACTTGTATCTACTGGCGGCTGGTGGGAGAAAGAGAACCTTGATACAGTTGTACGCATTGCCGAAGAGATTGCGGAGAACATGAGCATTGAGTTTTCTGGCGCTGTACTCAGGCCCCATGCTTTTTTAATGAAAAAGAAGGGCGAATTGACTGAGGATGGCGCAGCAATTATCGATGTGGTAACGAAAGCAGGTTATGAATTTGTAAAGAATGGCCGACTGGGTGATGACATACTTGAAACTGTTAGACGGCCGTTGATCTCTCAAGAAGAGCTACTACAGAGATACAACAAAGCACTGGAATCTTTGTGATTATGGATCGACAACGAGAAGGTAGATAGGCAAGAGGAGGTCGAGCAATGTCAAGAATAAGATTAAAGGCAAATGTGTGGTTATTTTTCTTATTGATTTTCAGTTCAGCATTCGCAGGTCCAATACAGAGGTTTGAGCTAAATGTCGAATCCGGGATAGCATTTGTTAGCTACAGTGATATCCAGATACCGAAATCAACGGGTACATTAATATCTTTTTCCGATGAATTGGAGACCGACCCAGCTTTCTTCGTCCGGGGCAGGTTTGCTTACTATTTTAATAGGGGTAACATGATCTCAGTCTTAGTGGCGCCGCTCACTTTGCGTGCAACAGGCAGTGTGGACCGTGAAGTCGTGTTTGAGGGTGAATCTTTCGCACCGAATGCAACGTTGAATACTGTGTACAAGTTCAATTCGTACCGACTAACTTATGAGCATTTCTGGTTTGCGGGAGATGGGTTGCGTCTCGGGCTTGGGATTACTGCAAAGATCAGAGATGCGGCTATAAGCATTGCCGATTCGATAAAGACGTCGGAGAAGACCGATCTCGGTTTTGTGCCACTCATCAAGTTCAGCTTTGCCTGGAGGTTCATGGAGCCGTTAGTATTAGTCCTTGATGGTGATGCGCTAGCAGCTCCGCAAGGCCGGGCCGAAGACATTTCCCTGGCGCTTCAGGGCGACTCCAGTGATAGGTTGTCTCTGAAACTTGGTTATCGGGTGCTTGAGGGTGGTTCTGATGTAGAGGAGGTTTACAGCTTCACCTGGGTAAATTACCTTTTTGGCGGCTTTTCGCTACGCTTTTAACTCACGCGGGCAGTTGGAGGTGGATTGACTTTCAACCGTCGAAAACATTCTCTTTGTTGGCGGAATTACGTCGTGTTGATTCTTACGACACCGGTTGTGTTTTCTTAAGATATGACTTGCGAATTTCTAGTGTGGATCCGTTGCTGTGATAATATCTGTGAGCCAGTTGTGAAGGGTACAGATATCATGCAAGTGGAAGGAGAGTGAAATGCCAGGCAATGCAGCACAGCAGTTTGATCAAAGCTGAATGCTATTACCCGATTCCATCAAGGAGGTAAACGTGAAAAGCAGCATAGTGTTATATGTGTTTGTGTGTGTAGCGATTCTTGGGGCTGGGACATTATTCGCAGATACGATACCAGAACAGAATGTATTAATACGGGAGGTTGAGATGGGTGGTCCATTTACGTTCAATAACATTAATAATCCACACGACGAGTTGGCAGAAATTGAGAAAGTCATCAGAGCAAGCATTGAATGGGCAGTGAGGGGCAAGGATACGGTCCTGTCGTATTCGAGTGTTATCAACAATGACGAATTGTTTTTCTTCCAAACTGATTCCAGAAGCACGATCATCGGATTCGACAAATTCCGATCATTGACTGAAAACTTCTTCATGCGTGACGATTTCAAGGCAATAAAAGTAGAAATAAATGATTTCCGCATTCATATGTCACCGACAATGAAGACGGCTTGGTGGGCATGTCTCTTGAACGATTATAACGAATTTCAGGGCAAACCAGCGAATTGGGAGAATGTTCGTTGGAGCGGAGTACTCGAGAAAGTTGACGGTAAGTGGCGAATATTTCAGATGCATTTTTCCAAGGCCGAAGACCTGATAACGGAATAGCAAGAACACGAACTGCGAGCGCCGAACTCCGTATGGCGAAGTAGAAATGCGTTTTAGATGTAGGTGTTCAGTTGGATAAGGTTTGTGGTTATTGTTGTGGTTGTGTGAATTCGACACCCAGGCGGTCGAATATGAATGCGTATGTATCTGCCTGTAAAGCGATTCTTTGGCTCAAGGCATCACCCATTCCATGACCAGACCCAGAACTCATTCTCAATAACACATGGCCTTTGGAACTGGTTGCGGCTTGGAGACGTGCTGTCATCTTTCGTGAGTTAGAAGGATTGACCCGGCCATCATTCTCGTCGGCGGTTAATAAGACATCCGGATAGTACGTACCATCAACTACATTGTGATAAGGTGAATAGGCATATAGCGCCCTGAAGTGATCAGGATTTTTGACCGTACCAAACTCGGTAATGTTAAATTCTCCGTTGGGATCGAGTTCGACCCGCAGCATATCGTGAACACCTTTGTGGCAGACAACTGCACGGAAGAGCTCTGGATGTTGTGTCATGACCGCACTCACTAGTAGCCCACCGTTACTACCGCCTTTGATCGCTAGTTTTGCTGGATTGGTGTAGCCCGTATCAATCAGGTACTGTGCGCACGCGGCAAAATCATCAAACACATTCTGTTTGCTCGTAAGGTTGCCAGCCTTATGCCAATCTTCGCCAAACTCACCGCCACCACGAATATTGGCTTCTGCATACACCCCACCGTTATCCAACCATATACTGAGCACACGATCATATCCTGGTACTTGACTAATGCCGTATCCGCCATATCCGGTTAGAATGGTTGGATTCTTACCATTCAAGGTTGTCCCCTTGCGGCGGATAATATTCATCGGAACCCTTGTGCCATCTTTTGAGATAGCATATTCACGCAGCACTTCACAGTCACTGAAATCTGCCGGGGATGTAAAATGCAACGCGCTGCGTACCGGCTTCTGATTTGAAGGTTCATAGGTGAAGCAGATCGGAGGTTCCAGATAATTGGAATTCTTGAAGAGTATTTTGTCTTCTCCGAGTGTAACAATATCCCATACCGATGAGACGGGCATGAGTGGGACAAATTCATGAGAACCATCGGCAAGATCTATTATGCGAATTTGAGAAGGTCCGCCAACAAGTTCTCGAACGTAGATTTTTGTGGCAGTAGGGTGGAATGACTGGATAACTGCATCGCTTTCAGTTACAATTGTGGACGCATATGATAAATCTGTCTGTCCGGGATGTAGATGCAGGATCTTACCATTAGAAGTATTTTTGTTAGATAGAAAATAGAGTGCATTGTCCGGTCCGAATTTAGCTTTATTGATCAGGTCTGAGAATCTGGTAATTTGTACCCATCTTTTTGAAGAACCGAGAAGAAAGTGGGCATACTCTCCGCCATCACCGTTAGCCACTATCGCCAGGATATGGGTTGCATCGGGTGATGTTTCGAATTCGATCTCTGCAATCCGCGGGAATTCTTTTCCTATGGCGTACGTGTCTTCTTCAGTCGATGTACCCAGTCGGTGAAAGTAAACTTGCTGGTAGAACCGGATATCTTCAACGGGGCGTTCGCTGTCGCGAGGATAGCGTGTATAGTAGAAACCAAAACCGTCTGCTGTCCACGCGACATCACCACCCGCAGTCGGGCCGTTAACACGGGGTATGATGTCGGATAGCTTGTTGCCTGTGGCTACATCATATATGTGGACATCTCCATCTTCAGCCCCACCCTTGGAGAGCGAGACGGCGACGAGCCGTGCATCTGGAGATACCACATAGAAGTCGATCGAAGTTAGACCTGTGGGATCGAGTTGATTGAGGTCGAGAATTACCTGCTCGGTACTCAAATCATGCGGCGAATCCATTTTGATGAGCAATGGTTGATCCAGAGGTGGTTGATCCTTGAGCGCAAATAACATACCGTCCTGATACTGAAATTGGTAGTATTGTGGCGAAGATTGGTTATAAAGTTCGTGCAATCTTTTGGCTATCACCTCACGCACCGGTATATTGTCTAATACCCAGCGGGTGTAATCACTTTGTGCCTTGCTCCATTGAACAACCTTTGGGTCGTCAGCATTCTCCAGCCACTGGTATTTGTCGACGACCTCGACACCGTGATATGTGTTAGCAACCGTTATGACCGGGGTGTTAGGTAGCTGAGGTGTCTCTCCGGTGTGGCTCTGCATCACCAAGAAAATACTGAGCGCAAAGACCGTTGTACCAGCTGCTAAGTTCGAATGTGTCACTCCAATCATTGTTCACCTCGTAGATGTGAGATCTATCAGTAAATTTTTGCTTCCAATTGATAGATTGTATAAGCCCTAAAGAATTTGTCAAGCACCCCACACAAAGCTGGGGCTCGCTGTGCGGGGCTTGGTGCTAGACAATGTTTTCACAGCATGGGTCATTTTGTAATTATGCCGCGCTTCGAGGGGGCAGGCTTTGAGCACGAGTAAGGGTTAGGAGACGGCCGTTCGGCGACACTTACATATTACTTTACAGGCAGCATTGACAATCCTGCAACACAGTGGTATAGTGATAAATCCGTTTCTGAACATGATAGAACAGGTAACGACGGGAATAAAGATAGTTGAGGTATTACAGCACTATGTTGTTGGTGTTGGCGCGTGGGGTGACGGCGAGTCAGGTCTTTAGCAGTATGCAGTATGTACAATATAATATGTAGAAAAAACAAGAACTGGTGCATGATGCTATTTGAAACAGAAAGGAGAGTTATATGAAGTTACTTATACGCTGGGTGATTATTGCCTTATCGCTATTTGTTGCGGCGTGGCTTGTGCCGGGCATACGAGTCGAGGGTAATGCTTGGCTCATCTTTACTGTGATGGCCGTCATTCTGGGACTCGTTAACGCGGTAGTGAGGCCGATACTGACATTGCTGACCTGTTCACTTGTTATCCTCACACTGGGACTCTTCGTACTGGTTATCAATGCGTTAACTTTGTGGCTTGCTTCGTCTATCGCGGTCAACTGGTTTCGCGTCGGCTTTTATGTGGATGGCTTCTGGGCAGCCTTCCTGGGTGCGCTCATTGTGAGTATTGTGTCGTTAGTACTCTCGGCGTTTGTTCGAGAACCGGCTCGTAGGGGCCGTGCAGCTTAGAGAATCCTGAAGAGAAGACTCAGGACGTATCTGCTCACTAAGGGCGTATAAGGGGAGCAGATTTGACATACTCTTGTTTCATCGAGAATTCTGATTATAATTCGAGACGAATATGAGACATTCATTCAAGGTCGGTTTCAGTTTTGGTTTGGTGTCGGGCATAATAACCACACTCGGGCTGATTGTTGGTCTTCATTCAAGCACACATTCTCGAATATTCGTAATCGGCGGTATTTTGGTAATCGCAATCGCAGACGCCCTTTCAGATGCGATGGGTATTCACATTTCTGAAGAAGCAGAGAACAAACACTCGACCAGTGAAATCTGGGAATCAACCCTGTCAACTTTCCTGTCCAAATTTATGTTTGCGCTTACATTCCTGGTGCCGATTCTTGTCTTTGAACTGAATACCGCAATAACAGTCTGCATCATATGGGGGCTGCTTCTAATCACAATTTTCAGCATCTATCTTGCGCGTTCGCAGCAAAAGAAAGTTTCCCACATTGTACTCGAGCATTTGGCGCTGGCGATTGTAGTTATCATCCTGACCCACTATATTGGCGATTGGGTGGCAACTTTGGGATGAAAACTCCGGGTTGCCGGCGATCACCGAATTGCCGCGGACAATACATTATCTGCCGCGAATCCTGCTTGTGTTGTAACTCGTTATTGACAGTCAATTGTTTCTTACGATGATTGTGCGAGAAAGATCATGTTGCTGGAATTTTAACATTTTTGGTACAATATAGATGCAATACTTGTGTTTATTAGCTTTGTGAATTCATTATCGTATTCAGCGTATAACTACTGCCAGATATGATTTGTCCAAAATGCAAGGCCGAATATATCCACGGAATTACCATATGCGCAGATTGCGATATACCACTGGTCGATCGTTTACCTAAAAAAGAGGCAACCGAGAAACGGGATGAAGATTTCAGGGAAATTTTGATAACGGTTAATGCTGGCGAAATCGCCATGGTCAAATCGCTTCTGGATGACGCGAGTATCGATTATTATTTGAAAGGTGGCCATTTTGCGGTGCTGTGTCTGTTTGCTGACCCGGCACGTTTGTTCGTACGTGTGGATCAGTATGAAGAAGCTTTAGAGATTCTCAAGGACTTAAACTTTGGAGCGTGGGGTAATTTGGATGGTAAAGAACAGTGAATCGTTTTTACCAGAGCGATGTCGAGACGAGGACTGTGGTATGATGGCGGATGTGCGGAAGAGAAGCATACTGTCGCACATGGCTGAGAAGCAATGGTGTCGTCATCAAAAAGTGTGCGCAACTTCGATACAGTGGTGTGAGTGGTGTACGTTGATAGTGATAAGGAACCGCTGATGTTATCAAGAAACGAAATAGAGAACAGCATAGAATGGCTGATGAAAAATGCCAGCGCGCCAGTGCAATATCTCACTCATCGTCATCTGTTGAATATAGACGCGAGTTCAGTAGATGCACGGAGACTTTGGTTAGAGGTCCAGAAAGACAAAGATGTACGCGAGATATTCGCCAAGCAAAAGGCAGATGGTTCTTGGTGCGCGGGAGGACCGTGGGCATTATCGCCACCATACATTCCCAAAGGTGGATGTACGCCAGTAAGTCCGAAATACGTTACCACGACGTGGATTTTACAGATCCTGGGAGACATGGGTTTCGATATGCAGGATAAACGTATTATAAAAGCGTGTGACTACGTACTTTCATTTCAGTGCAAGAATGGCTTTATTGCTGAAACAGATAAGGATAAATATGAGGTAGATGCGCAGATTCTTGCTAACATGCCCTGTAGATTTTCTCTAATGCTGATCGGCTTGGGGAAAGTTGGTGCCTTCCATGACACGCGTTTGGCGAAGTCGTACGACCAGCTGGTGCGATGGCAAAGAGAAGATGGTGGTTGGATTCTTCAAAAACATAAAGAAGAACGCAATTGGAATAGAAGCTGTCCTTACTCCACTTTTCACGCCACGTTTGCGTTACATATAGCGAATAGCGAGAGGTATAAAGAATCTGTGAAGAAGGGACTTATGTTTTTGCTGCATCATTTGTCGCAGAAAGAGGAAATTGAGATAAAGAGGTTTTTCTATCACGGGCACAGTATCATCCACGAGCTACTGATGTTTTCAGAATATGGTATCGGAATGCATGCAAAGCCAGTCAGAGCAATCCTCGGATGGCTTTTAGAAATGTACAATGCTGGAGAGGGATGTTTCAAATACAAAGGCCGGCCAATAGCAAAGTATTCACGCAGAAAGGATGGGATGGACGCGCGTGTAGCGAGGTATAGGCTGTATCATATGATCGAAAACGATTGGCTCACCTATTACATGGCCCGGGTGTCAAAAAATATGAGTTAGATAGTAGTGAAGCGCGTTTTTTGCTGTTTGAGGTTCGAGACATCAACTGGAGAATTCAGTACTCGATACAGACCAGAAGCAATATAGATCCTACAACGAACGCGTTAATATCATGTGGGAAGAGAGAGTATGGTGGATGAGATTACAGTACGCGATGCACTTGAGGACGACACTGAATTGATTCACGTAATCCTGTCAGAGGCTTTTCAGCCATATAGAAAATACTACACAGAAGAAGCCTATGATGTTACAGTCTGTTCTCCTCAAGAGATCCTGCGAAGGATTGGCGATGATCAGTTCGATGTATTGGTCGCCGAGTACAAGAAACAAGTTGTTGGTACTGCCACCACAAATATGAAAGAGAAGTGGAAAGTGTATTTGTTAAGCATGGGAGTAAGACCTACGGTTCAAGGTAAGGGTGCTGGGTATTATTTATTGAAGGCGGTTGAATATCGCTCCAGAAAAAGAGGCTGCAAATCCATATCACTCGAATGTTGTGAATTTTTGAAAATGGCGATAGGCTTGTACAAAAGGATGAGATACAAGCGAACAGGACGCAAGAGGCCGTATTATGGCGTTGAGGTTTTCGAAATGCAGAAACGGCTGTAGAATTTGTCTCGCGCTTCAAGGTGATAGTTATGAAAATCGAATATCTAAAGGACTACAGCCGGTGGATCCCAACAATTGCTCAGTGGTTCTATGAAGAATGGGGAGAATTCCATCCTGAGTTGGATGTGAACAGGATTGCCGAACGTCTTGGAGAGCGATGTAACACTGACGAGATACCTTTGGCTCTGGTTGCAGTTTTGCAGGAAGAAGTCGTTGGTACTGTGAGTCTAAAAAAATATGATATGGATACAAGAATGCAATATTCTCCGTGGCTGGCATCTCTGTATGTTAGAAAGGATTGCCGGAATAAGGGCGTGGGTATGAGACTAATCGAGGCGGGGCTGGAAAAAGCCAAGATCTTGGGCATAAAGCACTTATATTTATATACCCGGACAAGAAAACACGTAGATTTCTACTTATCGCAGGGATGGGTGCACGTGGAGACCACTGATTACCGGGGTGGCATAGTCACGGTTCTTTTGAGAACACTCGGTTAATGCAATACGACATTCACTTTATAGCCAAGGTTTCTTGATGATACCCGTTGTCAAAACCAACCTGTTGCAGATCCTGTCGAAGAACTATGTTTTGTCGACTTTTACCTTGTAAACTCGTGGGTGAAGTGTAGTAATCTGCAAATACGTAAACGCTGGTTTTGGCCGGATTTATTCCTGCCGTTCAGCCGATATCAATGGTCTTGACTTTTTAGGGATACTGGATAACCTGTATGTAATTCCCTGGCATGGCTATGTTAAAAGGTAGCATGAGAGAGAAGAAAACCACCGCACCAGTCGGATCCCTGCTATTGTGTTTGCTTATCTGTATTACGGCGTGTCAGCGAGGGCCGAAGCTAGATCAAAAACAGTGGGCATTGGCGACGACAGGCATATTAACTGAGTGCAATCGTGAATACCACGACGTTCTTGCCGGTGTCGAGCCCACGGCAGAGAACATTTCGAAACATGGAACTTTGCTCAGCGAGTATTGGGGGATAAAATGCCGGGAAGACCTGTTGTTCGTGCTGGAATGGATCGAGCAGGTCGGTCATCGAAAGCGCTTTGACCAAATGGGACAGTACATGCGAACCGTTAACGATGAGGAGTTCAAGACAATGTTAAAACAGCTGCCAGATGAGGATAAAAGTTCGTGGGATGCGGTGCGTAGGTATTGGCGCGCTTTGGGTAAAAAGAGTCTGCTTGGTTGGGATTTCTGCCGTTATATTCATCTTTGCCGCAAAGGTTACCTGCTGGGTTATCTTAGCGAAAATGAAGCCTGGAGATTGATGATACCCAAAGCAAGAATCCTGCAGCAGACCTTTGATTCATGGAAAGATCTTGGTGAGAATTACCTTATCGGACGCGAATTTTGGTCATTGGCAAGAACCAGGGCAAGTGGTTGGTTTTATTATCGCGCATTTAAGAGCCTTTTGGAAAATCCAGATAGTCCGTGGAATACCATTCCTTGGGACTTGAACCTTGAGTGACACCGAATGGATAGTACTTAGTATGTAGTAGGCAACAGGTAGAAGCCCGAACTCCGAGCGTAACAGATTATCAGGGGACCAAGACATCAGAAGAAGGAATTTCGAATTTCGAAAAGCGAAAACCTCATTAGTCATTGTGTCACTCAGTCACTGAGTCATTACAAATCAGGGAATCAGTGGGCAGATTATCGGAATATTAGAGTATCAGGAAAGAGGCGTGTGGCGTAAAGCGTTGAGCGGCCGCACGCACGTGGCTATTGACATATTCGATGATGTGGATACAATACTGGTATAAGCAAGTCATTAAGTTTGTTGATGGTCATTCAGAATATTCATATTCTCGATCCCCTCAATAAATAAGGACTTGAAAGGAGAAATATGGTTTACGGAAACGTGAAGTGGTTCGATAGTAGGAAAGGATTTGGCTTCATCGAAAAAGAAGATGGTAGTGGCGATGTATTTGCTCACTTCCAGGACATAGTCGGTGAAGGTTACCGTACCCTGCAAGAGGGTGATCGGGTCAAGTTCGAAATTACTCAATCTCCCAAAGGGGAGAAAGCCACAAAAATCGAGCGTGTATAAGAATACACGCGAGGAAGCCCCCGCAAGGGGGCTTCCATATTTATATCCAAAGCAACCAATACCTTGACAAAATGGCAACCATGTGTACACTCAAATAAAGCAGAGATTTCTGACTATTGATTTGAGTGAAGAAGAATCTGCCGAATAGAATGGTGGCTATTTTTGGATTATGAGGAGAAAGGGATAATGAAAATACTTTTAGTCTATCCGAAAAACCCGGACACATTTTGGTCCTTTAAGCATGCATTAAGATTTATTTTTAAGAAATCCACCAATCCACCGCTTGGCTTATTGACTGTGGCCTCAATGCTTCCAAGTGAGTGGGAGAAACGGCTTGTTGATATGAATGTGAATGCACTGACCGATCGGGATATTGAATGGGCTGACTATGTTTTTGTAAGCGCGGCGACCATTCAGAAGAAATCTGTTGGTGAAATTATTCAAAGATGCAAAGCGAAGAAGGTGAAGATAGTTGCAGGCGGTCCATTATTTACCAGCTCTTATGATGAATATGAGCATATTGATCATCTCGTACTCAATGAAGCTGAAATCACTTTGCCGAGGTTCTTGAGTGATTTACGGAAAGGGCAGGCGCGCCACAAATATGCGTCAGATGAATGGGCTGACCTCAGTGAAACACCGGTGCCGGATTGGAGTTTGCTCAAAATGAGAAAGTATGCTTCGATGAGTATTCAGTATTCACGAGGTTGCCCTTTCGACTGTGATTTCTGCGATATCCCTTTGCTTTATGGCCATAAACCGCGGGTCAAAGACAAAAATCAGATAATAACCGAACTACAAAATCTCTATAATCGTGGTTGGCGCGGGGTGGTTTTCTTTGTCGATGATAACTTCATCGGTAACAAGCGTAGTTTGAAGGCAGAGGTCTTGCCCGCCGTAGCAGAGTGGATGAAGAGAATGAAGTATCCGTTCACCTTTCTTACTCAAGCTTCGGTAAATCTTGCTGATGATGAAGAGTTGATGAGATTGATGGTTCAGGCAAGCTTCAATACGGTTTTTGTTGGTATCGAGACACCGGATGAGGAGAGCTTGGCCGAATGCGGCAAGCGTCAGAACAAGAACCGAAATCTGGTCGAGTGCGTGAAGAAAATCCAGCAGTTCGGTCTACAGGTACAGGGTGGTTTCATCGTCGGGTTTGACAATGATCCGCATACCATCTTCGAAAGACAGATCCGTTTCATCCAAAACAGCGGCATAGTGACGGCCATGGTCGGTCTACTCAATGCAGTCCGTGGCACAAAGCTGTACCAGCGATTGCATCATGAGAACCGTTTGCTGACCGAAGCAACGGGCGACAATACAGACTGCTCGATTAACTTCGTTCCAAAGATGCAATATGCTACGCTTATGGAAGGTTATCGTAAGATCGTCAGGACAATATACTCGCCTGATCATTTTTACGCACGGGTCAAGCAGTTTCTGGAAAACTACAAACCACTGCACAATGGCCTGGGACGCTTGAGTCTCAGTGAGATAAAGGCATTCATTATGTCGATTTTTGTACTGGGTATAAAGGAGAAAGAGCGGTTTCATTATTGGAGGCTGTTCTTGTGGAGTGTTTTTAGCCGACCAAGGCTCGCGCCCCTTGCCGTGACTTTTGCCATTTACGGCTTTCATTTCAGAAGAGTATTTGAACGGATGACATATGACAGCGGTTCGGAGCTCGCGGCTGGGTGCTCGTAAGCACGCGGGACAAACTGCGCGGGGCGTTACGCCTCGAGCCTGAGGCATACGCTCATACATACCTATTGACATGGACAGTTATTTGAATATAATAATATTTAATAAAGTCATTTAGTTTGTTGATGGTTCTGTAGAATACTCATATTCTCGATCCCCTCAATAAATAAAGACTTGAAAGGAGAAATATGACTTACGGAAAAGTCAAATGGTTCGATGGCAGAAAAGGCTATGGTTTCATTGAGAAAGAAGACGGTACCGGTGATGTTTTTGTCCATTATGGCGACATATCGGGCGGCGGTTATCGGTCCCTTAATGAAGGCGATAGAGTTAAGTTTGAGATCGGCCAGTCACCAAAAGGTGATAAAGCTACTAATGTCGAACTTGCATAGTATGCATTAGAATGCATAGGAGAAAGCCCCCGCAAGGGGGCTTTCTCATTTTTCAGGAGTACGAACGACACACAAATACCAGTATTGGTAAGAAGTCAACAAATCTATTGCGCAGAAACGCAGAGTCTTTGACGAAATGTTTTAACAGTATCGCAAAATCGGCGGATATTATTTGAGAAATCAGCCTTCCATGCTGATGAATTCTTTGTTCTTGGTAAAAATGAAATATGTAATACACGCTACGATAACGCCACCTATTCTTAATGCCATCTTAGCTCCAAAGTGATCGGCAAGAAGCCCTGCCTGGAAACTACCAAAAGGCATCATTCCCATGAAGGACAGAACATATAGGCTCATGATTCTGCCTCTTAGATGATCAGGTGACCTGGTTTGGAGCAGGCTATTGATTGATGCGTTTTGTGTAACCATTCCCCAGCCGACGAACAGGAGGAGCAGCAAAGAAATATGATAGCTGCTTGAAAATGAGAATAGTATTATGGCGGTGGTAAAGACAACCGACCCAACCAGGACAAATCTTCCCTTTTTCTTATAACTACTAAAGATGGCAAGACTAAGGGCTCCGATTAGAGCGCCGATGCCGGCAGCTGACAGAAGAATACCCAATCCCTTGGGTCCAACATGTAGTATATCGCGCGCGAAGACAGGCATGAGCATTGCATAGGGCATAATGAAAATACTTGATATTGCTACAAGAGTGATGAGCGCCATGATTCTTTTGTCTCTTCGTGCGTAGCCGAATCCATCTCGGATATCTTCTATAACTCGTGCGCGCTGCTTTTTCGCTGGAGAAAAATTCCCCCTCATCAAAAGAAGCCCGGCGATCACTGCTAAGTAACTTATTCCGTTTAAATAAAAACAGAGGACGATTCCGATTGCACTGATTATCAAACCCGCTAAAGCTGGGCCGAGAATCCTTGCCAGGTTGAAAATGGATGAGTTTAAGGCAATGGCGTTAAGCAAATCTTTTTTGCCCACCATTTCAACCACAAATGACTGGCGGGTGGGCGCGTCGATTGACATTGTGATACCCAGTGTCGAAGCCAGAATAACGATATGCCAGTATTGAACGTGCTTCGTGAGCACTAGTGTTGCCAGAACAAAGGCGAGTGTCATGGCCGTAACCTGTGTTAGTATGATCACGGTCCTCTTGTTGAGCGTGTCAGCCAAGGCGCCGCCAATTGGGCTGACAATCAGCACGGGAAGGGTGCCGAGCATGGAGACGAGACCCAGCAGAAACGGGGAATTCGTGATTTGGAGTACGAGCCAGCCCTGGGCTACGTTCTGCATCCAGGTTCCAATCAGGGAAATCATTTGGCCGAACCAGAAAAGACGAAAATTGCGGTGGTGTAGTGCTGCAAGCATGCGTGGAAACCTGCCCGGAGGTTCAGGCATTGTTTCGACACTTGTGAATATTACTTTGGAATCATTGGGGAGCACGCGCAATTATATGTAGGTTCGATAAATAATCAATCGTTAAGAATATATGATTATGGTATTGACAACGTGCCTAATCATCCTACAATGGATTCGTTAGTAAGTTAGTCCTAACGTAAGAAGGAGAGGCGATCATGTTGAAACAGCAGAGAGAAGTCATTTGCCAGATCTGCAAAGAGCCAAAGAGGCGTAGCGAAGTTATTCCTGCAGAATTAGTACGTGCACCTCTAGTGGCGTTGATAAAGAAGAAATATCCTGATTGGTCCTCCGATGGTTTTATTTGTGTCTCGGATCTCAATCGCTTCCGCGCGCAATATGTGCAGGAGGTTCTAGAAACGGATAAGGGGGAGTTGTCTTCCTTAGAACAGAAAGTCATGGAGAGTCTTAAGGAAGAGGAACTGCTGTCGAAGAACATTAATGTTGAATTTGAACAGAAATTGACTCTTGGTGAGCGTATGGCCGACCGTCTTGCCGAATATGCTGGAAGCTGGCGTTTCATCACTGTTTTTGCGGTTGTGCTTGTGGTTTGGATCTTGCTTAATTCCTTTCTACTCATTTTTAGACCCTTCGATCCCTATCCCTTCATCCTTCTTAATCTAGTGCTTTCCTGCCTTGCTGCGATTCAGGCTCCAGTGATCATGATGAGTCAGAACAGACAGGAGTCAAAGGACCGGTTGCGTGCAGAACATGACTATTTGGTTAATTTGAAAGCGGAGCTAGAGATCCGTCATTTACACGAAAAGATTGACCATATGCTGATGAATCAATGGCAGAGACTGCTTGAGATTCAAGAGATACAGATGGAATTAATGGGGGAACTGACTCGCAAGCAGAGTCGTTGATGTGAGGTTTTGTGACATGAAAGAGCATGGGACAACCAGTAACAGCAAGTTGATTAGATTGGTAGTGTTCAGGTATGTTCTAGGCATTGTGGTACTGGGTTTGATATTCTTTTTGTCTGCGGGTACAATCCGGTACTGGCACGCTTGGGTTTTTTTGGCAATATTGTTCATCCCGATGTTCTTTGTCCTGCTTTATCTGGTCAAATACGACCCGGCCTTGCTTGAACGACGTATGAGAACAAAGGAAAAAGAAGTGCCCCAGAAGCTTGTTATCAAACTTTCTACGATCCCATTCTTGGCGGCATTTCTGATACCTGGACTTGATTACCGTTTTGGGTGGTCATCGGTGCCGTTCGTGGTTATAATCGCAGCCGATATAATGGTTTTTTGTGGCTACATTTTTTTCTTTCTCGTACTCAGAGAAAATTCGTATGCGTCCCGGGTCGTTGAGGTGGATAAGGAACAAAAGGTAATATCCACGGGGCCGTATGCTTATACACGTCATCCTTTATACTTAGCAGTTTTGACCATCTATCTTTTCGGTCCACTTGCCCTTGGTTCATTTTGGGCACTGATCGCAATGATCCCGCTGCCATTCGTGCTTATTCTGCGCATAAAGAATGAGGAGAATCTGTTGAAGAGAGAACTCGCGGGTTACGATGAATATACGGCTGAGGTAAGATACCGTTTAATACCTGGGATTTGGTAGTATTAATTTGCCAGAGTGATTAGTCTGAGAAGAATGTTGTTGACTTAACCAATGAGTTGATGATAATCACCATAAGAGGAAAAGGAGGGATGTATGAAACTTAAAGAATCGAAGTTTCATTCTTAGTCGATGCGGTATCGCCTGGTCTTTAGGATATTTCTCGTAACCATCCTATTATCCAGCACATTAATATGGGCAGAATGGCCTGGGGTAGGTGAGAACCTTCCAATATGTGTTGTTTCAGGGGAACAGTACATACCACAGATTGTGTCGGACGGCCGTGATGGTTGTGTGATTATTTGGTTCGACGCGAGAGATGGGATGAATCTCATAAACGTGTATGGTCAAAGGGTGAGTGCTCAGGGAGATACCTTGTGGGCATCTTCGGGGGTACAATTTACGAACGTGCCGAGCTATTCTTGGATATCTTATCTTGTTGCATGCGGTGACGATAATGGTGGTGCGTTCTTCGCATGGGAAGATCCCCGGGATGGCAACTTTGATGTTTATGTTCAGCACGTCGACAGTGCTGGAACTACGCTTTGGACAGATAATGGAGTTCGTCTTTCCATGACCAGTGATGATGATTTTGTAATGGACATTACTCTTGATCAAACAGGTGGGTGTATTGTGGCCTGGAATACAGCCGGTACTACGGAAATCATTTTTGCCCAGCGCGTAAATGCTACGGGTGTGAAGATGTGGGATACAGCGGGTGTCGTAGTATCTACCGGTACGAATTATGCTACACGTGCACAGATTGAAGGTGATGGTTATGGTGGCATTGTCGCTTGCTGGCTTGATGGCAGGTATCATCCTGTGTGGAATGATTTCAAAGATATATATGCGCAAAGGATTGACTCATTAGGCACCGTGTGTTGGGCTGATACAGGGGTGACTCTTCTTGGACTCGGTAGTGCGCCGTTTTACAGCTTTCCTGAAATGGTCAGCAACGGATCAGGTCGGTTCTTCGTGGCGTGGTACGACTGGCGGGCTGGCGGTTTTGATATATACGCTCAGTGTATTTCAGATTCCGGACAGGTACAATGGCTGGCGAACGGAAATGCAGTTTGTCTGAACCCCTTGGATCAAACGAGCCCGCGGATCGCGTGCGATGTTTCGGGGGGGGTTGTTCTGTGCGTGGTGTGATTATTATACAATTATTCGTGCCCAGCGTTTGGATGCAATTGGTGTGATGCTCTGGCCGTCGAGCGGCGTAGTTGCAGCAAGTAGCTCAAGTGATCTAGT
>Ga0209636_10003202_pt1 | contig 16683 bp, 18 predicted proteins | sample DeeMarSWOR152_54_FD_187464 | JGI IMG/M metagenome (GOLD analysis project Ga0209636, IMG submission 187464) | Marine sediment microbial communities from White Oak River estuary, North Carolina - WOR-1-52-54 (SPAdes) (version 2) | ecosystem: Environmental > Aquatic > Marine > Intertidal zone >...
AGGCTCTTCAAGAAAATTATGCTCACCCGTTACCTGGCGAAAAAGCGCCACTGCCATAAGGAACAATGGTGTACAATCGCTTGAGCCGCGGTCGGTACGGTCGTGAACCAGTGAGGGAATATGCCCAAGTCTACTCTGGTTTCGAGCCACAGTCTCAAGGACCCGCCGCAGCGATTCAATCAGCTTCTTGTTGCCCGAGGTTAAGATGCCAAGAGAGGAGATCATCAGATCTCTTGTGTACGGTTCGGGATAAGCCCATCCAGCCGTCCTCGGCAGTCCACGGTACGGCCCATGGCTATTATGAAGCAATACCTCCAAAGCTGTTTCTTTGGCCCTTTCAACCAAATTTTTGTTTCGCTTCTCCATTCTATGATATTCCAAGCCTTTCTGAAACAATTTGGACAAATCTCTTAGCTACAACTCGATAGTCGTAGTTTTCGACGGCACGTTTTCTTCCGGCTTCTCCCATTTTCTTTCTCAGGTCCGCATTTGTCATCAGATCCATAAGGTAATTTGCGATATCGTGCACACTGGCACGATAATCAACGGTTCGTGGTCTTTTGAACACCACACGGTGCCCAGGCTCATGTCCTGACTCAGCGTCCAGTGTGGCCTCTCTCAACCTCACCTCTTGAGCTACTGACGCCAGAAATGCATTTTGCCTGTGCACCATAGTGTCCAGCATGCCCATTGCCTTAATTCCAATAACCGGCTTGCCGCAAGCATTCGCTTCAACCTGAATCATTCCATATCCTTCAAGACGTGACGGTGCGGCGTAAATATCACACGCTGCTAAAAGGTAAGGCATAAAATTCCGAGAGACTACATTAGTGGAATAAACAACGTTTTTCTCGATACCCAGTTGTGTTGCTAACTGCAGGTCTATCAGGTTTTGTTGTTCTGTTCGAGGTTGTGGCCATACCTTGCAGACATACTTCCAGTCTGGTGCTTTTGTGTCGATAATTGCCAAAGCCTGCATAACTTCCTGGGCGCCTTTTGAGGTTGCATCTCCGCCAACGGTAAGAATCATTATCTGGTCTTGGGCCACTCCGAGCGCTTCTCTAACAGCGGCGACTTTTAGGTCGTTCTTATCACGCGGGGTAAAAGCATCTGTATCACAGCCCACTGGAAGAACCTTGATATTTTCACCATTGATTCCGTCTCGCAGGTAAATCTTTTTTACCCATCTGGAAGTTACCAGGATTAAGGGTAGAGCATTGAGGATCTCATGGTAATCACCCATATAGCCGTCAGCGACTAACCACGGTACGGCTTGGATACCGTATCGCTGGGGATGAAGCACCAAGTATGGAGTATGCCCCCAATAGCCAACACCAACCACAACGTCGGGCTCAAACCATCGGTAATACCACTCTTTTTCCTGGGCTGACTCGAAGTGGGCCGAATAGACTTGGACGCCGAGTTCCTCCAGGCCTCTGTGGAGCAAACTGCCTTGTGTGGCAAGTCCAGCAGGAGAGGCCGGGTAATCATATAATACCAGCACTTTCATTTTCGTTAAGCTCCTAATACTAAAGTCTTTTCAGATATCCTATCCTCTTGCGAAACGCCAAAAAGCCTCTTCACGTGGCGTTGTCTTGGCTTCGAAGCTGTCGGCACCGAAACCGTAAACTTCGGTAATGATATCATACTTTTTCTGCCATATTTTGTTTGGCAGTTTTGTGCGTATGTCTGCATCCTGCACCGCCAGGGGAAGATATTTCCCGCCACTATCTTCATAAGCAAATCGCCAGAGTTCTTTTGCAAACACTCTTTCACTTTCCCACAATGCAGTTACCGCTTTACCCACCTCTTCATGCCTTCGATGTCGCGTGTATTCACCCCGAAGTCCATGAGTAATAACAAGGTCGAATTCTTCTCCGGGAAGCAATGCCAATATCGTGTTTTGCACCTCATCACTGGCCAGCGGCGATTGTTCGAGGCCATCTTCAAGGTCACCCATTACCCCCGTCGCTTTCAACCGGTTAAGAGCCTCGAAAAACTTGGGGGCCCGGTCCGGATCACTTCTCCTGCAAAGCGTGACCATCGTCCATTTGCTCTCTGAATGCATCAGTATTGTACCACCGGCCCACAGAGTCTCGTCGTCCGGGTGAGCTACGATAACAGCACAATTATAATAGTCCCACATTTGGCTATACTCTTTCGTTTGGATCATGCCTTCATTTCCTGGAGCAGGTCAGAAATGTTACCACAGTGGAATGATACCCGGACCCAAAGAAAATCTCCCAAACAAGTAACTTCCTAAAAGTCCCAATTTGTAAGTAAGTCGCGAAACGCCCGCGCGGCTGTTCCGGTTCAGCACCGGCATACGTTTTTGCTTACAAAATGTTTTATCCTGACATCCTAATTATCTATTTTCTCTGAAGAGATAACAACCCTATTTACCTTTTCGAAACGGCCTAAATAGCCTCAACAAATTAATATCCCGCCAGCTTTTTCTCAAAGGAAATATCCCCTTTTCCACGAAGCCTACTTCTTCTATCGAGTAAAATGCCTGCGGATTGAACCTTTTAATCAAATCGATCACACTGCGTGCCTCCCGCCTTTGTACGATTGTAAAAATCACTTTTACCTCGCCAGAGGTTCCATGTCCGTCAACACTGGTGACTCCGTAGTCCTCGGCCTTCAGACACTCAACCAGCGACAAAGCATCTTTTTTAGTAACAACCCGTATTAGTACTACCCCTAAAGATAATTTTTCAGCTATACGTATGCCCACATAGTTGCCCATTCCAAATCCGCCCGCATATGCAATGTAACAAGCAGGATTGGAAAGATTCCTCATAATCTGGCCGATAGCGAGAAGCCAGATTAGAATCTCGAAAAAACCGACTAAAGGGGCAAGATATTTGAATCCTCTCGAAACGAATATTACTCGCACCGTCCCCAGACTCACGTCAGCAATTCTTGCGAAAAATATCAAAAACGGCAGAACAATCCATGTATACACCGCTGAGTTGGCCAATAATAAATCACACATATTGTCTCATTTCTCAAAGCTGTTTAATCAAAATTCTGCAGGTGCAGAATTTTCGACTCTCGTTCATTTACGATTACGGATTCATCGAAACTCTGTTTCTGATGTCCTCTAATTTCCCAAAGCAAACAAGCTCGTCACCGAGCAGAATTTTCGTGTTCGCCGGCGGATTAGGTATTGTTTCACTGCCCCTTACGGTTGCCAGCACCGTAATATCTTGTTCTCGGAGCTGGGATTTTGCAAGGGTCTTATTAAGCACAGGACTTCCTGCAGTCACTGTAATTCGTGAAATGCCATACCCTCCTGTTGCCAGCAGCAGCTCCTCAAAGGACACCTTTTGAAAGATTTCTTTTTTGATGATTTTTCTTCTGAGAAAATTCGTTAGTCTCCTGGCAAATTTTTCATGTGTGAAAACCCTATAAATGCCGTACACAACTACCACAATAATGGCCAAGTTTACCCATACCACTAAATAAGCCGGAACACGAAACGGAAGCAATGATTCTGATAACTTAGCGAGTATCGTCTCCTTAGTGGGCATAAGAGAACCGGCTAAAGTTGCAATCATGATAACAAAACCTGCATTGCCAAGAATTATTAAAACTGAAGCAATCTTACGCCTTTGTCTGTTGCTGGTAATCAACTCCGCCTCTTTTGTCGTGAATCCGGTTCCGGAAAAACACGATAGCGCCTGGAATTTCGCTAAAGACCACTCAAGCCCTGTCAACTGAAATGCAATCGCTCCGATTCTGACCACAACGAATGATACAATTAGCGTTACAATAAATAAGACCAGCATAATTGCTTCTCCTTGAGCTACTACCTTGAGAAATATCCTCTGTATTCATAGCCATTTCTTTTTTCTAAAATATATCAGCATAACGACTGCAACTGCAACCATAATCAGCAGCACAATCGGATAAGCCCATCGCCACTCCAGTTCCGGCATATATTTGAAGTTCATCCCGTAGATTCCTGCCACAAAGGTCAGTGGAATAAATAAGGTGGCAATAATTGTCAATACCTTCATAACAGCATTCATTTTGTTACTGAGACTGGAAAGATATATGTCAAGCATCCCCGAAACCATATCGCGGAAGCTTTCGACAGTGTCTATTATCTGTATTGTATGGTCGTAGACGTCCCGCAGATAGATGTCTGTGGTATCCTTGATAAGTGAAGATTCGCTCTTTTCTAATCCTGCGATTAGCTCTCTCAGGGGCCAAATCGATTTGCGCAGCGATATCATTTCCCTTTTAAGTGAGTGAATTTGCTGGACGGTCTTTCCTGTCGGGTCACCAACGACCTCTTCCTCCATGGACTCAATCCTCTCACCCAATCTTTCCAGAATGACGAAGTAGTTGTCAACTATTGCGTCTATCAGTGTATAGGCCAGGTAGTCCGCCCCCATTTTTCGGACACGCCCTTTTGCATTTCTGATTCTTTCTCTTACCTGTTCGAAAACGTCTCCAACACGCTCTTGAAAGGAAATGACAAAATTTGGACCAAGCACGAGGCTCACTTGTTCGATTTCGACCGACTGGCTCTGCTCACTATAGCTTAGCATCTTGAGCACGATAAAAATGTATTTTTCATAATCTTCGAGCTTCGGCCGTTGACCCGTGCTCAGAATATCTTCGAGAATAAGGGGATGTAGTTCAAATCCTCTGCCGAGCTTTTCAATTATTTCTACATCGTGGATACCATCGATATTTATCCAGGTAACTGTAGGAGTGTCCTTGAGTTTTAGACATTCCTCGATGCCCGGAACTTGTTTCTCCTGAAAGCTCTGCTCATCATAATCAATGAAAGTAATTCGCACAGACTCGGCTTTTTTTTCGCCAACATGAACGAGTGTTCCTGGCGGTAGACCGGCTTTACTTGAGCGTTTCTTCGTTGTTCTTTTTTTCACTGCCATTTTTCTTTACTCCCAGACCCCTGACTATCGAAAACGGGAAGCTCACCATCTGGCGTAAGCCTTCGACAGAAGAAAGAGTTCGAACCTGACTCTTTACCTCCGTGAACAGCTCACTGACCACAACTTTTTCTTCGACCTCGCCGGCCTCTTTAACCATAGCCAATCGGTGAAGCGAGTACAAGCCAATTATAAAAGCCAGAGCGAAGAAAAAGTCCCACTGCTGAAGATCAAGCGTAGGCAGGCTGAATTCGCCCGTCGGGCTTGTATATTTTAGCGTCCAGGCCAGTTGCCGACCCGAAAAGAAATCTACGAATTTACCACCCAAAATCGGGGCAATTCCCGCTGCCACTGAGTTGACAATGGTATTGGTTGCAAGATAAGCCGTCGCCTGTCCTTCCGGCGCCAATTTCAGGCTAATATTACCCGAGGCCAAAGATACACCCGCCGAGGAAAGCCCCATCACAACATGTATGATAATCAGCAAGGGTATCGTCAATATATACTTTTCAGGCATTGTTGTGAACGTCCAGGCCAAAATTGAAAATATGAATAACGGCCCACAGATTGCGAGCACTGATTTGTTGCTGAAGATGTCTGTAAATTTACCCCAAATTCGCAGAAAAGCAAAATTCAGAACCTGGCTGACAATTGAAAGACCAATGATAAATGACATGCTCAATCCTAATCTCTTGAGCATATAAACCATAAAGAACGGCCCGGCTAAATTTACCGCAAAATTCCAGGAGCACATAAATGCGATAAGCTTTCGGAAATTTTCATCCTTGAAAGGCTGAGTAAGCAGCTTCAAAATCTTGGGTTTCTCCTCCACGGCAGGCATACGTTTTTCAGGTGTTCTCGCCAAAAAGTAAACCCCAAGAATCCCTACCGCAAAACCAACCAAAAACAGAATTGAATAGCCATATATTTCATATTTGGCAAGCAGCTTCTTCCAAAAGTCCAGGTAAACCGCTGCGCCTAAGCTCAGTGCTATCCCAACACCTGTAGCGATTCTCATTCTTTTCGAGAAAAATGCTCCCAATATGTTTTGCGGTATCAGGTCTCGCATCCACGAGTTCCAACTGCAGCCTGAAACCGCTCCAAGGGCCGAAGCTGCTATCATTGCTGCCAGCAAAATAGCAAGGCCGATTTTGGCCCCGAACAAGAAAGGAATCAGGGCAATCAATAGCCAGCACAGCCGACTTAGCCCTGCTGTCACAACGACTATCGTACGTCTATTACGTATTTTTTCGACGACAAATATCGACGGCAGTTGAAGCAGTTGAGCCAATGGCCCAATAGCAGCCAATAAACCAATTACGAGATTAGATGCACCAAGCTTAATGGCAAAGGCGACCAAAAATGCTCCGCCGGTAAGTATTCCCATTGCCTGAGATGCTATACCGTCCTTTATAACGTAGCTTAAGCCTGATTGAACTTGCTCCTCTGTCAGAGCATCTTCAGTCTTAAACCACATGGCCGACACTTCCTTTCCCTCTACTCACCAGACATAATTCCACTGAGCCTCCTGTATTATTGCCATCAGCCCACAGCGTTTCGTCATCAGGGTCAGCTACAATAACCCCACAACTGTTAAAATCCCACATCTGGCGCTCTTTTTGCAAATCTACCATCGATTTAATTCTCGAGAAGATGTTAAGCTTAAATGCCAAATTATCTGTGCTTCTAAAATCTATAAGACTCGGTGGTTAATTGCGCTGATTGCCGAAGATTATTTCCACCAATCAAACGAGCCGTGCTCCGGGCAGGAAAGTATAAACTCCATAAGTTCACTTAGTTTCGCAGTAGCCAGTGCAATACAAGAGTCTGCCGCTCCATAGTACATATTTATGCCGTCACCTTTCAATATCCAGCCGCACGGGAATACCACATCATCTACATCACCTTCCCGTTCATAAGTGGCCTTAGGGCCAAAAATCCACTCATCGGTGCGGCGTACTGTACGTCTGGGGTTCTCAAGGTCAAGCAGGACCAATCCCAATCTGTAAATCGACCCTGACGCAGTAGTGCGAACCCCATGATACAGCACCAGCCAGCCCTCCGGTGTCTCAATAGGGGGAGCGGAAAGGCCAATTTTGTTCGCATCCCACCAGCTACCTTCACGTGCATATATTATTTCCTGATGGTCGCCCCAATGCTTCAGATCCGGTGAAAAAGAAAGCCAAATATTAGCTGGAAGCTGCGGTGACCTCGCCACCGGACGATGAAGCATTGCCCATCTGCCTTCAAATCGCTTGGGAAATAAAGCTGCATCTTTATCCTCTGGCGGCATCACTGGGCCAAGCCGCTTGTATGTCTTGAAATCCTTCGTGGTTGTCAGGGACACCAAAGGTCCGCCTTTGGAATAAGCAGTGTAGGCAATCGCCCATTGTCCTAAATCCTCAAGCCACGTAATTCTGGGGTCCTCTATACCCCACAGCTCTTCCGGATGCCCCGCAGGGTCAGCGCGAAGGGTCGGTTCACGGTCGATCTGCCATTTGCTAACACCATCAGCACTGCGTGCAACCGTAAAGTGCGAAATCCCCCGAAAATCCTCCACTCTCACCAGCAGCAGTATGCCGCCATCGACCTCGGCTGCAGCTGCATTAAAAACCGAATTGGCAGAATATGGCCAATCTCTGACCGAGAGAATCGGGTTATTCGGGTGTCGAATAAATAATTCCTGACTTGTCCTTTCCATATACAACTCCTATGGTAAGTATGGGTATATGAATACTACTTATTGAAGAAGCTCTATCAAACCTTTCCTCATTAGCATTACCCCTATTGCAGCCAATAAAAGACTCGTTATTTTCGAAATAGCTTTTGACCCTGCTTCGCCAAGCACCTTTATCAGAACGGAAGACAGACTAAAAATTATACCCGCCAGTAGAATATTGACCAGCACCGATATCAGCGTTGCAATCAATCCGTATTGTGAGATTATGACTATGGAGGTGGTCAAAACTGCCGGGCCTACAATTAACGGGGTTCCCAAAGGAACCGCCCCCAGCTCCTGGCTCGGTATTCGGCGTTTCTTGACCGGATTAAGAATATCCGTTATGGCAAGACAAAAAAGTATCGCGCCGCCAGCAATCATAAAATCCCCAATTGTTATACCCAACACTTTAAAAACTGCCCTGCCCAAAAATATAAAGCCAACGGCCAAGCACAAGGCGGTTAGCATGGACTGAATGATAACCTTCGTTCTTTGACGTGGCTCTATTCCCTCAACGAGAGAGACAAAAATTGGAAGCACACCCACAGCATCGACAGCGACAAATATTGGAATAAAAGACAACAGAATATCCCTGCCCATATCCACTCCTGCACATGGTATAGATTAAACGCTTGCAACACTCTGCTGATATAAGGTTAGGTCCTTTTAGACAAACCGTGCTCAGCCAGTTTAGATTATAGTAAAAAAATGTGCCACCCGATTGGCCATAACCAGATGACACATTTTGAACCTGGACTATTGCAGGCTTATTGTCCTTTAACCTTGACTTTAATAGCTTTTGCCTTCTCTGATTTCGGCAGCGTTATGGAAAGCACGCCGTCTTTACACACCGCCTCGATCTTGTCCGGATCAATGTCGCTCGATAGAACAAGGTTGCGTCTGAAGCTGCCGTAGGACCTCTCAGTGTGGTAATAGCCTTTTTCCTTTTTCTCTTCTTCCTTTTTCTTTTCTCCGCTGATAGTCAATGTATTTCCGTGAACGGAAATATCGATGTCATCAGCCTTGCAGCCAGGAACCTCGGCCTTTACCACAAATTCGTTTTCAGTTTCTCCGACGTCGAGTGCTGGCCAGCGTCTGCCACCCCAAAAAGGCATTTCCCATTCACCGAAGAAGCTTCTGAATAAATCGTCCACCTCATCGTGAAGTCTGGCCAGAGCGTCACTACTTCCTTCTCTTTTTCTGACTGGTACCATGGCCATCACAATACCTCCTTTCTGAATTTCCAAATCATTAACCTTACCGTTTTTTGACAGGACCATACTCTGTCGTTTTTATCTCCCTAAGGATATTCCCTCAACAAAGTTAAAAACATTCGCGAAATAAGACTAAGCAGGAGTTAATATTCAGGTACTTCTTTTTCAGTCGCGATTTTACATCCGCAAGTTGTACTCCTTCACTCACACTTAGCGCACACTCGACATACTTCACACTCACTTTTTATGTTCAAAATTCAGAGGGGATTGCCACTGAAAATTATAATACTCTTTTGGCAGGGGGCAAAAAAAAACGAAAAAAACTTAAAAAATGTTTTAATTGAATTTTGCCTATTTTAACATATGCCCGTTATTCAGCTAACTGCAGCAACGCTTTCATGCAGTTCTCTGCGAAGAATTTCGAAGATAGCGCTGGCTGCCCTACGTAGTCAGAAAGGAAAAATAGCTAAGATTTGTCTGTTTTTTATACTGTACTATCTCTAAGTTCCGATCTATAAAGTACTTAAAGCCTTATCATCAAAAAGCCAGGTATTTGCTCGCCTTTTCCAGCCTGGCTCCTACCTTCCCTGCATATTCAATAGACCTTATCCTTCCCACTTTCGGCCGATTTCCCCTGTCGTTAAACACAACTGCCTGATTTCGGTGTTGTTGGCTTCTGAGCTTTGCTTACTGCTCCTCAACAGCCTCAGTGGTCTGCTCTTGCTTCTCGGCATTTTCCTGTTGTTCCTCAGTAGTTTCTTGTTGCTGCTCGATTATCTTCTGCATCTCCTCAATAGCTGCTTGTTGCTCTGCGATGGTAGTCCGCTGGCTCTCGATGACCGCCTTTAGCTGCTCAATTTCATTGTGGAGAATTCCAACACTTTCGACTTGTCCATCTGATTGAGCGGTCAGGTCTTTGATTTTTGCCAGTGTCTGCTCTGCTACGGCAATCGCCGTGTCTCGCTCCCCGGCACGTTGCTCGACCTGCTTTTGAAGCTCATCATGGATTTCCTTAATTGCTTCCAATTCCTCCTCCAGGTCGGCTATTTTATTTTTGGCTTTGCTTAAATCAGCTTTGACTTTGGCCAACAAAATTTTTGCCTCCGCAGCTTCTGCGAGGGCTTTTTTCTTGTCTTTGTCCTCACAACCTATAGGAACCAACAAACAGGCCAAAACAGCCAGGAATTCCAGTATCAGTAATCTGGTCGTCATATCTTTATTCTTTTGCCTTTCCTGAACATGATTTTTCAAAAATGTTACTGAACTTTCTCTTGGTTCTGTTTTTCCAGTCTCGTCTATGGTACACATAGCTAATTATTAAAGGCAGAACACTGCTTGCTTCTGCATAAACCATTTGTTCATATCCCGTGTCAACTTTGCCCCACGAAGATGCTTCTCTAAGCGTCGAGCCTGAGCAGGCTCCATCCCTCACATCCGCAACGGTAATCTGCACAGCGTATTTGTGCATTTCTACCGGCTTGCCTAAAACTTCCGCGCAGATAACCGTATCCTGAGCAAAGTTCTTCGGAACTCCACCGCCAATCATAAACAGCCCCGAAATTGGAGACCTCATTTTGATTTCTGTCAGCTCTCTAAAGTCCTTAACACAATCAATGGAGACATGGCTTTCTTTATTTTCCTTTTGGTGCTTTACCAGACCGAAGCCGGCACTTGAATCTGAAAAAGCAGGGCAGAATATGGGCACATCGTTTTCGTATGCAGCCTGAACAAGAGAATCTTTTTTCTCTGTATTATCAACAAGATACTTGCCCATTTCCTTAATGAATTCTCTTGATGAATATGGCCTTTTCTCCAGAGAATCCGCAATCTCCTTTATCGTATTGTCGCAAATCTGTAACTGTTCTTCATCGATAAACGTGTCATAGATTCTGTCGATATATAATTCTCTCAATCTCTTATCGTCAAAAAAAGGGCTTCCCTTATAATGTTTAAATCCCAGAGCTTCAAAAAAGTCCATATCGACTATTGTGGCTCCCGTAGCAACAATAACATCCACCATATTATGCTTGACCATATCAACATAAATTTGCATGCATCCTGCCGCGCTGGTGCTCCCGGCTATGCACAGAATGATTGTGCAATCCTTGTCATTTATCATCGTGTTGAGAATCTCCGCGGCTTTGGCTGTGTCTCTCGCTGAGAAAGACATGTCTTTCATGGCTTCGATTATCTCGCTGGAGTCAAACGATTTTATATCGATATGCTTGACCGACTCTTTCAGTAAATCTTTCTTTTCCATCTCAATCTTTGAATTTGTAGCTCAACAACTTATAAATGAGTTTTGCCGCCAAGAAATCCGGTGCCTTGTTTCTCTCATCCGGGCACAGCTCAGTAACATCGAAACCCACCACGTCTTTATTTTCGAAAACGGCTCTTAGTAATGCCAGAAAATCATACCACAATAATCCGCCGGGCTCCGGAGTTCCCGTAGAGGGCATTATTGATGGATCAAGGACATCAAGATCGATTGTGACGTATACCTTGTCAGACAATTTAGATATAACCTTCTCTATCCAATATTTGTCTGTGTAGATATCCTTCGCAAATACGACGCGACTTTTGTTAAGGGCCTTCTTCTTGGAGGAATCCATGCTTCTTATGCCTACTTGCACAATCGGGCATAGCTCCATAATCCTTGCCATAACACAGGCATGATTATATTTGGAGCCTTCGTACTCGTCCCTCAGGTCACAATGCGCATCGAGCTGCACGACAGTCATGTTTGCATCGTTTGCGATATGTGCCCTGACCGAGCCGATGCTCACCGAGTGTTCTCCTCCCACAACTACGGCAAACTTGTCATTTTCGATATAACGCCGGACTTCTTCTCTCACTGTCTCAACCATACCCTCAGGAGGTAGTTGCCCACCTACAGCTTCAGCCGTGAATATGCCCTTTCGATACACTTCCGAATCAGTCTCGATATCATACAGTTCCATGTGGGCGGAAGCTTCAATTATAGCCTTCGGACCTTTGTCCGCACCTTTAGTCCACGTGCTTGTACGGTCATACGGAACAGGGACTACCACCACCCTCGCGTGCTCCAGAGCAGAATATTCTTCCGGCAAATCCCCAAAATTAGCTGTCTGTCCCATAGCAGATGCCTGTTCATAAATTCAGCGGGTAAATCGTATTTACATCTCTAATCGAACAGAAACACTGCGAGCGCGACTGTTGTGGTCCACAATTCCTTTTGGCCGCGGGCAGTCTGGGTTATGTTAGACGTTCTAATGATCAGACCGCTGGACCTGTAGACTTGCTCTTTTTCTGACCACGCCTTGTTCGGGTCAACTTCCAGCCCCAGGGTTGTCCCCAGCATCGCTGCCGCCAGGTCTTCAGCCATATCTGCCGCTGCCTGCTGGTCCATTCCATAGCCGTGCACCTCACTGAGGTATCCCCACTGGTTGCGATCTCTTGGAACAGCAACGCCTATTGAGGACGCCACCAGTCTGCCGTGCTCGTTTGTCTCAGATCGTGCCATTACGCAGTAGCATATCTCTCCGGGAATTAATCTCTTTAGGCCATTATCCCTGCTGATCATTTTGCATTTTGGCGGCAAGATTGATGATACCTGAACGAGGTTTTGCTGGGCCACGCCCGCCTTTCTCAGCGCTTCTTCAAAGGACTTCAGTTCGTACTTATGTCGGCCAAGCCCCTTGGTGAGGAATACCTTAGTGGGCACAAGATTCCTCATCTATACCTCCATTACCATGATATGATTTTCAAACCTTGTTTTTCCTTGCATTTAGCCAGAGAATTATATATCTTATAGTTGACGCCACAATGAAAATCCTCAGAATGTCAGATATTTTCTTGCTTTCTCCAGTCTGACTCCGACCTTGCCCACATCTTCAATATGCCTGAGGTGTCTTTTTTTCCGCCGTTCCAAAATCCGCTTTACCGTTACCGGCCCAAGCCCGGGCACTCTCAACAGCGAAAACCGCGATGCCCGATTAATATTTACAGGAAAAAACTCAGGATGCCTCAGTGCCCATGCCTCCTTAGGGTCGATGCTTAAAGACAGACAGCCATTTTTCTCGAAAATAATATCCGATTCTTTGAATCCGTATTTTCTAAGCAGAAAATCCACCTGGTACAGCCGATGTTCACGCATGAAAATATCCGTCGGCCTTTCCAGCCCTATCTGCTCACCGGCTATGGACTCTTCCCCCAATCCTTTTTGATACGCGCTAAAATACACCCTGTGCATATTCAACCGCTCATACAGCCCATACATATACTTCACGATTTCCGCATCCGGCTCCCCAGCCGCCCCCACTATAAACTGTGTTGTTTGCTTGACCCTCTCATACCTCGAACCGCGTCCCGTCAGCCTGCTGATAAGCTTAATTGGCTCGATAATATCTTGAATGTACTTTTTCTTCTTCGACAGTTTCGCCAGATTATTCTGGCCCGGCGTCTCAATGTTCAGCGAAACTGTGCTCGCAAGCGAAACCGCCTCTTCTATCGCCGCATCGCTTGCCCCCGGAATAATCTTTAAGTGAATGTACCCCCTGAACCCGTACTTTTTTCGCAACAATCTCGCTACCCCATTGATTCTGTCCATTGTGGCGTCAGCCGACCCCAAGACGCCCGAGCTTAGAAACAGCCCATAGACTTTTCGCTGATTGTAATAATCCAGAAATAGCTTCGCCGTCTCGTCCGGCCGAAGACTGCATCGGCGGATATCCATTTGCTCTCTAAGCGGACAGTATTTGCAGTCACTCGTGCACACATTCGAAATCAGCGTCTTAAATAACGTACTCTTTCCCCCATTTGGAAGTGTTACCGGATATATCCATTTCCCATCACCACTTCGTCTGCGATGCTCTTCCTTATTAGCGCTGCACGCACACGCCAAATCATACTGCGCATCGGCGCTGAGTGTCTCTAATTTCTCTTGTGTATCAGGTCTGCTAATAAGACCAACCATAACATTCCAATCCTCGTGTCATCCCTGTTGAGACATCAAAGCAGTTCCGTATTTAAATAACTCGCATAAGGGAACAGCACTATTTCATCCCTCTATTTTCGTCATAAAATTCAACAGCGGCAAGCACAGTGCAATGATACACAATACAGTAAATACACCTTCAACCAGCATTACCACAATAGACCAAAGGCTCGCAGGCGTCTTACCGGAGGAACGCAGTAATGAAAAATAGACAGCTCCATCACCGACCAATAACAATGCCAGAATAAATAGATACACGAACCAGAACCTGCAGATAAATGCAGAGAAGTTGATAACAACCGCTGTCAGCGCAGGAGTCTCAACCCCAGATTCTGCGAACCCAGCGACAAACCTGGGCACTATGAACACAGCAAGAACAATCCAGAAAAATGGAATAAAGGCGTGAGTTGCTACGGCCAAGACCATTGACCTTATTTTCCTGCCGACATCGCGTTCCCGAGTGTCAATCTTCATTGATTAACTTCCTACATTATGTTCATAATATCCCATTCTCTTATAAATGGAAAGGCCTGATTAGTACACATTTCCCCTCTCCTTCCCCCATTCGATTTTCCTTATCGGCACTGAGTATCCTAAGTTTCCCCCACGTACTGGATCTGGAAATAACAACTATCATCGTTATCAGTCCTTTGCGATTTCTCTGATATCCTTATCTGCGATTAATATAACGATGGTAGAATTACATGCAATACTATATCAGCCGAAAAGTGGGAAATAACGGCCGATTCTAATCCTTTTTTCCAATAGAGCCATCCAAAAACGACCCCGGCGACGCCGTTCAAGACGATGGCACGTAAAACAACAACAGGTGTTATCTCCATAAGTTTTGCGGTCATTGGTAGATGGCCAAGACCAAAAACGACACTTGTTATGATTATCGCTGACCATGCTCCCAAGTTGGTCGGTTTGTTGTCCTTCGTGCTCGCAATTTTATATGATGTCCAAACTATTAGAGTCATTAGGAACAGTCTCATTGCTATTTCTTCCCCGATTCCACCGTAAAAACAGACCAATAGTCTCTGCCATAAGGGAGGTTCCGCCTGAGAAGCAGTTACCGGTTCGACAAAAACAGCGAATGCAAATTGGTCTAAAACGTACAGTAATATTCCAACCAAAAGTCCAAGAACTATAGAAGTGATGAGAATAGGCTTTAATCTATCTTTTATAGATTCTCCGCTTAACAATTCCTCAATTATCGGTGCTCCGAGACCAACTTTTTTTCCAAGAAATAAACCAAAGAAGATAGCTATGGAGGAAAATAATGTGGCCTGGATAATCTGAATAAGTATGGCTATCGGGAAAGGGATTGGTAGTTCTGCTGTCCGTAAAAGGCCCAGCGATGAAGCATAGGGCAAAACAGTTTTATTGGCAAAAATACTTGCCGCAAGAAGAATCACAAACAATTTCTTATCGATGCCTGCCCTGTCAAATAGACTCATGCTCGCTTGTCCCGTACTCGTTCATAAAGCTTAAGCAAAATAATTATTTGAAAGCTGTAAGTACATCAAAGCGCTCGAATCACTTTCTTGTGAACCTGTCAAACACAGTGATGACGGGCAAGGCATTTCCATCATCATCGAACATGCCTCTTCTTCGAAGACCGCCCATTACGGCAGGCTCCCACCATAAGAGGCCCTTGCCTCTGTTGTTAGGAGTGCTAAGAACAACGCGATTCACCTCATCCAGAAACTGCCTCTGTCCTTCAGGAGTCTCCGGGAAAGGTGCAAGTTTGTTTCTGTATTCAGATGGTCTCCAGTTGTATGCTACCTCCACCAGGATGATATCCTTTTCATACTCATTGGCCATAAAGAACATATTTTCTCGAAGGTCAAGCAGACTGCCGTGCCACCAAGGGTAATAAGACTGCCCGATGACATCGTAGTCAACTCCATACGAGTTCCACTTGTCGAAAAAAGCCTTTGTCTTTTTCTTATCGCCGCCTTTGTCGATATGAATCATAATTTGGGGGCGTCGGGTATTACCGCGGCCGGCATCGACGCCGTTAATTCCAGCCTCCATTAGCTCCGCAAAGTTGTCCCAATTGTCCGGGAGTTTGCCGTCCGGCCAAAGCATTCCATTTATAACTTCGTTTCCAATCTGTACCATATCCGGCAAGACGCCGGCATCCCGAAATGCAATAATGGTGTCCCGGGTATATTCGAACACCGCCTGAACCAGTTCCTCGTGAGATTTGCCCTCCCAGGCCTTGGGGGTGTATTGTTTGCCCGGATCGGCCCAAGTGTCGGAGTAGTGGTAATTAAGCAAAAACTTGAACCCGAGCTTCTTGGCATACTGAGCGAGGTCGATTGTGTACTCGAGACTGTTCGGCAAGCGCGTGGGTGTGTGGAACAATCGCAAGCGAATCCAGTTGTAGCCGTGGTCTTTAAATATCTGCAGGCCCGGCTTCGCCTCGCCATTGTCCTTAAACACGACACCACGATCCTCAGCCTGCTTTAGAAAGGAAAGGTCGGCGCCAATGGCGTAATCCGAAGCGTGCACCGATCCGAGTACCCAAAGGTGCGCTGTGATAAAAAGTAAGGAAAATGGCAATACCTTTTGAAGTCCTTTTCCGCTTTGCATAGTGTCACAGCTCCTTTCTATTTACCTGTTTCACATTTTAGACGGGAAAAAAGCATTACCGACTCACAAATTTTTTCACGCCTTAACCGCTATACCCGGCAGAAAAGTCAATGACTGATGGTTGTAGTCATAATGGCTGGCATAATACACGCTACCATGACAGCCGCCTGCATAGCTTCGATTGCTTCTTTCGCAGCCTTTCCCGTTATCTCACCGTTGATAATTTCTTCAATTCGAGCTTTACGTCCTTTCAGCTTCTTGTTA
>Ga0209636_10003203_pt1 | contig 16682 bp, 12 predicted proteins | sample DeeMarSWOR152_54_FD_187464 | JGI IMG/M metagenome (GOLD analysis project Ga0209636, IMG submission 187464) | Marine sediment microbial communities from White Oak River estuary, North Carolina - WOR-1-52-54 (SPAdes) (version 2) | ecosystem: Environmental > Aquatic > Marine > Intertidal zone >...
TGCCTGCCGGCAAGGCAGGGGGTTAGGGGATGGGGTGAAGTTAGGAACAACATTTTGTACAATCCCCAACTTCATTGCGTGAAAAAGTAGTTGTGACACACCCCCATTCATTCCATCGACGATACCTGAAGAACCCGGCTTCAGTTGAGACATTTTTATAAAATAATTCATAAGCTAGCTTCGTTGCCTCTACGTGAAGCCTTATATTGAGGTTGTGATATTGTCCCGATAACAGTCCCATACTATATTGCAATCTATAATACACCCCTGCAAATATAATGTCCGTTAGCGTACAATTACTGTATCATTACCGGTCAGGATCATGATTCAGCTATTCATACAATAGTATAATAATCAATATTTTAAGATGGTTGGCACGAAACCTGTACTGTTACTTTTATTATCTGGAAATTCGCCTTAAATTGCAGCCATTAAAAAAGAGATGTGGTTTGCTTTGAAAGGAGAAGACCATGAACTGGCCCAATTTGCCAAAATTTATTTTAGTCATTTCCTTAGCCGGTTTATATTCCCCGGCCAGCCATATTCATGCACAAAAATCAGAACTCAAACAGGTTGAGCAATCCAAAGAACTTTCATTCAGTAATCCACGGCAGCGAAATCTCATTCTTCCTTTTAAACTGATAAACAACCTGATCATTATTCCAATACAAATTAATAATTCTGATACATTAAACTTTATTCTTGACACAGGGCTTAACACTTCAATAATATGCGAACTATCAACGGGTGAATCACTCAACCTGAATTATGCAAGAGAAATACAACTTCAGGGGCTTGGTACCGGTAAATCACTTGAAGCCATACATACCTATGGTAATGAGATCAATGTATCGGGCATTACAGGCATCAATCAGGATTATTTTGTCCTTCTTGATAATATATTCCATCTTTCAAATAAACTTGGTTATCAAATCCATGGCATCCTCAGCTTTAATGTTTTTAATTCCTTTATTGTGGAAATAAATTACGAAGATGAAAAGATCACTTTTCATGATCCAAAATATTTCAGATACAGAAAGAATACAAAAAACTATGTCACCCTTCCCTTAATTATTCATGACACAAAACCATATATTCACGTGAAACTCCGGCTGAACGACGGCAGGATTATACCTGTCAAAGTCATGTTTGATACAGGAGCCAGTAATTCACTCTGGCTGGATGCCAGTTCAATAAATGATTTCAGGATACCTGTTGATGCAAAAAAATCTTTTCTTGGGAGTGGTTTGAGTGGGGAAGTATATGGCCATCTGGCCAGGTTTGATGAGATTTATATCGACCAATTCGAGCTGGAAGATATTATTGTATCCTTACCGGATTCAAGTTCTATTGAATATGCCATTGGACTGGATTGCCGGAATGGCAGTGTTGGCGCAGAAATTCTCAGACGCTTCAATATCATTCTTGATTACCCCAATGAATTGGTCACCCTGAGTAAAAACTCAAAATTCAGTGATCCTTTTTCTTATAATATGACCGGGATTGAACTGATTGCTCCCTATCCCGGAATTCATTACTTCAAGGTATCACAGATCCGTGAAAATTCACCAGCCGAGAGAGCCGGAATTCATATCAATGACGAAATCGTTTCAGTCAATAACCAGGATGCAGGTGATTTATCACTTAATGAAATCTATAAGTTGTTCCAATCGAAGGAAGGTAGAAAATTAAAAATTACAGTCAATCGAAATGGTGAACGTCTAAAATTTATTATCGAACTGGAACAATTCATTTAGTCAGCTGCTTTAAAAAATATCCTTTCCCTGAGTATTGATTGCTCCTTTGAATATTTCCAACCGTTGTTCTCCTGATAGCCGTTAAATTTATCTGAATATTTTTCTCCTTTTTATTATCTATAGCACTTTTTTAGCAAAAAATTTTATTTCATGAAAAGAATTATTATTGGAGTTTCCATACTCCTTTTATTGTTTACCTCTTGCAGTAATTTGAAGAAGAAATCCACACCGGAAAAAATGACCGGTGCTGTGATGGAGCTATCAATCGAAGAATTCCAGGAAATTGCTGCAAACCATGTGGATCAGGAAATCAATGTGAGTGGCAGGGTAACCCATTTCTGCAGACATGGTGGTCAGAGATTGTTCATTACAGGTGATGATACGGACAAAACTATCAGGATCACTACCGGTAAAAATATACCTGAGTTTGATGTAGCACTTGAAGGCAGTATCATTTCTGTGAGAGGTATTATCAGAGAATTGGTTATTGATGAAACCTGCCTGGCCGAATGGGAACTGGAAGTACTTGAAGGAACCGGTAATGAAACACAAGGTCATCAGGATGGTCTGGACGAACATCAGAAACAGCAAGCTCAATTAGAGGGGGGAGATCAGCTTACCCAGATCCAGAGTATCAGGGATGAAATTGCTGCCAGCGGAAAGGATCATCTGGCTGATTACTGGATCGAAACTATTGAATTTACTACTGAAAAATAATCTGAATCACCTTAACACTGCTTATGAATCTCAGGAAATGGGTCAGGATCTTTTCCGGCGATTGGCAGGGCAATGTATGTAACGGTTCAAATATTAAGTTCTTCGATATAGCATATTTTTTCAATAATTTACTATCTTCGGCTAACAGTTAAAACCTTTATTATCACCTTATCAGGAATTGCTTTTCATCAAAACAGCATATTGTGGGATGAACGAAAATACAGAGAAATCATTTACCACCCGGAATGATAGCTCTTTGCGGGAAGATCGCAAAATATTGACATTCAATCCACAACATGCAAGATCACAACGGAGTAATTAGTGATAGAAAATAAATTTAAGAACCATACAATATGAGTGAAAAGATCTTAAAAGCGCTGATGCAGTTATTTGCCATTATTGCCAGGCCCGACAGCAGCAGAAGTGATCGCCGGACTGTTGTAGAGTCTTTTCTGAACAGGCAGCTGAACCAGGAATTGGTACAGGAATATCTTGGAGTGTTTGAAGAATATTATAATATTCAACAGGAAAAACAAAAGGAAACCTCCAAAAGGATCCTCAGGATATCCTCAAGTTCTGTAAGGGTACTCAAAATCTGTACGGCTATTAATGAAGAGCTTGCCCAGCCTCAGAAAATCATCGTCCTGATACAGCTGCTCGAATTTGTAAAATCCGACAGCCAGGAGATCACCCAGCAGGAAATGGAATTTATCAATACTGTGGCTGAAACATTCAATGTGCCTGAGGATGAATATAATGAGATAAAAGATTATGTGTTGTTTTCTTTCGACCAGGTACCTTCCTCGCAGGATATTTTACTGATCGATCATGACAAAGACTTCAGTCATGAAAAAACAAAGCATATCTATATTGAGGGTCTTGAAGGACAAATACGTGTACTGCATGTCCCCAGCACAAAGATGTACTTTATCCGTTATATTGGTGAAAATGAAATGTACCTGAACAGTCAGCTGATTCAGCAGGATAAGGTATATGCCTTCACAAATGGTTCATCCATAAGAAACCAGCTGATCAAAAATATTTATTACAGCGACGTGGTGAGCAGGTTTCAGATGGATAAGATCAAGGACAGGATCATTTTTGAGGTAAATGATCTTGAATATAAATTCAAAAGTGGCAAACATGGATTACATACTTTAAGTTTTACAGAAGAATCGGGCAGACTTATAGGTATTATGGGAGCCAGCGGGGCCGGAAAATCTACATTACTGAATGTCTTAAACGGATCCACTCCTCCATCCGGTGGTGAAATATTGATCAATGGTGTTAACATTTTTACAGAAAAGGAAAATATAGAAGGGATTATCGGTCATGTATCCCAGGATGATCTTCTGATCGAAGATCTGACAGTATATCAGAATCTTTTTTACAATGCCAAACTGTGCTTTGATAATTATTCTGAAGAACAAATAGTTGAAGCTGTTAACCGGACACTGGAAAATCTGGGTTTATATGAAATCAAGGACATCCAGGTGGGTAGTCCATTGAATAAAAAGATCAGTGGAGGACAGCGTAAAAGGTTAAACATTGCACTTGAACTGATCAGGGAACCTGCTGTACTTTTCCTGGATGAACCTACCTCCGGATTATCCTCCAGAGATTCGGAAAATATCCTTGATTTACTGAAAGAGTTATCTTTAAAAGGCAAACTGGTATTTGTTGTGATTCACCAGCCATCTTCTGAGATCTTTAAAATGTTTGACAGGATGATCATCCTTGATACCGGTGGCTGGCTGATATACAGCGGTACACCTGTTGACTCAATTATTTACTTTAAAGAAAGGATACACCATGCGAACTGGAATGAGAGTGAGTGCCATTCCTGTGGAAACGTTAATCCTGAACAGGTTTTCAATATAGTAGAGGCAAATGTGCTGGATGAATATGGAAAAACAACCAAGATGCGTAAGATCTCACCCAGGGAGTGGCATAATCATTATATTAAATTCCAGGATACAGAGAAGCCAACAATTACTAAAATACCTACACTTCCGGAAATCAGTTTTAAAATTCCCGGGCGTGTTAAACAGTTCCTGATTTTTCTGAAACGCGACTTCCTGGCTAAGCTCGCCAACACCCAGTATCTTGTTATTAACTTTCTTGAAGCACCTTTACTTGCATTCCTTCTGGCTTATATTATTAAATATTATAATGTGAATGTAACGAACATTTACGGTTATACCCTTGAAGGAAATTCCAATCTGCCTGTTTTTATTTTCATATCTGTGCTCATTGCCATTTTTATGGGCCTCACTGTCAGTGCCGAGGAAATTATTAAAGACAGAAAAATCAAGAAACGTGAAGAATTTCTCAACCTGAGCTGGGCCAGTTACCTGATGTCAAAAGTGGCACTTTTACTGGCACTTTCTGCCATACAAGCCCTGACCTTTGTCCTGATAGGTAATTCCATCATGGAAATAAAAGGAATGTACTGGCGATACTGGCTTGTATTATTCAGTGCCTGGGCTTCATCAAACCTGATGGGATTGGTCATTTCTGACAGTTTTAAAACCGTTGTAACCATCTATATATTGATCCCATTTCTGGTCATTCCACAGATTGTTTTAAGTGGTATTATGGTTAGTTTTGAAAAGCTTAATCCAAAGATCTCTTCTCCCACAAGTATTCCATGGTATGGTGAGATTATGACTGCCCGCTGGGCTTATGAAGCCATCGCAGTATACCAGTTCAAGAATAATGATTATCAGAAGCAGTTTTACCTCTACGATAAGGCAATGAGTGTAGCTGATTTCAAAAAGAATTTCTGGGTAACAAACCTTCAAAATAAAGTGGATTTTATTGAAAGAAACTTTGGGCAGGAGGATCAACAGAAAGAAATTGAAAAAGATCTCAAGGTCTTAAGAAATGAAATCAGCAAAGAACTTAAAAATAATCAGTTGATTGAATTCGATTACCTGGATCAGCTGAACCCTGGTTCTATTTCACCCACAGTTATTACCTATACACGTGATTATCTGAGTACTGTCCGGCAATACTACATCAAGCTTTTCAATAAATATAATAATGAGAAGGACCAGCTCAGGAGCAGATTACAACAGGCACCCGAAGACAAAGAAGAATATTTCAGAATCAAACGCGAATATGATAACGAATCACTGACTGATTTTGTTACCAACTCCAACGCGATGGAAAGGATTATTGAGTATAAAGACCAATTGTATCAGAAAATCGATCCGATATATATGGATCCTCAAAACAAATTTATTAAAGCTCACTTTTATGCTCCACGAAAGAAGTTGTTTGGAAATTATTTTGACACGTATGGTGTTAACATCTGCATGATCTGGTTTATGACAATTGTATTGTATATTATACTCTACTATAGGTTACTTAAGAAACTGCTTGATGTTTTCGAGCAGTTGAGTGACAAGTTAAAATTTGGTACTGCCGAATAGTATTTATGAAGAAAAAAAAGAGCTGCTTAAACGCAGCTCTTTTGCTAAGTGTAAGTTGAGGATAATCGTTTATGAAAATAGAGTAAAACAGTTGCTATTCAACTATTTCAATCATCTTGAAGGGAACACGAATTATTGATTCATAATCTTCACCTGCTTCAAGCATATCTTCATCGTCTTCTTCATAATACCAGTTGATCACAACTTCGTGCTTAGCTTTATGAATGGCCTCCAGTTTTTTAAATACATCAAGAATACATTTGGAGGAACTGGTATTGAAGTATTCAAGTTGAACATTAACAGTAGTCTTTTCCATTGGGTTTTTTGCATACTCTTCAAGCCAATCGACCAAAGGCTTGTAGAATTCAATTGAGTTTTCAGGTATTGATCTGCCTTTGATCTCAATAATCCCGTTACTGGCATCAAACTTAACTGTAGGGGTTTTTGGTGTTCCTTCAATTGAAATTGGTTCCATACTTAACTCCTAATTTGATTAAAAAATTTAACTCAAGTAATTAATACATCAAGATTAAAGAAATAATAATCTTCAGCATAATGCTGAAAAGTATACTCAAGTTTATTACCCGTTTTCCTGGCTATATCAACAAGTCCAAGGCCACCGCCACCTTTGGCTGACAGTTTCTGATGATTGAGAATAAACTTGTACATATCCTTTAATTCATCCCTGGATAAGGAATTGATCTTATCAATTTTATCCTTAAGAAACTTGATTTTCTCAGAAGTAATAAAATTCCCGCATGAGATCTTATACGAACCATTAATCTTTGTTACCACTAAAATTCCAAACTTGGCTTCAAAGTTATCTTTAGTCTTAAGATTGTCAGGAAGTTCTTCAACATGGTGGTAAAGGTTTTGCAATGCTTCTACAAGTACATTATAGACTTTCTTTCTTATTTTGGCTTCCTCATCAACATCTTCCAGTTTCGCTTCCACCTCTTCCAAAACATTATTAATCAAATCTGTTGTAATACTTCCTTTGAAAGCCAGAATTACATCACCAACACCAAGTTTAGAATAATACTCTTGAACATCAAAGCTCATCTGCGGGGCTCTTTTTTTGCACTAAAATAAACTGAAAATTCGAATTTCAGCTCAGCAAATATAAAAAAAAATATTACTTATCAAAAAATTAGACAGTTAGGCCCTTCTAAAAACATTGAACATAGAACTCGCTACTTACAACCAATCAGGACATTAAATTAAACAAAATTATTCAAATATATCAATGAATTATTAACAATCTTCCTTTCAGTAATTCTCAACAAAAATTCCGGTAAATATAAAAAGGATGATTTTAATTTCAGTTAAATTATTATTTTAAAATTATTCAAACGATAAAGCCATACAGACTGTAATCTTTTAGAATGCTTCATACAACAATTTACCATGAACCACTATTGAAGCGTCATTGAAAACCTGAGATATCCAAATTCTGGTTATCTAAGAACCGGTTCACGATTTCAAGGGCGTTATTAAAACGTGTGTCACCTTTCCCTTTTACAATCCCTGATGGAACAGCAGTTTTTTTAATTTCATCCTGATAAATATGAAATAATTTCTTTCTCATTTTACCCGGATTTTCTCGCAATGGATCAGGTATCCATGGTATATCGAAATAACAGAGAAGATAGAGATCAATTGACGATTCCCTCAGTTTTTGGTCAAGCCATTCCGGATATTTACCATACACAACCTGAAACCAGGTTTTTGTAATGATCAGCCAGGTATCATAAAAAAGTATTTTCGAAGCCTTTTCCATAAATATTTTTTCCATTTCCACTTGCTTCCTCGCAATAAACTCCACATCTTTATAGCAGTATGGCCGGATTAGTCCTCCAATATACTCCCTGGCATATTCAGGTACAAATTGTGTATGATAATGATTTGCCAGAAATTCAGCCAGCATTGTTTTTCCTGTTGATTCAGGGCCGGTAATCACGATTTTTTTGATCCCCTTATGATTCATGATAAGTTCTTTTTCCATTGGAAATAACCGACCACAGCAATGACTGTAAAGACCAGGTATAAAAAGACTGTGGGGTACATATTTTTGTACAAATAGAGTGCTGTTGCCACTGCATCTACGACAATCCACAACAACCAGTGCTCAAGTATTTTTCTGGCCAGCATCCATGTAGCAACGATGCTGCCTGCAGTTGTAAATGCATCACCCCATGGAACGTCAGAATCAGTAAAGTTTATAAGAACATAAGCTATTCCCAGCCATAATATTACAAATACACAAATTAGAACGATTGCAGTCTGCCATCGGATCCTTGTAACCGGCAGTTTTTCAACTTTACGTTCACGTGCTCCATAAATCCAGTGATACCAGCCATAGATGCTAACCAGGAGGTAATATACCTGAAGTGACATATCGGCATAAAAGCCGGTTCTATAAAATATATATATAAAGAAAGCTGAAGAAAGGATCCCAAAAGGCCAAAGCCAGATTATCTGGCGGATTGAAAAATAGAGATAAACCAGGCTTGTGGCTACTCCCAGGATTTCAATATAGTTATCTGCAAGCCAGTTACCTGTCAAATTTAATTTTGGATTAGATGCAGCAAAACCGGATTAGTTAATAGCTTTTTTGCAAAGCAGCCTGATATTGTGCGCTATCTTCAAGGATTTCAATTGCCTTTTTTACACTGTTATTTTCAGCATTCATGACCTGATAGAACTCGTTTGTATCCCAAAGATCACGGGCCATATATGCTTTTATTAAAAGCCGGATCTGTTCCTTTGATCTTGTAATATCAGCAGGCACGCTTGATAAACCTTCTTTTTCAGCATATGCAATCAATTGATCGATCATATTGTCAGTAACATCAAACTGTTCGTTAAATCTGGTAAATTCCGGATATTTCGAATTGAGTTTTTTCCTGTTATCATCTACATAATTCAGTACAAAAAAGTTAAGGATTCCCTGATTCAGTAATTTCCTGTAGTAACCACTTTGATAAGAAGTGTCGAAAGGAATGAAATAATCTGGCATAATACCGCCGCCACCATAGACAGTCCGTCTGGTTGTCAATGTCTGGTATTTCAGATTCTCAGGAAAGACAATACTATCGGCTGATGTGAGTTCACCATGATTTAGCCTGTTTAATAAATCATTTGAATATTCCTCGTATCCCTGGTCGTATGGTTTCTGAATCAACCTTCCTGTTGGTGTATAATACCTTGCAATCGTAAGTCTGACCATGGAGCTATCAATCAGGATCATTGGATTCTGGACCAGGCCTTTCCCAAAAGATCTTCTGCCAACAATAATACCACGGTCCCAATCCTGGATTGCTCCTGCAACAATCTCGCTGGCCGATGCTGAACCTTCATCAATTATCACAACTACACGGCCTTTTTCAAAATTACCACGTGAAGTTGCCTTATACATGCGTTTGGGATGCTTATCACCCTGTGTGTATACAATAAGTTTTTCATCTTCAAGAAACTGATCCGCCAGTTTAACGGCAACGTCGAGGTAACCACCACCGTTATTACTAAGGTCAAGGATCAGGTCTTCAAGACCTTTTTTCTGGAGGTCAGACAGTGCATCATAAAATTCATCAAGAGTGGTAAAAGAGAAACGGCTGAGTTTAATATATCCGATTCTTTCATCGATCATATAGGATGCATCGAGACTATAGATTGGTATTTTATCACGAGTTATTGTAAAATCAAGAAGGTCAGGTATGGATTTTCTGCTTACAGACACTGTTACTTTTGTACCTTTTTCTCCGCGTAATCTGGCATAGACATCAGTTGTTTTAATTCCAATACCGGCGACATTTTCACCTTCAATTTTAATGATACGGTCTCCTGCCAGGATACCTACTTTCTCGGATGGTCCACCCGAAACAGGATTGATGACAAAAATGGTATCGTCCAAAATATTAAACGAGATGCCAATTCCTTCAAAATTACCCTGCAGAGGCTCATTCATCTGACGAACTTCTTCCGGGGTGAGATATGTGGAATGCGGGTCCAGGGTTTTCAGCATCTCAATAATGGCATTTTCAACCAGCACTGATTTATTCACACTGTCTACATAATACTTGTCTACCCAATTCAGTACCTGACTGAATTTCAGAGACTCATCACTCAGAACCTGTGCAAATGATGATACCTGGAAAATCAGAAAAATAGTAACCAGAATCGTAAAGTTTCTTATTTTCATATTATTGTCTTTCATTTTTCAATATTGTGGCCCCTTGCTCCCGACTGTGCGGTTAGGGGATGATGCGGTTTTTGCCCCCGACTTTGCAGTCGGGGGCTGATTTCTACGGACTCAAAGTTACGAAAAAAGCTGTATCTGTTACTCATCTAATAATAATGAAGGTTTAACCTATATTTAACACAAGGTCACTCCCATTCTATTGTAGCAGGAGGCTTGGAGCTGATATCAAAAACTACCCTGTTGATACCTTTTACTTTATTAATAATTTCATTTGATACCCTGCTCAGGAAATCATAAGGCAGCCGTGCCCAGTCAGCAGTCATCCCATCTGTCGAAGTAACAGCTCTCAGAGCCACAACATACTCATAGGTACGTTCGTCACCCATGACTCCGACAGATTGAACAGGAAGAAGAATTACACCAGCCTGCCAGACTTCGCCATACAAATCCGATTCAATTAATCCATTGATAAAGATATGATCAGCTTCCTGAAGCATCCTGACCTTGTCGGAAGTTATTTCCCCTACTATTCTAACAGCAAGTCCGGGTCCGGGAAACGGATGGCGTATCAGAATTGATTTGTCGAGTCCCAGGCTCTCGCCTACTTTTCTAACTTCATCTTTGAACAACAACTTCAAAGGTTCAATGACTTTAAGGTTCATGATTTCAGGCAACCCTCCAACATTATGATGAGATTTAATCTTTGCAGAGGGTCCTTTTACAGAAACTGATTCGATTACATCAGGATAAATGGTTCCCTGGGCAAGCCATTGCACGTCTTTAATTTTTTTTGCTTCTGCCTCAAACACTTCTATAAAAATCCTGCCAATAATTTTTCTTTTCTTTTCAGGATCAATAATACCCTTCAGCTCCGATAAAAATTTAGCTGATGCATCAACACCGGTCACATTCAAACCAAACTTTTGATATGTAACCAGCACTTTTCTGAACTCATCTTTACGGAGTAAACCGTTATCCACAAAAATACAGGTAAGTTGATTCCCAACCGCTTTATGGAGTAGGATCGCGGCTACTGATGAATCCACTCCCCCAGACAGGCCCAGAACAACTCTCTCATCACCTATTATTTTTCTTAGCTCCGGAACAGTTGATTCAATAAACGAATCAGCCGTCCAGGATCTTGAACAGCCACAAATATTCACAAGGAAATTTTCCAGTATGATTTTTCCTTCTGTTGTATGGTATACTTCCGGATGAAACTGCAGGCCATACGTCGTTTCATTGATAACAGAAAAAGCCCCGATTGCAATATCCCGGGTACTGCTGATAATCCTGAAATTTTCAGGAAGAGCAACAATCGTATCTCCATGAGACATCCATACCTGCGTATTGTCGTTCACATTTTTAAAAAGGGGACTTGACCGGTCAATATACTGAAGTCTGGCTCTGCCATATTCCCGGGATTTCGATGGTACTACATCACCGCCATATTGATGTGCCAGATACTGAGCTCCATAACAGATACCCAGCAAAGGGTAATTTCCCTTTATTTTTGTCACATCCGGCATAGGTGCTTGCGCATCTTTGACTGAAAAGGGACTGCCGGAAAGAATGATTCCTTTTACCGAATTATTCAGCTCAGGAAGATTGTTATATGGATGAATTTCGCAGTATACATTCAGTTCGCGCACCCTTCGGGCGATAAGCTGGGTATACTGGGATCCGAAATCAAGAATATATATTAATTCATTCATAGATTAACTTCCCTGGTTTTAGGGATTGAGAAAACATCTCCATCTTTCACAGCCACTGTATTTTCAAATACCTCACATGCTTCTGCCTCAAATTTATCATAATATTTATATCTCGAAGAAAAATGACCTATCAGGAGTTTGTCCACTCCGGCTTTTTTGGCAATTTCCGCTGCCTGTTTTGTTGTAGAATGATAAGTTTCTTTTGCCAGGGCAGCATCCTGATGCATAAATGTTGTTTCGTGATAAAGAATATCAACTGATTTTACATGTTCAATTATTTTCTCAGAATAAGCTGTATCAGAGCAATAAGCATATGATCGGGTTTTGTAAGCAGGCAATGTCAACTCATCATTCGGTATTATAGTCCCATCAGCAGTAATATAATCTGCTCCATTTTTTATCTTGATGATCTCCCTGAAGGGAATCTTAAATTTTTCTACCATTTCTTTTTTTATGTTCTTTGGTATTTGTTTTTCTTTAAAAAGAAAACCACACGTTGGGATTCGATGCAACAATGGTATAGTCCGTATTTCAATGTTGTTATCCTGATAGATCAGGGCAGATCGTCTATTCTGAAAAATATGTGTCACAAGTTCGAATGTCAGGTCATTCTGAAAATATTTAAGGTGATCGAGTAAAAGTTCCTCCAGCATATCAGGTCCGTAAATATGCAATTTTGAGGTCCTGCCGATCAGGCAGAATGATGAAATCAGCCCAAAAAGACCGAATATATGATCACCATGCAGATGGCTTATGAAGATATGGTTGATTTTTCCCAACCTGATCCTGAATCTTCTGAGTTGAATCTGTGTTCCTTCACCACAGTCAATTAAAAAAAAACGCTCATTTGCATTTAACAAATGAGCGGTTGGAAATCTTTCTGAAGTGGGCAAAGCCGAACTGGTGCCTAATATTGTAACTGAGAATGACACTTTGGATGACTACTCAGCTGAAGTGATCAGTTTGACACCTTCCTCAACAGTATTGGTTATGTTTAATACCGTATCCAGTTGAGATATGGTTATCAATCTTTCGACAGCTTCGTTCAAACCGGTTAACACAAAGGTGCCATTGGCATTTTTACAAAGCCGGTTAGCTACAAGGATAGCACTTAAGCCGGAAGAATCACAATACCGGACATTACCCAGGTCGAGAATGATATTCTTCTCACCATTACCCGATACCAATACCAATTCTGATTTCAGAGTCGGCGCAATGTGAGTGTCAAGTTTTTCCTCCTGGACCTGGATTAGGGTATAGTTTTCAAGTTTTTCAATCTTGAATTCCATATTAATAGATTTTATGTTGTGCCATTATTTTTTTCCGGTGCTTTCTTTTTCCTTGCTTTTCTTATCGCTTTTTTCCATTTTAGTTTTCAGTGCAGCAAGTTCAGTGATATCACCCAGGGTTGTTTTTTCAGGCCCGCTTTTAATCTTTCTGGCAGCTCTTTTAGATTCAGCATCCCGGCTCCTGCGTCTGGAAACCTCACCTTTTTTCTTTGGTTCAGCATATATCCTGGTATGTGATAACCCAATCTTTTTAGCTCCCTTATTGAATTCAATAATTTTGAACTCAAGTTTTTCGTCCACTTTAGCAGGTGTACCATCCTCCTTTATCAGGTGTTTGGGAGTAATAAAACCTTCAACACCATATGGCAGTGCAACTGTGGCACCCTTATCATTGATTTCCAGAATCGTACCTTCATGAACAGAATCCAGGATAAAAATCGTCTCAAACACATCCCAGGGATTTTCCTCAAGCTGCTTATGACCCAGGCTCAATCTCCTGTTTTCTTTGTCTATCTCCAGAACAACCACATCAATATCATTCCCAATTGCTGTGAACTCAGCCGGATGCTTGATCTTTTTAGTCCATGAAAGATCAGAGATATGTATCAGTCCATCAACACCTTCCTCTAATTCAACAAACACTCCGAAATTAGTAAAGTTACGAACTTTTGCTTTATGTTTTGACCCGAGAGTGTATTTTTCTTCAATTTTTTCCCATGGATCTGGTTTTAGTTGTTTCATACCAAGTGACATTTTTCTTTCTTCCCTGTCAAGAGTAAGGATCACTGCTTCAACCTCATCTCCAACCTTAAGAAATTCCTGTGCACTCCGGAGATGTTGTGACCAGGACATTTCAGAGACATGAATCAGTCCTTCCACTCCCGGGGCTATTTCAACAAAGGCACCATAATCAGCAATTACAACAACCTTACCCGTGACTTTATCACCCACTTTGAGTTTTTCATCCAGGGAATCCCATGGATGCGGTGTCAACTGCTTTAATCCTAAGGCTATTCTTTTCTTATCGTCATCAAAATCCAGGATCACCACATTTAGCTTCTGGTCGAGCTGTACAATCTCTTCAGGGTGATTTACCCTTCCCCACGAAAGATCAGTAATATGAATCAGTCCGTCAACCCCGCCCAGGTCAATGAATACACCATAACTGGTTATGTTCTTGACAGTACCTTCGAGAACCTGTCCTTTTTCCAGTTTTGACATAATCTCAGTTTTCTGCAATTCGAGTTCAGCCTCAATCAATGCTTTGTGAGAAACGACGACATTTTTGTACTCATGATTGATTTTCACAACCTTGAACTCCATTGTCTTTCCCACATATGCATCATAATCACGGATAGGCTTAACATCTATCTGGGAACCTGGCAGAAAAGCTTCTATGCCGAATACATCAACAATCATTCCTCCTTTAGTACGACATTTAATATATCCCTTTATGATCTCATCTTTATCAAGTGCATCATTAACCCTGTCCCAGGAGCGTAAAGCCCTCGCCTTTTTATGAGATAACAGCAGTTGTCCTTTTTTATCTTCCTGACTCTCAACGTAAACTTCAACTTTTTCTCCAATCTTAAGATCAGGATTATACCTGAATTCATTCAGACTTATAACGCCTTCCGACTTATATCCAATATTTATGACAACTTCCCTTTTATTCATTGAAATGACTGTTCCTTCAACAACTTCATTTTCAGCAATTGTAGAAAGTGTTTTATCATAGATTGATTCATACTTTGCTCTCTCTTCTTCTGAATATACTACATCATCCATCTTGTAGTTTTCCCAGTCAAATGCATCAACTGAAACAGCTTCCTCATCCGGTTCAGCATCTAAAATCTTCTCTCTGGGGGAGGACTCATCCAGGGCTTTTTCTTCCGCAGCCTTTTCTTTACTTTCCGGCAATGTGTCTACCGGTTGTTCAGAGACCGGCTCCTGAACATCATCCTGTACCTTTTTTTCAGACTCAACTTCAGTCTTTTCCTCTTTTGTATCTTTGCTTTTTTGCTCTTTTTTGGCAGTTGACTCAGGCGATTCTTTTATTTCTTCAGAGCTTTCCTCATCATCAGTAACAGATTTGGCTTTGTTACTTTTCAAGTCTTTTCCAGACTTATCAGTTAAAGACTGGCCTTTAGTATCCTGAGATTTGCTATCATTTTGTCTGGCATTTGTTTCCTCTTTCTCCTTTACCTGAGTTTCAACCCCGGAACTTTCAGCGGATTTCTCCTGTTCTTTAGCATTACGGGCCAATTCTTTATCATTTTCTTCTGGTTCCTTGATTTCAATCTTACCGGACAGCTCTTCTTTCCCGGACAAGGATTCATTTTCTTTTTGAGTCATATAAAAAATAATTAATAATTAGTAAGTTAGACATTATTTTTTGATTTAATTGAGCTGCAAAATTATAATTTTATTCTGAATTGCACTAAAGTTCTACATAAAATTGATATTTAATGTATCATACAGCATTTTCATTTTTTTCATTCCACAAATACAGATAGCCGTACCTTATTGTAATTTTATTTTGAAAAGAGATATCTTTAAACTCTCATTAAGGATTATGAACATCATTTAAAGTACTTCTCGTACCGATAAATTGTATTGAACTTTATATTTTGTTTTAAGGATAATCATCATAATCCTTAGCTGAAAAACATATATGATTTTTAAACCCCAAAGGAACATAAAGGAGTATGATTTTGAACCTTGTCCCGATAGCTATCGGGATTTGTAAAAACCTTAGTGTACCTTTGTGGTTAAATGAAAGGAATAAAAATTGATTAATTTAAACATTAAAAAATAATCTTGAGGTACATACTGCTAATACTTATTAATATTGAACTGATGATCTTATAGTAACTAATATAATGCAATGAAAATAACAATTGTTGGAACCGGATATGTTGGCCTGGTTACAGGAACCTGTTTTGCAGAAACAGGTATTGATGTAGTTTGCATTGATGTTGATAAACAAAAAATCGAAAATCTTCAAAATGGGATCATTCCGATATATGAACCAGGTCTTGAAAAAATGATTGAACGGAATGTTCTGCAAAAGAGGCTGATTTTTTCAACAGATCTTCATTCCGGTTTACCTGATTCAGATATTATATTCATTGCAGTTGGAACACCACCGGATGAAGATGGCAGTGCCGACCTGAAGCATTTGCTTGATGTTGCGCGGACCATTGGGAAAAACATTGAAAAATACATTCTCGTGGTTACAAAAAGTACGGTTCCTGTTGGAACAGCTGAAAAGGTTCGGACAGCTATCAGTAATGAACTGAAAAAGCGCAATATTGATATCCCTTTTGATGTTGCCTCAAATCCGGAATTTTTAAAGGAGGGGGATGCTGTTGAAGATTTTCTGAGACCCGACAGAATTGTGATAGGTGTTGATTCAGAACGTGCTGAACAAATTATTACAAGACTTTATAAACCTTTTCTTTTAAATGGTCATCCCTTGATCTTTATGGACATTCCTTCCGCTGAACTTACGAAGTACGCGGCTAACTCGATGCTGGCAACAAAGATCAGTTTTATGAATGATA
>Ga0209636_10003204_pt1 | contig 16682 bp, 16 predicted proteins | sample DeeMarSWOR152_54_FD_187464 | JGI IMG/M metagenome (GOLD analysis project Ga0209636, IMG submission 187464) | Marine sediment microbial communities from White Oak River estuary, North Carolina - WOR-1-52-54 (SPAdes) (version 2) | ecosystem: Environmental > Aquatic > Marine > Intertidal zone >...
CCTTTTTCGTAAGCCTTGACTAACAGTGTGTTTGCGAGTTGGACGCCTAGGTACTCAAGAGATAGTTTGAACATGCCAACTAGGTGCTTACAAGCCTTCCTTTCCTTCCTCAGATGGTACGACGAGGACGGCTTTTTTGTCTTTGAGCGTTTTTGATACAGCGAACGGTCGCAGTCTGTCTATGAAGAGCTTCATCTGTGCTGTAGGACCATACCAGTAGAGGGGTGTTCCAAAAACTAACACATCGGCCTCGGTTAGTTTCGGGTAAAGCGTTTGCATATCATCTTCGGTGGTGCATTCAAAGTTTCCCTTCTTACAGTTTCTACAGTCGATACAAGGTTGTATATCCATATCATATATGTACACTTTTTCGACACTACAACCTTCGGAACTGACACCGCTAAGGAGCTTGTCAACCAAGATGTCTGTATTTCCGTTTTTCCTAGGGCTTCCAACCAGCGCTACAACCTTCATTGTGCGATCCCTCATGTAAGACGTTCTCAACAGAACACTGCATCGGACCCTGATATCTCTTGCGCGCGCACATCATGCAATAGTATTAACAGTGAGTTTATCAGTGTTGGTATCTTAACGGGTTTGGAGGTGAACAATATATCAGAAGGAGATCCTCTCAAAATACTTAGGGATGTTGACCCAGAATTTCTGAAGGTCTTTACTGATACAGAGAATCTGGCGTTTTCCGAGGGAGCTCTCACGGCTAAAACCAAAACACTAGTTGCCATGGCAATTGATGCAACGCATGGATCAGTTCAAGGAGTAGTGGCCCTAGCTCAAGAAGCCATAGAACTTGGAGCTACAAAAGAAGAGATTATTGAAGCTCTTCGTGTAGCGTACTACATTGGAGGCGCAGGAGCTATTTACACTTCAGCGTATGCTCTTCAAACAATCTTTCCATCAAACAAATGATGCGCGCGCATTAAACTTACACGCTGAGATTTGGAAACTTTTTCGGCAGTTCTTTTTCAGCCCTTTTGATTATGTCGTAGAGTTCCTTTTGGATGTCCTTGTCCAGGGGCGGCACTGAATGCTCCTTGAGAATTCTCTTTACCTTTTCCTTTGCTCTATCTACAAGGCTTTTTTCTCCGTTCTTCTTCCACTCGTCATAGCTGCTTCTGTCTATTAATTCAGGTATGAACTGTTCTTTCATGAAGTGGTTCATGGTGTGTTTTTGGGCTAGGTAGTGGCCTCCTGGACCCACCTTCTTGATAACGTCGAGAGCCAAAGTTTCATCACTAACCTCCACCCCACGAATAGATGTTAGCATGGCCTTACACAGCTCATCGTCAATCACCAACTGCTCAAAGGAAGCCGTCACTGAACAAGCGATATCGCCGCCTCCCGCGATCATGTCAGTTCCTGCGAGAATCGGAAGAATGCTGCTCATCACCTTCTCATAGCAAGCTTGAGGTCCAGGCATCTTAGCAGAGGTAACCAAACCCATAGCTTCTGAAGCAAGCCCATAATGTCTAGCGATTTCAACAGCAGCAGCGCTGAGCACTGCCTCTTCTGGTGCGCCGGCTGCCCATTGACCATGTTTCATGTCAAAGGCAGCTGGAAGATAACTTACACTCATTTGGGTACCAGGGTACAACAGTTGAATTATGGAAATGCCGCCCAAAATCTCAGCGTTAGTGACAGCAAGCATCCCAGCCAAAGTCACTGGTGCCGTGGCCCCGGCCTGGGTCATGCTGCCCACAAAACTTGGAAAGCCAAGTTCGGCGAGTTTCAAGGCGCGTTCAACATATAATCCATGAAACTGGAGTGGTGACATTCCCCAGAAACCTCCGCCTAGTAAGGGTCTTTTCCTCAAGGATTCTTCGTCCCCAGCAACAACTTTAGCTACCTCAAGTTGATAATCAAATAAAGCGCGCGACAGTTCAGGAGATTCCGCATTCCCCCCGCCAATAGAAATGCTAGTGGGTTTCTCGGTGTTGTTCAATCTCGCAACGACGTCATAGAAGCCTCTGATATATTCAGGTTTATCAAAGGATGCAGTCATGCCATCAGCTGAAGCATAAGAGTCTAAAGCATCAGTCACTTTCACTATTCTAGCTACATCGTTGGTGGTTGATGGCTTCCACTCTCCTGTCTCCAGATCAGCCGTACTAACATCCAAGCCACCAGTGCCAAAGTAGATGTGTCTGCCGTCCATTTTATAATCGTATTTTGAGTTTCTGGGTGAATATGCAGTTACAACCGTTGAAGTTTTCCTCAGAGACTCTTCAACCTCTGAGGGCGAAAAGAACACTGTTTCCTTCTTAAGGTCTACATTGCAACCCTTCTTCTTCAGCATCTTCAGACTGTCCTCGCCCCTGACAATTCCAATACCAGTCTCTTTCAGGATATCAAGGCTGGCCCAGTGAATCGCATCCAAGTCATCTTTGCTCAAGATGCGGAAAGAAGACATCTTAGAAGGCTTCTCAAAACCTACCAAACTTTCTCATCTCTCAAGTCTATTTGTATGCATGCAAGATAATCAAAGACGAATTTCCCTTGTGATTCTTTCTTGGAAGACCCATCCTTTTTCAGCGAGTTTGGCTAAGAACGACTCGGGTTCTAAACCTTCAGGCGGTATGACCCCTTTAGCCCTTATTTCTCCTTTAGCAAGCATTGTGGCCGTGAGCGCAGCTGGAACAGCCACTCCCGCCCAGGCGGTTCCCCACTTTTTGTAGTTTTCGCGGAAACTGGATATTCTGTACACGGTGTGAGTGATTTTTTCGCCTGCCTTTTCGCCCTTAACCTCCGCTAATGAGCATCCATAGAATTCTTCTTCGCTGCGTAAGAGCTGTTGCTCCATCTTTGCACTTGTTTCTGATGCTGAAGGTGTGAGTGCTAGAAGAACGTCTCTGGGAGCCACCTTTACACCCTTCACTTCTATGGGCTTGTTGTTGGCGAGGCCCATTTTAATTAGTGAACCTGCCATTCTATCTGGGCCTATCTTGTAGTCCACATATTTCACACCATTTATGAAGCGAGGAATAGTGAAAACTGGTTCGTAGTCTATGTAGCAGACTGTTGCTGGACCCACAGGCTCCGGAAACGGATAGTCTTCCACACCTGAGAAGGTAGGCATTTCTTTCCAATTTCCATTCTCGTAAATCGTTGGTGGAAATATCCATTCACCCAATGCCCATTCTGGACTCCAAGGCGGGGACCATGTTGGTATGAATTCTTCTCTTTCCCTCCCGGTCCACCCAAGTCTAAGGCGTATTTCGTCTACGCGGTCGAATCTATCAGCTGCATACCTTACAGCCACATTCGTAGTGAATGGCCCACCTTGATATATCACCGCTGTCAATTCGGCATCCTTAAACTTGTCGTTTAGAGCCAACTGCTCAGTTACAGCATCTTTGCAGCGGCCCACATCCACGTCCGAAGCAAGGTCTACGTAGTTTGCTCCGCTCTTCAAGGCTGCATCCATGATGTTAATGTTGAATCTTGTGGTCGCCATTACAACGGTGTCCGACTCCTTGACAACTCGAAGGAGATCGTCAACCTTACTAGCGTCAACTCGTTCCGCGGAAACCTTGTCACTTCTTGTTTTCTCTGCAGCTTTCCTAGCAGCCTTCAAGTTTATATCAGCAGAAACAATTTCAGACACTTCCGGATTCTTTGACAAGATAAGAGCGATGGCCGATCCTTGAGCTCCAGCACCAATAACTGAAATCTTCAAATCATACACCTCAATTTGAAAAAAACAGTATGCTTCCTTTTTGTATTTTAAAGTTGTGACGCATGTATGCACTTGGTAAAACATAGAAAAAGGCAGAATCTAGTATAGAAAATTATTTAGGGTAACAAGCTAATGAATAAAACTGAAGGAGATGATTAAGTGCCCGTAGCTTTCGTGTTGATTAATGCAGAGATCGGTTCTGAGGAGGAAGTTCTGAAAGGATTGCAGGAAGTTGAAGGGGTTAAAGAATCATACATTGTTTACGGCGTTTACGACATTGTAGCTAAGATCGAGGCGGATACCATGGATAAGCTTAAGGACGTTGTAACTTGGCATATTCGGCGATTGAACAAGGTTCGGTCCTCCTTGACTATGATTGTGGTTGAAGGCACATAACTCACCACACACTCCCTTTTTTATTCAACGATTCCAAAGTTTGCTAGCTATCATAAGTGGTTCCATTGAAACATATTTTCGCTTAAACATATCATTAGGTGAAAATTCTTATTCAAGATAGCATGTTTCCTTGATTAATGATGAAAAGAGCGGACACTCTATGATTACGATGCACATCGGGTTTGACGACACTGACTCACCGAGAATGGGATGCACAACCTACATAGCTGCGCTTCTAGTGGAAAAACTGTGCAAGCTAGGAGTTTCCTTCATCGACTACCCCAACCTCATTCGACTCAACCCAAACGTTCCTTGGAAGACTCGTGGCAACGGCGCCCTATGCCTAAGAATACAATGTAACGAAGACCTTATAGAAGAAATCAAGGACAAGGTAGTTGACGCGGTTGAGAAAAACTCTGACCTTAGTTATGATGGCACAGATCCGGGGGTTGTTTTCTTTTTCCACGACCATATACCAAGCGAATTTAAAATCTTCGCTAAACAAGCTATCCAAGGCATCGTGAAAAAGGAGGATGCTGTTAAACTTATTAAAACGTTTAAGGCAGAGGCAGTGGGCTTCAAAAAAGGAAGAGGAATTATAGGAGGTTTAGCTGCAATCGGCGAAACCTTGGAAGGCGACCACACTTATGAGGTTATATCTTATCGAACACCACAGAACCGTGGAACACCCAGAAGAATTCAAGCCTTATCTGTTGTGGAAATGGATGAGAAAACTGCGCCTTTCACCTACAACAATTTCGATCACGAAAAAAAACGAGTTCTGATCACTCCTAGAGGTCCTGACCCAATTCTGTATGGCATAAGAGGAGATAAAGCAGAAGCTGTTAAACAGGCTCACGAGACTGTTCGTTCACAAGAAACTATTGAACGATGGACTATTTTCCGCACAAACCACGGAACCGATGCGCATCTGAGAAAGACCAGCACCATTCGGGAAATACAACCCTACAATCCAGTGATTGTTCAAGGAATTGTGAATAAGAAACCGTACATTATTCCAAGGAGACACATCATCTTCTCCATAAAAGATGAAAGCGGACAAGTAGACTGTGCAGCATATGCACCTACAGACGCTCTTCGAAAAGCAGCTGAAAAACTGATTGTGGACGACCAGATTGAAGTCTATGGAGGTGTTCGCCCAGCATCGCCAACTCATCCAGTTACAATTAATCTTGAAAAAATGCGGGTTCTAAAGTTGACACCTAAATTTATCTTTCATAATCCCAAGTGTTCTCACTGTGGAAGGCGAATGGAGTCTATGGGGAAGAGTAAAGGATTCCGATGTAAGAAATGTGGCTTTCGCGCCCGAAACTTAGAGAAGATAAAGGTTGAGGATAAGCGTTCTTTGAAGGAACAGCTTTACATAACATCTCCTAGGTCTCAGAGACACCTAACAAAGCCGTTTCTTCGATATGGAAAAGAAAAGACCAATGCACCTAAAAGAATGATTAAGAACTGGCACTTCCCATAAGGCTACAGGTAGAAACGAGCGGGCAAAACATATAGAGAGAAAAAGATAAAGCATCCTTTTCAGATTCTAAATCACCAAATCAACGGTTGGGAGTAAGCCCGATGAAACAAAACTCGTTCGAAACAGCCTTGAAACTGGTTGAAGCCAGCAGAAACCATGAAAAATACAGAGACACAGAGTGCATAAACCTGATAGCCAGTGAAGGATTAAAATCCCCAGCAGTAAAAGAAACGCTAAGACTATGTCAAGACCTAGAATCCAGATACGCTGAAGGCAACAACGACCTAGAAGGACACATCAAAATAAGATATTATCAAGGACAAAAATACATCACAAAAATTGAAAACTGCACAGCCGACCTGATGAAAAACTTGTTCGACTGCAACTGGGTTGACGTGAGACTGGTTTCGGGCACACACGCAAACCTAGCCACGTTCAAAGGCTTAGCTACAGCCACAGAAAAAAACAGAATGGTTGTTGCACCCCTCAGCGCTGGAGCCCACATTTCCCATGACTACACAGGTCTCGCTGGAGAAGTCATAGGTTTAGAAACAATAAACCATGTCTACGATAAGGATGAAATGAACATTGACCCAGACAAGTCTGCAGAAGTGATAAGAAAAGCAAAACCGGGCATAGTAACGTTTGGTGGAAGCCTGTTTCTGTTTCCCCATCCAGTGAAAGAGTTGCAAGAGGTTGCTAGAGAAGTTGGCGCCTACACTGTTTATGATGGTGCACATGTTTTAGGATTAATAGCTGGCAGACAATTTCAAAACCCCCTTAAAGAAGGCGCAGACTTCATAACCGCTTCAACGCACAAAACATTTCCAGGACCCCAAGGAGGAGTAGTCCTTGCAAATTTAGAAGGTAAAAGAATGAAAAGGGGAGTAAAAAGTGTTCAACACTCCATTTTTCCGTTAACCACGTCAAACACTCACTTGGCAAGACTACCCGCTATGGGATTAACTGCGTTAGAAATGAAGGTGTTTGGCGTGGAACTTGCAAAACAAACAGTCAAAAACGCGAGGGTTGCAGGAGAGCGTCTCTTTGAAAACGAAGTGAAAGTTTTAGGAGAAAAAAACGGATTCACAAAATCGCATCAAATTGCTGTGGACGTTCGAGAATACGGTGGCGGCAAAAAAGTAGCTGAAAGCCTTGAAGAAGCAAACATTATTGTTAACAAGAACTTACTGCCATACGATGACCAAAAAGATAAGGAAAATCCTTCAGGACTCCGAATTGGGTTTCAAGATGTAACTAGAAGAGGGTTTAAAGAGAGTGACATCAAACATTTATGCGACTTAATGGTGACTGTGATAAAAGGGAAGAGACCACCCCGCAAAGTGAGAGAAGACACGATGGCGATGAGACAAAGCTTTAAAGAAATTAAGTATGGATTTCAAAGCATAGATGAAACAGTCAAATATGCAAAAAGACATTGTTAGAGCCTCTTGTTTTTGAACATTCCCTAAAAAAAGCTCCGTTGGTGAGTTCAGATGAAATATATACTCGTAATCGGTGACGGAATGGCGGACTATCCAGTTGACGCCCTAGATGGCAAAACTCCTCTACAGGTTGCAGACAAACCCCACATTGATGAACTTGCGGCTAAGGGACGTAGTGGAACATTAAAAACGATTCCAGCAGACATGGGCGCTGGCTCTGACGTTGCAAACCTTTCCATTCTAGGATACAATCCTAAAAAATACTATACGGGTAGAGGCCCTCTCGAAGCCGCCAGCAGAGGCATCCAACTAGGCAAGACTGACATAGCTTTCAGATGCAATCTTATCACGGAGGAAAATGGTGTTCTAGTTGACTATTCTGCTGATCACATAACAAGCGAAGAGGCTAGCGAACTAATGAAACATGTAGGAGACAAACTTGGGAAACCGAACGAAATTGATTTCTACGCTGGCGTCAGCTACAGACATCTATTGGTTTTTAGGAACGGCCCATACTCAGACGAAGTTTTTTGTACTCCACCCCATGATGCTATTGGCGTTAAAATATCTGAGACTTTACCAAAAGCCAAGACGTCAACAGCTGAATTCACCGTTGCTGCATTGAATAAAATGATTTTGAGTTCAAAAAAGATTCTAGAAAAACATCCAGTGAATGTCAACAGAGTTAACCGTTGCAAGAGACCTGGAAACATGATTTGGCCTTGGGGGCAAGGCAAAAAACCGAGCATACCAACATTACAGGAACTGTACGGCATAAGTGGGGCAGTTATATCAGCTGTTGACGTAGTTAAAGGCGTAGGAATATACGCTGGAATGAAAGTCATCAACGTTCCAGGCGCCACTGGATTTTACGACACAAACTATGAAGGAAAAGCTGACTATGCACTTGAGGCACTGAAAAATTATGACATGGTTTTGATTCACGTGGAGGCTCCAGACGAAGCTGGACACTTCGGAGACTATGAACAAAAAATTAAGACAATAGAGGATTTAGATAAACGACTAATTGGAAGACTAATGAAAGGGTTAGATGGGGAACATACAGTCGCAGTTTTGCCAGACCATGCAACACCGATAAAAGTTAAAACTCATACAAGGGACCCTGTTCCATTTACAATCTGTTCTCCACTTATTAAACCTGATAATGTGAAATGTTTTGATGAAGAGTCTGCGAAAAAAGGTGGCTTCGGGTTTTTAGAAAGAGGAGAACTGTTCATGCCACTGTTCGTAGGAGCTAAGTAGTCTTTTTTTTAGAGTTTTTAGGCAGAACCTCTCTTAGTTTCTTTTCTGGAGCCCCTAAGCAGTAGAGTATGCCTGTTAGGTTTTCCTTCGTTAACACGCCGTCAGCCACTTTTTTAAGTATGTCTTTGGGGTTAAGCGCTATGCCTAAACCTGAACTTTGAAGCATAAATCGGTCGTTGGCACCGTCTCCAACCGCAACAATTTCCTCCAAAAGCAAATTTTCTTTCTTAGCTAACTCGCGAATTAATTCGCCTTTCCGTTTGCTATCGATTATTGGTTCTTCCACTTCACCTGTCAACTTACCATCTTTAATCACGAGGTTGTTAGCATACGCATAGTCAATGCCAAGTTTCTCCTTAATTCTGTTGACAAAATATTTGAAGCCTCCAGAGACCAGGGCAGTTTTGAACCCTAACATTTTCAGCGTACTTATCAGTTCCTCCGCGTTCGGCGTTATTTCCAAGTTATCCGCTATAGTTTTGAGAACCTCAGTCTTCAAACCTTTTAACAACATTGCACGTTCCCTCAAAGCTTGTTTAAAATCAATTTCGCCGTTCATCGCTTTTTTCGTTATTTCCTTTACTTTTCCACTCACACCAGCAGCTTTGGCAAGCTCATCGATAACTTCAACATCGATTAGCGTGCTGTCTACATCGAAGACTATTAGTCTCTTTGGTCTTTGAAACACACCTTCCTCTTGAACGACCACGTCTTGTCCGACTTCGCTACATGCGTCTTCAAGTCCGCTTCTGAAATCTTCAAAGTTAGAGGAGAGATCGCTGATGTCCGTTAAGATTTCCATGGCATTTAGCTCTCCAGAAGCAATCATTCTTATCCTCTCTATGTTCGCTTTTTTCTCAGACAGAAACTTTGAAACTTTTGCAACGATGCCGGGACTGTCTTTTCCAATGGTGGTCAGTAACACAGGTTTTTTTTCACCTTTTTGCCTACCCGCAACATATGGCTCCAAGGTTACGTCTAAGCCTATTTCACTTCCGATATCTACTAGTTGAGTTTTAAGGGCTTCAACAGATACATGTGCGGCGCGACAATCCGCTATCATGAAAATGGCGAAGAGCCCCCTCATGCTGAAAGCTTCGATGTCAAGGATGTTTACGTTTGCGTCAGCTATGGCATTTGTTATTTCTGCGATTAATCCAGGTTTATCTTTACCTGTAGCAGTGATTACGGCGAAGTCAGTTACCATTCACAAACACCCTTTTAATGCGTTCTCTTTTTCCCATAGTTTACTTGCGAACAGCCATTTTCATGTTTCGGTCTAAAATGTTTTAGCTGCTCGAGGATAGGAACCGAGAACCTTTAAGAAAGCCGACTTATTTTCAATGGCTTTCAACGCTTCTTGACATCTTTCCTCAGTTCTATGACCTTCAAAATCCAAGTAGAAATTGTATTCCCAAGGCTCTTGTTTGGTCGGTCTTGACTCGATTTTCGTTAGGTTTATGTCCCGCACAGCAAACTCTTCAAGAGCATAATATAACGCTCCTGGACGGTCTTTAAGAGAAAAGATGATGGAAGTTTTATCTTTGCCAGAAAGAGGCGAATCAATTTTTGATATGACGAAGAATCTAGTATAGTTGTTTGTGTTATCCGCTATTCCTTTCGCTAAAACTTTCATCCCATAAATTTTTGCCGCTCTTTCGCTGGCAACTGCACCTGCATCCATCAGTTTTTTTTCCTTCATCATTTTTACGCTACCTGCAGTGTCATAGGTGGGAATTAAGTCGCAACCTAAGCTTTCTAAAAAACTTCTACATTGGGCCAGAGCTTGGGGGTGAGAGTAAACCACTTTAATTGAGTTTAGACTTGTTTTAGGATTGGTTATGAGGCAGTGTGCAATTTTGAGGATTGTTTCGCCGCACACTTTGAGGTCGTGGGTAAAAAACAGGTCGTAGGTTTGATTTACGCTTCCTTCTATCGAGTTTTCGATGGGAACAACTCCGTATGAAGTTTCTCCCTTTTCGACGCTTTCGAAAACGTCTGACAGGTTTCTGCAGGGTTTCACTTGAACTGAAGAGTTGAAGTAGGAGTAAACAGCACTTTCACTGTACGCTCCTATCTCACCTTGAAAAGCAACTTTCACCTGTACCACCACGCTTTCACTTTTTTCTCCGTCTTCTCAACAAAATCTTGTTGATGCCATCTATCATCGCTTCGACACTAGCCATAACAATGTCTTCACGAGCAGCCCTCGCCGACATCACATTGCCATCCTTGTCCTCAACCTTTATCATCACTTCAGCTATGGCATCTGACCCGCCAGTTAGAGCCTCCAGCCGATACTCCTTTAACCTGACGTCCACTAAGCTGCCAGTGAGTTTTTGCATCGCCTTAATCGCAGCGTCCACTGGACCCAAACCAGTTTCGGCAGCCACATACTCTTTCCCATCCAACACTAATTTCACTGAGGCTGTCGGGATAACTTTGATTCCAGTTACTACGGCTAAGTCCACGAGGTCAACGATTTTCTCTTCTTTGATCACTCTTCCCATAACAGACCGGGTTATAGCCAGTAAATCGGCGTCTGTAACGATTTTGCCTTTGTCTCCCAGCTTCTTGACTCTACTAACAATGTCTTTTAACTGTTCTTGGTTTGGATGAATTCCTACTTCTTCCAGTTCTGTTTTGATGCCGTGAGTGCCCGCATGTTTACCAGCGACCAGTCTTCTTTGCCTACCCACCAGTTCCGGCTTAATCGGTTCAAAGGTTGAGGGGACAACTGCAACTCCGCGGGTGTGGATGCCAGATTCGTGGACAAAAGCGTTTTCGCCAACAATCGCTTTGTTTGGCTGAATTGGAATCCCTGTTAATCTGGATACCAGCTGTGAAGTTCCATAGATTAGTTTGGTGTTTATTCCTGTTTTCAGGTTATGGATCAGATGAAGTGCCATCACAACTTCCTCTAAAGCTGCGTTTCCAGCTCTTTCACCTAACCCATTCACAGCCACGTGTACTTGGGAGGCTCCACTCTCAACTCCAGCCAAGGAGTTTGCCACAGCCAAGCCGAAGTCGTTGTGACAATGCACGCTGATAGGCACTTTCACTGTGTTCTTAACTTCCTCAATGAGTTTACGCATGGTTACGGGAGTCATCACTCCAACCGTGTCTGGAATGTTTATTCGATCGGCCCCAGCCTTTTCAGCGGCGCTACATATTCTCTTTAGGAAAGTCAAGTCTGTTCTGGTAGCGTCCATGGGTGAAAACTCACATATCAACCCGTGGTCTTTGATGTATTCTACAGATTCCACAGCTCTCGCTAAAACCTGTTCAGATTTTATGCCCAAAGCATGTTTCATCTGAATCGCTGAGGTTGAGATAAAAGTGTGAACTGAATCAACGTTACATCCAATGGCTGCGTCAATGTCTTCTTTCATGGTGCGGGCTAGACCACATATCTCTGCGTTCAATCCGAGTTTAGCTATTCCCTTAACCGCCTCCATCTCGCCCCTCGAAGTTATTGGAGTGCCAGCTTCAATCACGGCTACACCTAACTTGTCGAGCTGACGAGCTATCTCTACTTTTTCCTCTGGGGTTAAAGACACTCCTGGAGTTTGCTCCCCATCTCTAAGCGTGGTATCAAATATCAGAACGTACCTTGCGCTTTTAGACTTCAAACTTTCCCCCTCCCAGTTTTTTCTCCATGATTTCTTCCGCGATAGCCTCGCCCACCTCCAAGGTTTTGGCTTTTCCACCAAAATCTGGAACAGTTACTCCTTTCTTCAGCGTCGCAACCACAGCATCTTCTATCGCCTCAGCCGCAGCCGCACATTTAGAATCACCGTGTTGTTCACCTAGCCAGTCAAACATCATTTGTGACGCAAGAATCATGGAGCATGGGCTAGCCGTGTGTTTTCCAACTCGGGTTGGAGCAGAACCATGAACTGGTTCAAACAAAGCAAAATCATCTCCGATGTTAGCTCCGGGAGCCATACCTAGTCCTCCAACAAGCTGAGCCGCTTCGTCTGACAAAATGTCGCCAAACATGTTGGTGGTCACAATAACATCGAAGTCTTGTGGAGCCTTAATTATACGCATGGCAGTGGCATCAACGTATTGTTCGTCAAAAGTTATGTCTGGATACTGCTTGGCTACTTCTCTACAAGTTTCTGCAAAGAGACCACATGTTACTCTCATAACATTTGCCTTATGAACCGCTGTGACCCTCTTCTTTTTGTTTCGTCTTCTAGCAATCTCAAAAGCTTTCTTCGCTATCCGTTCGCTTCCCTTCTTCGTTATTACCCTCAAACAGACGGCGACGTCAGGACTCAAAACGAATTCTAGACCCCTATAAACGCCTTCCGTGTTCTCTCTCACGAATATGAAGTCTATATCAGGCCTCAGGGAGGGAACTGAAGGATAAGCTTTCACTGGTCGAAGGTTAGCGTACAAATCAAACATAAGCCTCAACTTCACTATGACATCAGCAGCAGTTTCACCAACTGGACCCTTCAAACAGGCATCAGAATTCTTTATGGTTTCCACCGTGTCTTCTGGAAGAGCTACACCTCTCTTTTCGAAGCACTTGTCGCCAGCCTCCGCCTCAACGATGTTTAAGTTCAAATCAAACTTGTTTTGAACCGCTTCCAGAACCTTCAATGTTGTTTCAGTGAGTTCAGGACCAATTCCGTCTCCTGGAATTAGAGCTATCTTGTAACCAGTCATTTCAACTGTTTCCTTAAATGTTCTATTAAGCCTCCGTCACCCAGTATTTCCATGATAAACTGTGGAAGCCTCGTTGCCTGAAGAGTTGAGTTCTTCGACCGATTTTCAATCACTCCAGCCTCTAAGTTAACTGTTAACTCGTCGCCTTCTTCAACTTTGCTTGAAATTCTAGGGCATTCAAGCACTGGCAAGCCGATGTTTATGGCGTTTCTGTAAAAAATACGGGCAAAAGATTCTGCAAGTACACATTTGGTGCCAGCGTGTTTTAATGCAACTGGTGCTTCTTCTCGGCTGGAGCCGCAGCCGAAGTTTCTTCCAGCAACAATTATAGCTCCACCTTGAGCCTTTTTAGAGAATAAAGGATCTAAACTTTCCATTGCATGTTTTGCCAATTCCACGGGGTCAAGTGTTAGAACCAAATATTTCGCTGGGATAATAACGTCGGTGTTCACGTTGTTTCCGTACTTCATCGCTTTTCCAGAAATCATCTCCGGTTATGCCTCCATTGACCGGGGTCTGTAATTTTGCCAGTTACCGCTGAAACCGCAACCGTGGCAGGGGAAGCTAAATACACGTAAGCCTTCGGGCTCCCCATTCTTCCAACAAAGTTTCTGTTTGAGGCGCTTACGCAAACCTCTCCCGAAGCCAAAAGTCCCAAATGCCCACCGAGACATGGACCACACGTAGGATTGCCAACGATAGCACCAGCTTTCAAGAATATTTCGAGCAGACCCTCCCGCAACGCTTGCAGATAAATCTCCTGTGAAGCAGGAACAACTATCATTCGCACCCCATCTTTCACTTTTTTGCCCTTCAAAAGCCCACATGCTAATCGCAAATCCTCTATGCGACCGTTGGTGCAGGACCCTAGAAACGCTTGATTTATGCTCACTTCACCCAACTCTGACACTGGCTTAACATTGTCAACAGAGTGAGGAGAAGCAACTTGAGACCCCATGTTTGTGACATCTAAATCCAAAATCTTCTCATATTCAACATCAGGGTCATTTTTAACTATTTGAAACGACTTGTTAGTTCTCTCCTTGACATAGTTTAGCGTTATTTCGTCAGGTTCCACTATACCATTTTTGGCACTTGCTTCTATAGCCATATTACACATTGTCATTCGACCATCAATACTCATGTTTCGCACAGTGGGACCTGCAAATTCAAGTCCCTTGTATATAGCCCCGTCAGCCTTGAGCTCACCAATTATTTTTAAGATCAAATCTTTCGCCGTAACGTGACTCTGGAACTGCCCTTCCACATTGACTTTGATAACGCTTGGAACTTTAAGCCAAAGCGCACCTGTTGCAAAAACGCCAGCCGTATCAGTTGCTCCTATACCAGTTGCAAACGCTCCGAAAGCGCCATATGTGCATGTGTGGGAATCTGCACCCACAATTAATTCTCCAGGTCTCACATGCCCTTTTTCTGGCATCACTTGGTGACAAACACCTCCACGACCAATATCGTAGAAATGGTCTATGTTCTGTTCTTTCACAAATTCCCGCATGAAACGCTGCAACTCAGCTGCCCGCTCTGAGTTAGCTGGAACCAAATGGTCGAAATCGACAACTATTTTTTTGTTGTCCCAGACCTTTTTGACGCCGATCTTACGGAATGTTTTGACAGATAGTGGGCCGGTTAAATCATTTACCATTATCATGTCGACTTTGGCGTTCACAATTTCTCCGGGGCTAACTTCTTTTTTTCCAGAAGCTTTAGCCAAGATTTTTTCAGTGATGTTCAATTCAACCTTTGTCCTTGTTACTTTTCAATTCCAGCTGTTTTTCTTATGAATTTGCCTACTTTCTCGATTTGATGTCCCTCAATTTCTTTCATTAAGGCATTTAGGGTTTTGAAACCTTCTTTACCCTCTTTTATCCATTCTTTAGCGAACTCGCCACTTTGAACTAACTCAACCGCTTTTCTCATGTTTTCTTTCACGCGATCATCAATAACTTTAGGTCCAACAGTTAAACCGCCATACTTGGCAGTATCTGAAACCCCTCTAAGCATCCCTGTGATGCCTCTCTGATAGATCAAGTCCATTATCAATTTCGCCTCGTTACAAGCCTCAAAGTAGGCCAGTTCCGGCTGGTATCCAGCCTCAACAAGAACTTCAAAGCCTTTTTTGATAAGCTCCATCAATCCGCCGACTAGCACTGTTTGTTCACCAATCAAGTCGCTTTCTGTTTCTTCCTTGAAAGTTGTCTCCAGAACACCGGCACGAGTGCACCCAACGCCTTTAGCCATGGCAAGAGCGTTTTCCTTTGCATGCCCAGAAGGGTCCTGGTGAACCGCAATCAAGGCGGGCACTCCAAAGCCGTTGAGATATGTTTGTCTAACCATCTGTCCAGGTCCTTTCGGAGCAAGCATTATAACATCGACATGGTTTGATGGGACAATTTGTTTAAAGTGAATGTTGAAACCGTGAGCAAAGCCTAAAGTCTTTCCGCTTTCCATGTGTGGAGCAATATGGTTTTTGTAAACGGTTGTTTGCGCTGGATCTGGAATCAAAATGTGAATGATGTCACCTTTCTCTGCTGCCTCTGACACAGAATAAACTTTGAAACCGTCATTTTTCGCTCTGTTCCACGATGAGCCTTCAGGTCTTAAACCAATTATAACGTTTAAGCCAGAGTCCCTAATGTTTTGGGCTTGCGCATGCCCTTGACTGCCGTAACCTATAACTGCGATGGTTTTCTTTTTCAACGAATCTAAGCTAACGTCCGCGTCATAGTACACTTTCACCAATTTCAATTCACCTTTTTATTCCTCTATCCTAACTGATTTCACTCCTCTGGAGAGGGCTGTTATGCCGGTTCTAGCTACTTCTTTTACTCCAAAGGGTTTCATCAGGTCGATGAAGGCGTCTATCTTGTCTGAGTCGCCTGTAATCTCTACCATTAAGGATTCGGATGAAACATCTACTACTCGGGCTCTGAAAATATCAGCGTAGTTGATGATGTCTGATCTGGTTTTGGCGCCAGGCGCGGTTATTTTGACGAGGGCCATTTCTCTGCTAACGATGCTGGTTGGGTCCAGTTTACTTACCTTAATCACGTCTATCAGCTTGTTCAGTTGTTTGATCACCTGTTCGATGAGTTTTTCGTCTCCCTTGACGGTTATTGTCATTCTGGCGAGGTCGCTCTGCTCTGTAGGTCCTACAGAGATGCTTTCTATGTTGAAGTTTCTGCGTCTAAACATGTTTGCAACACTGTAGAGTACGCCGGGTTTATGTTCAACGATGGCTGCTATTATGTAGCTTTTTTCATCCATTTTCTACAACTCCTCCGCACTTTCAATCATGCCTTTAAGACCAGCGTCAGCAGGAATCATTGGAAACACGTCTTCCTCAGGCGAGATTGGAACGTCTATGACTGTGGTAACCTCACTCTTTATCGCTTTTTTCACAGCCTTTGAAAATTCTTTAAGCGAGCCAACGCGGGTACCTTGCGCACCGAAGGCTTCAGCTAGTTTAACAAAGTCTGGAACTGTTCCTAAATTCACTGCAGAATATCTCCTACCGTAGAAGAGTCTCTGCCACTGGGCAACCATTCCAAGCATGGAGTTGTTCAGCACTATCACGATGACTGGAATTTTCTCCGTAACTGAGCAGGCGAGATCTTGTGAAGTCATTATGAAGCTTCCGTCGCCAGCTATGTCTACCACTGGTCTGTCAGGACAGGCAACTTTAGCTCCGATG